>FWPV01004414.1_pt1 | contig 30072 bp, 26 predicted proteins | sample 2228371 | NCBI WGS metagenome assembly FWPV01 (sample SAMEA103939776, study PRJEB20133) | metagenome | reverse complement strand
TATTCTCAGAGCCTTGTGCCAATCCGTAAGGAACCTGACAGGTTGCCTAGCGGATGGCCAGGACAAGCTAAAAATTAACAAAATTAAGGATTTTTTAATAGTTTTTAAATTTTAAGTTGTAATTTTTTCCTCCGATTCGAAGATGCAATTTTTAATTATATTTAAATTTGTTATTCTTAATTTGTTTAAGGATCTCGCAGTTTAATAAAAAAAATTCAATTAACTTTTATGAAAAATCTTATGTATTAAAATTAATAGATTATCTATAGCTATTTGTTTATTTAGATTGTTATTTTCGATTAAATAAATTTTTTTTAAAATCTCTTTTAAAATCAAAGTAACTTTTTTTGAAATGTTTTTATCAAAGCATGTTTTTAAATAATTTTTAAAATAAATTAAAAGGTCATTAATATCTAATTTTGTAGAGTCAATAAGAAGAAATTTTTTATTTTTAATAAAAGAGTCGATTATTTTTTTCTTCTCTTCATTAATTTGATAATTTTTTTTATCTAAATATACTACTTTGACTCTTGAGATAATTGTTGGAAGAATTTTTGATTGATTATCAGTTGTTAATATAAAAAAAACATTTTTAGGTGGTTCTTCTAAAAGTTTTAAAAAACTATTTTGAGTTTCGATTGATGATTGATGAAAGTTTTCAAAAAAATAAACTCTTATTTTTTCTGAATATATTAAAGTTTCTTTTATAATATTTTTTATTTGATTAATCGAGTATTCTTTTTTACCCTCTTCTATATTAATTGGAAAAAAAAGATAGTTTTTATCAACGATTTTTTTTAAAAAACTATTAACTTGTTTTTTTGTATTACTTATTAATAGATAAGATAACATATGATATTGAATTTTAACATAATTTTAGTTTATAGTTAAATTATGAAGATAATTTCGAAATTATTATTAAAAAAATTAATTGAAAAAGGGTATATTACTCAAGAAGAGGCTAATCATTTTGAATTTTTGTCTTTACAAAAGAATATTACAATTGAAGATTTGTTAATAAAAGAAAAAAAAATTGATAAAAAAATTATCTATAAAACTATTGCTGAAATAAAAGGTCTTGAGTTTATTGACCTTACATTAATTCCAATAGATTCTCAAGCAGTTGGATTAATATCAGAAAACATAGCAAGAAAATATGACATTTTGCCATATAAATACGACCCAGAAAAATCAACAATTTTTTTAGCTTCATCTGATCCTGAAAATATCTTTATAAATGATTTTTTAGAGAAAAAAACTGGTAAATCAATAAAAATGGTTTTTGCAGATAAAGAACAAATTAAAAAAACAATCAATCTTGCTTATAGTCAAGGCTTGTCACCTGAAGTAAAAGAAGCTTTAAAAGATTTTGTTCCTAATAAAGAACAAGAGGTTAATTTTCAAGATATTTCTATTAAAGAAGCACCAATAGCAAAAATAGTATCAACAATTTTAGAATTTGCAATAAAAAGTCGTGCTTCTGATATACATATAGAACCTGAAGAAAATCGCACAAAAGTAAGATATAGAATCGATGGTATCTTACAAGAAAAGCTTTCATTACCAAAAACTATTCATGATGCTCTTATTTCAAGAATAAAAATTCTATCTGAAATGAAGATCGATGAAAAAAGAATTCCCCAAGATGGTCGTTTTAATTTTAAACTGAACAATGAAGAAGTAGATTTAAGAGTTTCGACTTTACCTACTGTAAATGGTGAAAAAGTTGTTATGAGATTGTTAAAAAAAACCGGAGGAATACCAACCTTAAATGAATTAGGTCTTCGAGGAACTCAACTTAAAGATTTAGAAGAATCAATTATAAAACCTTATGGAATAATCTTAATTACTGGTCCAACTGGTAGTGGTAAAACTACTACTTTATATTCAATTTTGTCTAAACTTAATAAACCAAGTGTTAATATTATGACACTTGAAGATCCTGTTGAATATCAAATATCGGGAATAAATCAGGTACAGATAAATCCTCAAGCTGGCTTAACTTTTGCCACGGGTTTACGTTCTTTTTTAAGACAAGATCCAAATATTATTTTAGTAGGTGAGATAAGAGATAAAGAGACAACTCAACTAGCGATTCAATCGGCCTTAACTGGTCATTTAGTTTTTTCAACATTACATACTAATGATGCTGCTACGGCTATTCCTCGTTTGATTGATCTAGGCGCAGAAACATTTTTAATATCTTCTGTATTGACTTGTGTAGTTGCTCAAAGAATTGTAAGAAGAATATGTCCTTATTGTAAAACTACCTATCAACCAGAAAAAGTTGTCGAAGAAAATATAAAGACAGTTTTAGATAATTATTATTCAAAAATATTTAATGATAAACAGTTAATGTTGACAAGAGGTCTGGGATGCGCAGAATGTAATAATACTGGATATCTAGGAAGAATTGCTATTTTTGAAGTATTAAAAATATCATCGAGTATTAATAGATTAATATTACAACAAGCTTCAGCAAAAGATATTGAAGAAATAGCTAAAAAAGAAGGATTAATTACTATGAAACAAGATGGTTATTTGAAAGCACTAGATGGAATTACTACAATTGAAGAAGTATTAAGAGTTGCAGAAATGTAATAAAATAAAATTATGGACCTAAATAATTTACTAGATATCGTTATAAACAAAAAAGCTTCTGACTTACATTTAATAGTAGGATATTCTCCTGCAATTAGAATTGATGGTCAGCTGTTTCAGCTTTCTACCTATCCTCAAATTACTGATGAAGATTGTCAAAGAATGCTTATACCAGTTTTATCTGGAGAACAAAGAGAGCTTTTTTATTCAAACAAAGAAATTGATTTTGCTTTAAGTTATAATAACTATCGATTTCGAGTTAATATTTATTATGGATTAGGAAAAATTAATGCAAGCTTTCGTCTTATCCCTTCAAAAATTTTTACTTCAGAAGAGCTTGGTTTACCAGCAATAATTAAACAAACAATTGATTATAAACAAGGTTTAGTTTTAGTTGTTGGTCCAACTGGTGAAGGTAAATCAACAACTTTAGCATCAATCATAAATGAAATAAATATAAAATATTCAAATCATATTATTACTGTTGAAGATCCTGTTGAGTATGTTTATCCTAAAGGAAAATCGATTATTTCTCAAAGAGAACTACAAAACGATACTTTATCTTGGACCAATGCTTTAAAAGCTGCTTTAAGAGAAGATCCTGATGTTCTTTTGGTTGGTGAAATGCGAGATTTTGATACCATTTCTTTAGTTTTAACTGCAGCAGAAACTGGTCATTTAGTTTTTTCAACCCTTCATACAAATTCAACAGCAGAAACTATAGATCGAATAATTGATATATTCCCTGCCCATCAACAAAATCAAGTTAGAAATCAATTAGCATCAGTTTTAAGAATGATAATTTGTCAACGCCTTTTACCAAAACAAAATAGTCAAGGAAGAATTCCTGCTGTTGAAATTTTAATTAATAATTCCGCAGTATCTTCATTAATAAGAGAAGGAAAAACTCATTTAATTAATAATATTTTAGAAACTGGTGAAATTGAAGGTCAGTTGTTATTTGAAAAAAATTTACTTTCATTGTTCAAGGCTGGATTAATTTCTCAACAAACTGCTTTTTCTTACGCAATACGACCTAAGGAGTTAGAAAAATTTATAAAACGAACTCCGTAATTTTTATGATATTTAAATATCGAGCATTAAAAAATAATAAAATATTTGAAAACAAAATCGAAGCAGATAATCATTTTGCAGTGATAGATTATCTTCAAAAAAATGACTATTTTCCAATCGAGATAACCGAATTAAATAAAAACTCTTCATTACTAAATATATTTATTAACAACATTTCTTTTAACGATGTTGTTGATTTTACCAGGCAAACATCAATGATGGTTAATGCGGGATTAACTTTGATTGAATCATTAACAATATTAAAAAAACAAGCTAACAAACCTGCTTTAATAAAACTTATTGATGATCTTTTAGAAACAATAAAAGGTGGTGGTTCATTTTCTCAAGCTTTAAAAAAATATCCAAAAATTTTTAGTAATTTATACATTGCTCTTATAAAATCTGGTGAAGCATCAGGTCAATTAGATAAAATTATGTTAAAACTAGCAGATAATTTAGAAAAAGAAAGAGAGTTTAAGAGTAAATTAAAAGGAGCATTGATTTATCCAGCTATTATTTTAGTAGGTATGGCTGTTGTTGTATTTATAATGATTACTTTTGTAATTCCTAAATTGTTAAATTTATATAAAGATTTTAATGTTGATTTGCCATTATCTACTAAAATTTTAATTACAGTATCTAGTTTTTTTGTTAATTTTTGGCCATTAATAATAATAACAATAGGTTTAACTATTTATTTAATTAGTATTTATATAAAATCTGAGTCAGGAAAATATTATTTTGATAAGTATATTTTAAAAGTACCTATTATTGGCAAAGTAATCTCAGTTACTTCTTTAGTTGATTTAACAAGAACGTTGTCAATATTAATAGGCGCTGGTGTTTCAATCTTAGATGCTTTATCAATAGTAATCGAGACAACTGATAATGTTATTTATCAACAGTCATTTAAAAATATTTTAAAAAAGGTAGAAAAAGGTCAGACATTAGGTTTATCTTTAGAACAAGAAAAAATCTTTCCTCCTATTTTAGTGCAAATGACATTGGTTGGTGAAGAAACAGGTAATTTAGATGATACATTGCTTAGATTATCAAAATATTTTGAAATGGAGTCAGAAATTGCCACTAAAACAATGACAACTTTAATAGAGCCATTAATTTTGGTTGTTTTGGGAGTTGGTGTTGGTTTTTTAGTTATGTCTGTAATTACTCCTATTTATAACCTTACTTCATCGTTTAAGTAAATTATTTTATAATTCAGTTATTTAAATCAGTCAAAGTCTTTTGAAATTTGTTAAAATCAGTTAATATTGATTATAATTTGATAAAAGTGGTTTGTTTTGTAATCCTGAACCTGATTCGGAATTTAATTTAAAAATAAAAAATTAAAAATCAAAACTCAAAAATGCAAACCAAAATCCAAAAAGAATAAAACATAAAACATGAAACATGAAACGTAGAACTTGAAATGTGAAATGTTAAATAATTATTAAGAATAAAATAATTTTTAATTTTAAATTGTAATTTCAAATTTTTAATTTTTAATTTTAAATTTCTTTTTCTCCTAACACCTAACACATAACTCCTAATTTTTAATATGTGGTTTTGGATTTTGATTTTTGGATTTTGATTTTTTATAATCGAATTATGACTGATATTATATGCGTTGGCAATATAAGTATTGATCTTTATTTTTCAGGAAAAAATTTTACTCAATCAGCCGAGCGTTTTCATTTAGCAATTGGAGGTAAATATTATTCAGATTTATTTCATGAAGATATTGGTGGAGGAGCGGTTAATGTAGCCGCTGGTTTGGCAAAATTGGGATTAAAACCAGCGATTTTTGGAAAAATTGGTAATAATGCCTATAAAGACTTAATTTTAAAAAAATTAGCTGATAAAAAAATTTCTTCAAAATTTTGTCAATACGATGAAAATTATTACAAAATGTCAGCGATTTTATTGGCTGATAATGGCGATCGAACAATAATAAATTATGAAACCCCTTTTCATCTTTTAAGAAAATTTTATTTATCTAAAGAACTAAAAACTACTAAAAATATTTATTTTTCACCAATGCCTCATTTAGATTTAGATGAAAAAATTAAAATGACTCAATTTTTAAAAGGAGATCAAACATTAACATTTGTTAATTTATCTGCTATTGATTGTAAAAAATCAATAAGTCAGATAAAACCAATTTTTGATAGTTTAGATGTATTAATAATTAACGCTCATGAATTTTCTTTATTAATAAAAAGACCATATAAGGAAATTGATTTTAAAAATTTTAAAATAAAAATTCCCTATCTAAAAAATCGAATAGTAATTATTACCGACGGTGAAAATGGTAGTTATGGATATTTTCAAGATAAATTTTATTATCAGGAGGCTTTTAAACCAAAAAAAATAGTTGATACAACTGGTTGCGGCGATGCTTATACTGCCGGATTTATTGCTCAGTACATTAAAACAAAAAATATTTCCCTTTCAATGCAAAAAGCCGCTGAATACGCTTCAAAAAAATTAGAAAGATTAGGAGCGAGTTAATAATTGTGAGCCACCGGAGACTCGAACTCCGAACCGACTCCTTAAGAGGGAGTTGCTCTACCAGTTGAGCTAGTGGCCCTAAAATTTTTTGTGCCTCCGGAGGGAATCGAACCCCCACCAACGGTTCCGAAGACCGCTACTCTATCCATTAAGCTACGGAGGCATTTTTAAAAATAAATATGTATAATTATACTATGAATTTAATTTTGTTTATAATTTATTTACTTATTACTTTTTCCTTGCTAATTTTTTTAATTTTTATCTCAATATATATATTATTTTTAATTTACTCATCAATAAAAGGATCACCTTATGTACCAACAAAAAAAAGAGTTTTAGATAAAATTTTTTCTCAAATTCCTATTAAAAAAAATAAACTTTTTATTGAATTAGGAAGTGGAGATGGAAGAATTTTAAGATATGTTGTTAAAAAATATCAAGTAAAAGGATTAGGAGTTGATGTAAATCCGATTTTAGTAATATTATCAAAATTTTACGCCTGGATTGAAAATAGTGGAGAAGAGATAAATTTCCAAAGAAAAAGCGTTTTTGATATTGATTTAAGTCAATCTGATTATATTTATATTTTTCTTATGCCTGAATTAATTAAAAAATTAACAAAAAAAATGAATAAAGAATTAAAAAATGGAACAATTATTATATCTCATGGATTTAAAATTGAAGATTGGGAAAATAAATTAATCAAAGTATTAAAAAACAAACCATTTAATACATATTATTATCGTTTTTGATTTTTTAAAATATAAGCATAACCACAAGCAACTGCGTCAGCTTCATCGTCTTGTGAAATATTTAAATTTAATTCAATTTTTAAAAGTTTTTGGATTGCTTTTTTATCAGCCTTACCATAACCTGTTAAAGCTAATTTAATTTCTAAGGGAGTTAATGTTATTGTTTTAATATTATTTATAGCGGCTAATAAATAAATTATTCCTTGAACTTGACCAACAGTTATTGCTGTTTTTTGATTTTTAAAAAAGAAAAGACTTTCAAAAACAATTATTTTTGGCTGGTATTTTTGAATTATTTTATTTAAATTAGTATATATTTCCTCTAAACGTTTTGAAATCTCTTTAGTTTTTGAAGTTTTTAATAAGGTGGAAAATAAATATTTATTATTTTTAAAAATAGATAAGCCTAAACGTTCAATGCCAGGATCAATAGATAAAATTGTCATTTAAAAATGATTTGATAAACAAAAGTGATGAGAGAGTCGCTTATTAGTACCTCTTGGCTAAATTCCTTACGGAACTTACACCTAAGGCCTATCAACCCAGTAGTCTTCTGGGAAGCTCTCGGTTCTTACGAACCATGGACTTTTAATCTTGAGGTTTGCTTCGCACTTGAGATGCATTCAGTGCTTATCAAATAGAAATATAGCTACCCGGCGGTGGTCTTGTGGACCAACCGGTACACCAGGGATTTCCACATCCTAGGTCCTCTCGTACTGTAGGAGTACCCTCTCAAAAGTCCAAGCGCTTGCACAGGATAGAGTCCGAACTGTCTCACGACGTTCTGAACCCAGCTCGCGTACCGTTTTAACGGGCGAACAGCCCGACCCTTGGGGCCGACTTCAGTCCCAGGATACGATGAGCCGACATCGAGGTGCCGAACCGCCTCGTCGATATGAACTCTCAGAAGCGACTAGCCTGTTATCCCCGGGGTAGCTTTTATCCGTTAAGCCCTGACCGTCATCACAACGAGTCAGGGGATCACTTACGCCTGCTTTCGCATCTGTTCGAGTTGTCACTCTCACAGTTAAGCCAGCTTATGCGTATACACATACAGTTCGATTTCCATCCGAACTAAGCTGACCTTTGCGCGCCTCCGTTACTCTTTTGGAGGGAACCGCCCCAGTTAAACTGACCGTCAGGCACTGTTCTCCGCTAAAAGCGGAGTAAGGTGAAAAAAAACTAAAGAGAGGTGTTTCATTGACCCCTCCGAAACGGAGGGTCCCTCCTACGCTCAACAGTTAATTTTCTCTCACCAATACCTAACTTCAGTAAAGCTCCCGGGGTCTTTTTGTCCATGTGCAAGTAGGCCGCATCTTCACAGCCATTTCAAGTTCGTCGGGCAACGGTTCAAGACAGTTGTCAACTCGTTAAGCCTTTCATGCAGGCCGGAACTTACCCGGCGAGGGGCTACGCTACCTTAGAACTCTCAGGGTTAGAGCTGTCGTTCACTGGAGCTTGCGCCAGAACCTTCCAATTTAAAACTTACGTTTCAAATTGGTCAATCCCAGCGATTGACTTACCAGTACCGGACAGGCTTCAGCTCCTATACATCCCCTATTGGGGTTTGCAGGAACCTGTGTTTTAGTTAAACAGTCGGTTGACAAACTTTTGCTGTGACCCTCCGAATAGAAGGGTAGAGCATCTTGCATAGCTTACGCTCAGCTTTTTTGCAGAGTTCCTTGAACCATTCTGACCCGTATGCCTTGGTGTTCTCCACCAGCCCACCTGTGTTGGTTGTCGGTACGGTTTAATATAAAACTCCTTAACTAACTTTTCCCGGGAACTTAAGTCTTCCACCTTTTCTATCTTTCGATAGAATTGTCATCCTAACTCACCTTTCTACTAAATAGAAAGATTTATTAGTTAATCCCACATATAGTAGGAGTGGAGTATCAAATTCCGTCATTAGTCAAGTAATAACGTTTTATATTAAGAAGCCGAATATTAACGGCTTGTACATCCCCGGTACCGATTATGGTACAGGGTTAGTTCCGCCTAACCCTCAGTTGATTGACATTGCTGAGGAAACCTTGGGCATTCGGCATGCCGAGTTTTCATCGGCAGAAAACACTACTTATGTCAGCATTCTCACTCCTGATAAACTCCAGTTTGATTTACATCATAACCTTCACAGTTATCAGGACGCTCCTCTACCCCCGTCTAAAAACTTGCGTTTTTAAACGAGTTCCATCTTCGGTAGATTTTTTAGGTCCGTTCATCTTAGGCGTAAAGTTTCCAACCTCCTAATCGGAGGTCTATTTTGGTGAGCTGTTACGCACTCTTTAAAGGATGGCTGCTTCTGAGCCAACCTCCCAACTGTATTGGAAACTTAACGACCTTAACACTGAAAAATCATTTAGGAACCTTAGATGGGAATCTGGGATGTTTCCCTCTCGCCGAAACCAGCTTATCCTGGCTCGACTGACTCCCTCCGCTAATCGTTAACCATTTGGAGTTTGATTGATTCGCCTCGCTTACGCTTGGTGAACCATTCAGTAGCTCTACCTGTTAACTTATACGGAGAGGCTATACCTAAATATATCTCGAGGAGAACCAGCTATCTCCGGGTTCGATAGGCATATTACCCCTAACCACAAGTCCTCCCATGCCATTTCGCCGACAACGGGTTCGGGCCTTCCCTCGACTTTCATCGAGGTTCACCCTGCTCATGGTTAGCTCACCCGGTTTCGGGTCTTCGCTTTGAGATTTTAATCGCCTTATTCAGACTCGGTTTCCCTCTGCCTTTGTACGATAAACGTACTTAAGCAAAACCTCATAAGCGAAACTCGCTGACTCATTCTTCAATAGGCACGAGATCACTATCTCAGAAGCTTACGCTTTGAGCTAGCTCTCTCTGTTTGTTAGCTAATGGTTTCAGTTTCTATTTCACTCCCCTTGTCGGGGTGCTTTTCACCTTTCCCTCACGGTACTAGTTCACTATCGGTCAGTTTAAGTATTTAGCCTTGGATCGTGACCGACCCAGCTTCCCACAAGGTTTGCCGTGCCTCGTGGTACTTGGGAAACCCACCGACGAATTTTTTCTTTTGAATACAGGGCTGTCACCTTCTATGGCAAGCCTTTCCAGACTTTTCTTCTAGAAAAAAATTCTGTCTTCTGTGGTCCCGCAACTCCTGTTCAAAGAACAGGTTTAGGCTGTTCCGCTTTCGCTCGCCGCTACTTACGGAATCTCATCCTCCAAGTCGGAGGATAAATCTGATTTCTTTTCCTCTGGTTACTGAGATGTTTCAGTTCACCAGGTTCCCGCCCTCCGAATCGGAGGGCATCCCGATTTCCATCGGGATAGGTTACCCCATTTGGAAACCAACGATTGATAACGCCTGTTGACGGGCTCATCGTTGATATCGGCCGTATACAACCGTCCTTCTTCGGCTTAAACTGCCAAGGCATCCACCATTAGCTTTAATCTCTCTCATCACTTTTGTATTATCAAATCTTATTATAAGATTTGCCTACTAGCCAAATTGTTAATGTGCTATCAAATATAAATCCCATAATGTTACTTATGGGTGGACTCGACCGGGCTTGAACCGGTGACCTTCGCATTGCAAATGCGATGTTCTAGCCAACTGAACTACGAGCCCTTTAATTTATATTTATATGTGCCTTTATATAAAATATGGTTTTTGAAGGCTGTTAGGAGTGCAAGTTGTGCATCCAATGATGCCTTATGAAATTAAAAATCTCATTGGTAAATATAATTATAGACCAAAAAAAAATGTTGTCAAGATATAAATATTGTTTTTAAATAATTAAAATTAAACATTAAAAATTTAAAAATACAATTTAAAATCAACAATTAAAATTAAATATAAATTAGTTACGAGTTGCGGGTTTCGGGTTGCGTGTTAAAAATAATTTAATAATTCAACAATTTAGCAATTTAACAATTTATTTAAACTACATACTAACTTTTTATATTCCCAAACCTCCTTTAATATGCTCAATTGCTTTAGCAGTTAATTGTCGACCGCGAGAAGTCTTTTTTATAAATCCAAGTTGTATAAGATATGGCTCAATAAAATCTTCAACAGTCTTTATATCTTCAGATAATGATGAAGCAATTGTTGATAGGCTAACTGGTAAATTATTAAATTTTTCGAACAATGTTTTTAAATATTTTTTATCAATATCAGTTAAACCAATACTATCTATATCTAACATTTTAAAAAGATTATTTAATAATTGTTCATCTATAAGTGATTTTTTTTCTACTTCTAAAATATCTTTTGCTCTTTTGAGGATTCTATTAGCGATTCTTGGTGTTTTTCTTGATCTTAAAGCAATTTCTTTAGCTGCTTGATCTGTAATTTTTACTCCTAAAATTTTTGCCGCTCTCTTAATAATTTCTTTTAATTCATCATAAGCGTAATAATCTAATCTCATAATTAAGCCAAAACGATCTCTTAAAGGTGCTGAAAGTAAAGCTAATTTTGTAGTCGCGCCAATTATAGTTATTTTTGGAATTGTTAAACGGACAGTTCTTGCTGATGGTCCTTTACCAATGATAATATCCAAGAAAAAATCTTCTAATACTGGATATAAAAGTTCCTCAACTGGTTTTGGTAGTCGATGAATTTCATCAATAAATAAAACATCATTATCTTTTAAATTAGTTAAAATAGCTGCTAAATCTGCTGTTTTTGTTAAAGTTGCTCCTGATGTTACTTTAATATCACCATGAAGTTCATTGGCGACAATATAAGCTAATGTTGTCTTTCCTATTCCAGGTGGACCATAAAATAATAGATGTTCTGAGGGGTAACCACGTTTTTTAACAGCTTCAATAAATAAACTTAAAGTTTTTATAATATTTTTTTGGCCGATATAGTCTTTTAAAGATTTTGGTCTTAAATTTAAATTATTATTTGTCATACTTATTTTTTAAAGCAGTCTTAATTTTTTCTTCAACTGATAAATTTTTAGGAATTTGATTGACTATTTTTTTAGCTTCATCAGATTTATAACCTAATGAAATTAATGCGTCAACTACAGTTTTATCTTCTTCGGATAAAAGTATATTTTTAAATTCAAATTCTGTTTTTAATTTTGGGGATAATTCTAAAATTATTTTTGCCGCTGTTTTTCTACCTAAACCAGGAACTCGACTTAAAAAATCAACATCATTATTTTTAATTGCATTATTTAAATCGTTTATATCGAAAAAGGAAATAATATTAAATGCAGTTTTCGGACCAACTCCTGATACTGTTAATAATAACTTAAAAAAAGTATATTGGTTTTTATTTTCAAAACCAAATAAGATTAATGTGTCTTCTTTAACTTGAAGATAAGTATAAATCTCTAAGTCATTTTCTTTGTTATATAATGATATTAAATAAGGAGTTAAAAAAACCTGATAAAAAACTCCGCTTGAAGTTTCAATTAATCCTACATTACCCTCAAGTTCAACTAACTTTCCTTTTATTTTTCCTATCATGAATATAATTATAAAACATAAAACGTTAAATAAATATTAAAAATCAAATATAAAAAAATCAATAATAAAAATCAAAATCCAAAAAGAGTAATAAATAAAAATAAAACGTAGAATTTGGAAAATGGAAAGTTAAATAAGAAGAAGAATAAAGTATTAAGTATTAATAATAAAATAATTTTAAAATTTTAATTTTTAATTTTTTTAGATTTTAATATGTGTTTTGAATTTTGATATTTTTTAATGTGATTTTGAAGTTTAAGACTTTATTTTTCCAAACACGCTTTTAGAAAGTGAATAAAGACTGGATGAGGTAAATTAGGACGACTTTTATATTCAGGATGACCTTGAGTAGCAAAGTAAAAAGGATGAATGTTTTCTGGTAATTCAATCATCTCACACAAACCCTCAATTTTTGATCGAGCACTAATAACTAACCCATTTTTTTCAAAGTCTGAAACAAACTTATCATTAAACTCATAACGATGACGATGTCTTTCAGAAATATTTTCTTTTCCATAAATTTTATAAGCTAAGGTATTTTTTTTAATAACTGCTTCCCATCCTCCTAATCTCATCGTTCCACCATAAGCTCGTCTTTTCATAAACTTTTCTTGATGAGGTATAAGATGAATCACATCATGCTTTGTTTTTGGATTAACCTCAGTAGTATGGGCATCTTTCCAACCTAAAACATCGCGAGCAAAAGCTACTACTGCTAGTTGCATTCCATAACATAAGCCCAAATAAGGAATTTTGTTTTTTCTTGCAAAACTAGCCGCTTGAATCATTCCTTCTACTCCTCTTTCACCCCAACCAATTGGAACAATAATTCCATTAGGATTATTTATAATCTTTACTCCTTTTTTTTCTACCTCCTCTGCATTTATCCAATTTATTTTTAAATTAATATTATTATGCCAAGCAGCATGATCTAAAGCATCAAATAATGCCGCATAAGAATCTCGCAATTGATAATCGCCTGTTCCAAAATATTTACCTACAATACTGATTGTAATTTTATTAGTTTTGTTTTTCTTTATTTGATTTACTAAATCTTGCCATTTTGATAAATTTGGTTTTTTTATTGGTAAGGAAAGTTTTTTTAATATTTTTTTTGATAAATTTTGATTTTCTAAAATTAATGGCACTTCATAAGGATGGAAAACATCTGGATTAGATATAACATTTTCTGGTTGAACATTACAAAAAATTGCTAATCTTTCAACTCTTCTTTTATCTAATGTTTTATTCGCCCGAGCGATTATAAAATCAGGTTGAATACCCATAGAATTAAGCATTTTAACAGATAGTTGTGTAGGTTTAGTTTTTGGTTCTCCTAAATGAGAAGGAGTTGGTACATAAGATACATGAATATGAATGACATTTCCAGGATTTTTTAAAGTTAACAATCTTGAAGCTTCATAGTAAAAAACATTTTGATATTCACCTGCAGTACCTCCAAGCTCTATAACAACAATATCGGCCTGATTTTTTTCGCCGACATAATTAATTCTTCTTATTATTTCATCAGTAACATGAGGAATTGCTTCAACATCTTCACCTTTATATTCAAAACGTCTTTCACGATCAATAACAGTTTTATATATCTTACCCATAGTAACAAAGTTATCTTTACCCATCTCCATATCTAAAAATTTTTCATAAGTACCTATATCCATATCAGCTTCTGTCCCATCTTCACATAAAAAAACATCACCATGTTCAATCGGATTAATAGTTCCCGCATCAAAGTTTAAATAGTTTTCAAACTTAATCGGAACAATTTTATAACCAGCTTGTTTAAGTATTAAAGAAATTGAAGCAGCAGTAATACCTTTACCAATACCAGAAATCACTCCGCCGGAAATAAAAATGTACTTCATAGTTTTTTAACTTTTAATTTCAGATATTTTCCAAGTTGAAAAATTACATTTTGGATAATTTATACATCCATAAAACTTTTTTTTACTTTTAGTATATCTTACCACAATTTCACCGGCACATTTAGGGCATTTTTTATTTTTCACTGTTTTTTCGACTTTTTTTGTATATTTACATTTTGGATAATTAGCACAAGCAATAAACTTACCATATTTAGAATAACGGATAATTAAATTGCCATTATCTAAAGGACAACTACCCAATGATTTTTCTTCAATATTAACAATTTCATTATCATTTTTAGCATAAATTAAATCCTTTTTAAAAAAATCAAAAAAATTTCTTAAAACATTAATTAAATCTTCTTCTTTATTAGCAATCTTATCTAAATTATCTTCCATTTTTGCTGTAAAATCGAGACTAAAAATATCAGAAAATTTTTCAGATAGATAATCGGAAATAAAATTACCCAAATTTGTAGGAATAAAATAACGATTATCTTTTTCAACATAGTTTTTTTGTTGTATCAGATTAATAATTGTTGCATATGTAGAAGGTCGACCAATACCTTTTTCTTCAAGTATTTTAATTAAACTTGCCTCATTATATCGAGACGGTGGTTTAGTTTGGTTTAATTCCTCTTGTAAAGAATTTAATTTTAAGTTTTCGTTAATTTTAATATCTATATTTTCATTTATGTTTTTAACCTCCTTTTTAAAAAGTTTTAAAAATCCATCAAATATTAAGTTACTTTTTTCTGATCTAAATAAATATTTTTTTTCACTTAAGATATCAATAATTATTAATTTAAATTCGGCTTCTTTCATCTGTGTTGCTACTGTTCTTAAAAAAATTAAATTATATAGTTTTTTATGATTAATATTTAATCCTTTTTGATTATCAATATTATTTAATAAATTAGTTGGTCTTATCGCCTCATGAGCTTCCTGAGCAGTTTTTGATTTAGTTTTATAACCTCGAGGTTTTTCTGATAAATAATTTTCTCCAAATTTTTCTTTAATATAATCTCTAGTTTTAAAAACAAAGTTAGTTGATAAATTGAATGAATCGGTTCGATGATAAGTAATTAAACCTTTTTCATATAGTTGCTGTGCTAACGTCATTGTTAATTTAGAAGAAAACCCATAATAATAAAATGCTTCTTGTTGCATTAATGAAGTTGTTAAAGGTGGGGAAGGAAATCGTTTTTCTATTTTTTCTTCAACATTTACAACCTTAAAATTATCAGAGAATAAATCATTTTTTATTAAATTTAAGTTTTCTTGATTAATTAAGGTCTTTCTATAAGTATACTCTCCAGCAAAAAGTTTAAGAATTTGCTTTATCTCTAAGGATTGATCATTTTTAGCAATTAATTTACCTTTTATAATAAAATTTTTTTCAATTAAGAATTCTCCATAAATATCATAATAATCTTCTATTTTAAAATTTTTAATTTCTTTTTCCCTTTCAACAATTAATTTTAAAGCAACAGTTTGTACTCGACCAGCTGATAACCAATTTTTACCAGTTTTTTTCCATAAAATAGGAGACAACTCATAACCTACAATTCTGTCTAAGATTCGTCTAGCTTGTTGAGCTTTTACTAAATCAATTCTTAATGATTCTGGATTATTTAAAGCCTCATCAATTGCTTTTTTAGTAATTTCATGAAAAACAATTCTTTTTAAACTTTTATCAATAATTTCAATTTCCGGCCAGTTTTCTTTGGCTTTACCTAAAATATATGCGACATGATAAGCAATAGACTCACCTTCACGATCAGGATCAGTCGCTAAAATTATTTCTTTATGATTTTTTATTAAATCAAAAAGTTTATCAACAATATTTTTTTTATTTTTAATAATAATATAACTTGGTTGAAAATTTTTATCATAATCAATTGCCAGTTTATCTTTAGGTAAATCTCTTATATGACCAGCAGAAGCAAAAATAATATATTTATTTTTATCTAAAAAACGACTAAAAGTTCTCGCTTTTGTTGGTGATTCTACTATTATTAAGCTCATTATTTAATTATATTATAAAGTTTTAGGTTTTCTTTTTTTAAGAAGCTTACTATCAATAATCGCTCTTCTCATCATTGCCATTGCTTCAGCTCTTTGGTTTTCATCTTTAGCCTGAGTTAAGATTTTTTTTGCTTCTTCAACCGCTTTTTCAGTTAATTCTTTATCAATTTGTTCTTGACCGTAAGCTTTAGATACTAATATTACCACTTGTTTACCATCAGTTTCTAAATATCCGGCTCCAATTGCAAAATAATCCTCATCATTTTGTTTTTTTATTTTAATAATTCCTTCTTTTAATAAAGAAAAAAGATTAGTATGTTTTGATAATATAGTAATTTCTCCTTCTTCAGCTGGTACAGTAACCGAATCTACTTGATTCTGATAGACAATTTTTCTTGGGGTAATAATTTTTAAATCCAGAGTTGACATTTATTTAATTAATTATTTAACTTCATCAATAGTTCCTTTCATATAAAAAGCATTTTCATTTTTATCATCATATTTTCCTTCTAATATCTCTTTGAATCCTCTAACGGTTTCTTCTCTAGTTACATATTTTCCTTCTCTTCCTGTAAATGGTTCAGCTACAAACATTGGTTGAGTTAGAAATTTTTGAATTTTTCTAGCTCGAGCAACAGTTAATTTATCAGCTTCAGATAACTCTTCCATTCCTAAAATCGCAATAATATCTTGAAGATCTTTATATCTTTGTAAAGTTTTCAAAACATCACGAGCAACTTGATAGTGTTCTTCGCCAACAATTTCCGGATCTAAAGCACGAGAATTCGAAGTTAACGGATCAATTGCTGGATAAAGTCCTTGTTCAGCTAATGATCTTTCTAGAGCAATTGATGCATCTAAATGTGAAAATGTAACTACAGGAGCTGGGTCAGTATAATCATCAGCTGGTACATAAACCGCTTGAATTGAGGTAATTGAACCTTTATTAGTCGACGTAATTCTTTCTTGTAAAGCTGCCATCTCGGATGCTAATGTTGGCTGATAACCAACAGCTGATGGAATACGTCCTAATAACGCAGAAACCTCGCTTCCAGCTTGGGCAAATCGGAAAATATTATCAATAAACAATAAAACATCCATATTTTTTTCATCTCTAAAATACTCGGCCATAGTAACGCCAGTTAAGGCCACTCTTAAACGATTTCCTGGTGGTTCATTCATCTGTCCAAAAATCAAAGTAGTATTTGGTAATACTTTTGTTTCTTTCATTTCATTATATAAATCATTACCTTCACGAGTTCTTTCACCAACACCAGCAAAAACAGATACGCCATGATGATTTTTTGCAACATTATGAATCATCTCTTGAATTAAAACTGTTTTTCCAACACCGGCCCCACCAAAGATAGCAACTTTTCCACCTTTAATAAAAGGGGCAATTAAATCGATTACTTTAATTCCAGTTTCAAAAATCTCTTGTTTAACTGATTGTTCTGTTAAAACTGGAGCGTTTTTATGAATATATGAGTATTTTTTTGCCTTTACTGGTTTTAATTCATCAACTGGTTCTCCTAAGACATTAAAGACTCTTCCTTGAGTCTCTTCACCAACAGGAACTTTGATTGGTTGACCAGTATTTTCAACAATTGTATTTAATTTTAAGCCATAAGTATCACCCATAGCAACACATCTTACTAAACCATTACCCAAAACTGCTTCAACTTCCAAGGTAATTTTTTTACCTTTTGTATTGACAATTAAAGCATCATAAACTTTAGGAGAGTTTGTTGGATCAAATTTAACGTCAACTACTACTCCTCTAATTGAAACAATTTTACCTTGATTATTTAATTTCATATCTTTTTATTAATTTTCAACTGATAATTTTGCGCTAACCATATCTAAAAGTTCATAAGTAATTGATTGTTGTCTAACCTTATTTCTTAACAATGTAAGATTATAAATAATTTCAGTTGCATTCTCATTGGCATTTTTCATTGCCATCATTCTAGATGAATGCTCACTTGCTTCAGATTCAATAATTGCGTTTTGAATCATTTGTTGAACATAGCTATTTAATAAACTATCAATAATTTTTTTTGGAGAAGGTTCAATTAAAAACTCTTTTTTTAACTCTTCTGAATCATTATTTTCTGACTTAATCTTTACCGGTAAAATTATCATTTTAGTTGGTTCTGATGTTAAAACAGATATAAATTTATTATAAAAAATAACAATTTCTTTATAATTTTCGTTTAAATATTTATTTAAAATAAAGTTATATATTGCTGATACATTAATTAAAGGATTATTTGATGAAAAATCAGCGATTATATTAGCACCTAATTTTGAAAGAAAAGTTGCTTTTTTACCAACTATTAAAAAATCAGAAAGTTTAAAATCAACATTCTTAGTAATAAATTTAAATAAATTAATATTAAAACCACCACATAAACCTTTATTTGAAGAAATAACAATTATTAAAGATCGATTGTTTTCATGATTTATTTTTAATAATGGTGAGTAATTAATATCAACAAATGGCATAACTTTATTAATAACTTTTTTTAACCATTCATTGTAAGGTCTAGCTTCTATAGCTAAATTTTGAGCTTTTTTCATCTTTATTGCTGACATCATTTCCATTGCTTTAGTAATCTTTTTTACGTTAGTAACTGACTTAATTTTTTTTCTAACTTGTCTTAAATTCATAAAGAAATATTTTTAACAAAACTTTCTAATTCTTTAATATCAGTCTCTGTTAAATCTTTTTGCTTTTCAACTCTTTTTACCCATGATCTTCCTTCAGTTTTTAATGTTAAAAATAACTGTTCTTCAAATAAAGGAATTTTTTCATTTTCTAAATTATCTAAATAACCATTTGAGGCCGCCCAAATAATAGCTACTTCATAAGCTAAACTTAATGGTTCATTTTTCTTTTGTTTTAAAATTTGAGTAACTTTAGCCCCTCGATTTAATAATTTTTTTGTTTCTTCATCTAAGTCTCCTTCAAATTGAGCAAAAGCAGCCATCGCATTATATTGAGCTAAATCTAATTTTAACTTTCCAGCAACTTTTTTCATTGCTTTTGTTTGTGCGTTTCCACCAACTCTTGAAACTGATAAACCAACATTTAAGGCAGGTCGCATACCAGCATTAAATAGATCTGTTTCTAAAAATATCTGACCATCAGTGATAGAAATTACGTTAGTTGGAATATAGGTTGACAAATCTCCTTCTAATGTCTCGATTATTGGTAAAGCGGTAATTGATCCGCCTCCATATTTTTCATCTAATCGACAAGCTCTTTCTAAAAGTCTTGAATGTAAATAAAAAACATCACCTGGATAAGCTTCTCGTCCTGAAGGTCGTCTTAAAATTAAAGAAATCTGACGATATGCCCATGCGTGTTTTGTCAAATCATCATAAATAACTAAAACATCTTTTCCTTTATCCATAAAATATTCAGCAATAGCTGTTGCTGAATATGGAGCTAAATATTGCATAGCGACTGGATCTGAAGCGGAAGCAGTAACAACTATAGTATAATCCATCGCTCCACGTGATTTTAAAAGATCGATTAAATTAGCAATTTTTGAGGTTTTTTGACCAATAGCGCAATAAATACAAATCATATCCTGATCTTTTTGATTTAGTATTGTATCAACAGCTAAAGTAGTTTTTCCTGTGCCACGATCACCGATAATTAACTCTCTTTGACCACGACCAATTGGAATTAAAGCATCAATTGATTTGATACCGGTTTGTACTGGTTGATTAACCGTTTTTCTTTTAATAACGCCTGGAGCAATTTTTTCAACAGGATATCTAATTTTAGTAGTTAGTTTTTCTCCTCCATCTATTGGATTAGCCAGTGCATCAACTACTCTACCTAATAACTTTTCTGATACTGGTATCGAAAGATCAATTCCTAATGGATAAACCTTATCTCCTTCTTTTATATTTAAATAATCACCTAAAACAATTGTACCAATTTCTTTTTCTGTAAGATCAACAATATAACCAACCTGACCAGTTTCAAACTGGACTAACTCTCCATAGCCAACATTGTTTAAGCCTATTAAAGAAACCACACCATCTTTTATACCAATTACCTGACCTTGCTCTTTAGGTTTAAAACCTTCTTGTATATTTAATAAGGGCAATTCTTTAAATAAATATTTTTTTAAATCTTTTAAAAAATTATTTAAGGATAAATCTATGACTTCTGTTCCTTTTTTAATTATAAGACCACTATATAATTTTTTATCTATTTGATAAGAAACTTTTTTAACATCCCATCCAATATCTTTAATTTTTTGTAAAATTATTTGTTTTTCATCATTAGTTAGTTCATAAGATGAATAAACAATAATTTTATTATTTTCTTCCATAATTATTTAAATTAATTTAAACCTTTAAGAATTGATTTTGTTAATTTTTTTTGTGTCTCTTTATCTAAATTATTAAAGGTTTTATTAATTAATTCATAGACCTCATCAACAATTTCTTCTTTAATCTGTTCTTTTTCTTTTCTTTTTAATTCTTCTACTTGTTTTTTTGCTTTTTCCTTAATCATTAATGCTTCTTTTTCCGCTTTTTCTAAAATGTCTTTTTTTATCTCTTCTGCTTCCTTTTTTGCTTTTTCTAATAATAACTTCATTTCCTTTTGTGTATCTTTTTTAAATTTTTCTTCTTTTAATTTAAGGTCTTCTTCTAATTTTTTTGCTTTTTGTAATGATAATTCTTTTTCTTTTTCATTTTCTTTCTCAGATTTTAAAAATTGAGAAAAAGGTTTAGCAATATATTTTTTTACAATAAAGAAAAATAAAATAAAATTTATAGCTTGAGCAATTAATAATTTTAAATCAACTCCTAATTTTTCCATAATATTTTTTTATAACTTTTATGTAAATTTCAAAATTAATGCAACCACTAAAGCGTAAATTGCGACTGCCTCAGCAAAAGCAATTGCTAAAATCATTGAGGTTCTAATTACTCCTTCTGCTTCAGGATTTCTTCCTAATGCTTCCATTGCTTTACCTCCAATAATACCAATCCCCAATGCTGGACCTAAAGCTCCTAATCCCATTACTAAACCTGTTGATAAAGCTTTTATTCCTTCTGTATCCATTATTTAATTCACCTCCTTTTTATTAATGATGACTTGTAATGGCATTACTTATAAATACTGTTGTTAACATACTAAATACTAGCGCTTGAACAAAACCAACAAATATCTCTAAAATAATAAAAGGAAAAGATGCTAAAACTGGCACTAAAAAGGCAACAATTGTTAAAAGGACTTCTCCAGCAAAAATATTACCAAAAAGCCTGAAAGAAAAAGATAAAACTTTAGATATCTCTGAAGCTATTTCTAAAATTCCTACAAAAAAATTAATTGGATTAGATAAATTAATAAATTTTTTAATATATTCTTTAAAACCTAAATATTTAATACCAAAATATTGAATTAAAAGAACTGAAATTAATGCTAAAGCTAAAGTTGTATTTAGATCAGCATTACCACCTCGAAAAATTGGATAAAAATGTTCTTTTCCTTCATGACCAACTTTGATTAACAAACTACCTACACCTGGTAATAAACCAAACCAGTTTTGTAAAAGAATAAATATAAAAAAAGAAAAAAGTAGTGGAAAAAAGTAATTGGTTTTTTCTCCTAAAACTGAATGAAACAATGAATATATTGACTTAACAATAAAATTTATAAAATAAAAAAAGCCGGATTTTTTCTTTATTCCGGCCTCTTTATAATATTTTAACGCAATAACAAGAAAAATTAAGGTAACGATGAAGGCGGTAAAGAGTGAGTTGGTTATTTGAAAATGAAAGATCTCAAAAATCGGTTCGGCTTTAATACTAATTTCTGGCATTTGTCTTAACTAATTTTATTAAATTATAAAATGTAAAAATAGATCCAATTAAAATTCCTATTAATGGTTTTTTTATTAAAAAACCAAAAATACTACCTCCGATTAGAGGAATTATTAAATAATAACCAATGTTTAAATATTTTGCAAGAGGTAAAATAGAATTTTTTTCCTTTTTTTTATAAATTATCTCAGGGTTAACCTTTTGAATATTTAAATTTTCATTAAAAATAAAGTATTTTTTCATATTTAAATTTTTATAGTTTCTAAATCAATGGCATTATCCAAAATTATTGTTAATTTCCCTTCTTTTTCATTAACTTTTCCTTTTAACAATAAAATACGATTAATATTAATAATTGTTTTTAAATTTTTATAAATTTTAGGAAAAACAACTATTTCAACGCTTCCTGTATCATCAAAAAATTGTATTATCGCCATTTCTTGATTATCTTTTTTTGTCTTAACAACTTTTTTTCCACTAACAATTCCCGCAATAATAATATTTTTTCCAATATCAGTTTGATTTATTTCTCCAATCTTTTTATTAGTTTTTTCTTTAATAATATGAGAAAATTTTGTTAATGGATTCTTACCAATTAAAAACCCAATCACTTCTCTTTCCATAGCAAATAACTCTTTTTCTGAAAATTCATCTACGATTTTAAAATCATCTTTTAAATCCGTTAAGGAATTCTCAGAAAAAAATAAATCAAATTGACCTTTTTCAGTTTTTTCTTTTAATGTTTGAACATCCTGAAGAACTTTTGGATAATTAAAAAGCAAAGTAGCAATATTACCAAATTTTAAAAATGCACCAGCTTTAATTAAACTTTCAACTGTTTTTTTATTAACCTTTCTTAAATCGACCCTATTTAAAAAATCTTTAAAACTTCTAAATCTACCATTTTTTCTTGCAGATAAAATTGATTCAATTGCCGCGCTTCCAACATTTTTAATTGCTGATAGCCCAAATCTAATTGACGACTCTTCTATTGAAAAATTTTCTTCTGATTTATTAATATCTGGAGGTATAACTTCAATATTCATTCTTTTACATTCTTCAATTGCTTGAGACATTTTAATTTCTCTCTGCGGCCCAGCAACTCCTTTTAACTCTGCTGATAAAAGAGCGGTCATATACTCTACTGGAAAATTAGCTTTAATATAAGCGGTCCAATAGGCAATAATAGCGTAAGAAGCAGAATGAGGTTTATTAAATCCATATGAAGCAAATTTTTCCATAAAGTTCCAAACATTTTCAATCATTGATTTTTTATATCCATTTTTTAAGCAGCCTTTTAAAAATTTTTCCTTTTCTTTTTTCATTAACTCTTTTTTCTTTTTCCCCATTGCCATTCTTAAATTATCAGCTTCACTCATCGAATAACCAGCTAACCTATGAGCAATTTCCATAACTTGTTCTTGATAGACCAATACTCCATAAGTTTCTTCTAAAATTGGTCTTAAGTCAGGATGAAGATATTTTATTTTTTTTGGATTTTTTTTACCTTCTAAAAACATAGGGATCAGATCCATTGGTCCGGGTCGATACAATGCTACCATAGCAGAAATATCTGACATTTTTGTTGGTTTTAATTCTTTAGCTAAATGTCGCATTCCCCCAGACTCAAGCTGAAAAACTCCAATTGTGTTTCCGCTAGAAATTAATTGATAAGTTTTTTTATCATCTAATGAAATATGATGAATATCAATTTTTTTACCGCTAGTTCTTTCTACATATTTTAAAGCTTCTTCAATAATCGATAAATTTCTTAAACCTAAAAAATCAACCTTTAATAAACCAACTGCTTTTTGTCCTGATACTGCATTTAAATCAAGACAATACATATCATATTGAGTAATTATTTTTCCTTCTTTATTATCTCTTTGTAAGGGCACATATTCTATTAATGGTTTATCAGCAATAACAACACCGGCAGCATGAACAGAAGCATGACGAGGTAAACCTTCTAATTTTTGAGCGATGTCTAAAACTTTTTTTGTTTCTGGTTCTGTTTGGTAGGCGAATTTTAATGGAGCTGATTCCTCTAATGCTAAGGCAATAGTCATAGGAAATCCTTGTTTTCCTGGTGGAATCATTTTTGCAATTCTATCTCCTTGACTGTAGGACAATCCTAAAGCTCTGGCAACATCTCTAACAGCTAATCTTGCCTCCATTGTTCCAAAAGTTATTATCTGAGCTACTCTATCTTCACCATATTTTTTTGAAACATAAGCCAAAACCTCATCGCGTCGGCTATCAGCAAAATCAATATCAATATCTGGTGGTGTTGGTCTTTCAGGATTTAAAAATCTTTCAAAAGGAAGATTATAATCTAAAGGATTTAAATCTGTAATTCCTAAAATATAGGCTATTAAACTCCCGGCCACTGATCCTCTTCCCGGACCAACACCTATTCCATTTTCTTTAGCCCAGTTTACAAAATCTTGAACTATTAAAAAATAAGTTGTATAACCTTTTTTTGTAATAATATCAAATTCATATCTGATTCTTTTATTAATTGTTTCTTCATCATAACCTATAACACGATGCTTTCTTTTTTCAATAAGATAATGAAAATAATTTTCAATATCATAACCTTTTGGTGTTTCAAAAATTGGTAAAATCCATTTCCCATAAGGAATTTCTAAATTGCATTTATCAGCAATTTTTAAAGTATTTTCTATTGCCTCAGGCAAATCAATAAAAAGTCCTTTCATCTCTGCAACTGATTTAAAATAAAAATCCGGAATGTCTATCATTGATAGAGGACGATTTTTTTCTAATATCGTTCTTTGCATTTGTATGCATAAAAGAATTTCTTGAGCATAAGCATCTTCCTTATTTATATAATGAACATCATTAGTAGCAACTAAAGGAACTGCGTATTTTCTTGATAGTTTTATTAATTCTTGATTAACTTTATCTAAATCTTCTGAATTAGGATGTCTTTGAATCTCTAAATAAAAATCATCTTTAAAAATTTCTAAATATTTTTTTAAAATAGTCTCAGCTTCAGTGATCTGATCATTAAATAAAAGTTGGGAAATTTCACCATTAAAACAACCTGATAAAATAATCAATCCTTGATGATATCTTTCTAAAAGTTCAAAATCAATTCTAGGCTTATAATAAAAACCTTCTAAATATGAATCACTAACAATTTTTATTAAATTTTTATAACCTTGATAATTTTTTGCTAGTATTGTTAAATGATAATAATCTCGATCATCATCTCCGTTTTTACTAAAACGTGAATCTTTTACCTTATAAGCCTCAACTCCAATAATTGGTTTAATTCCTTTTTCTTTAGCTTTAATATAAAATTTAAACGCTCCATACATATTGCCATGATCAGTAATTGCTAAAGCGTTCATATTCTCTGATATTGCTTTATCAATTAAACTATCTATTTTTGCCATTCCATCTAAAAGAGAGTAGCCAGAATGAACATGTAAATGAACAAATGACATATTTTTATTTTATTTTAAATCTTTTTAACAAAAAATTTTTAGAATTAGTTTCAAAAAAACTATCGATATTCTTTAATTTTATATTTTCTTGATATTTTTTTTCGAGAATTTTTTTTAAAAACCAATCAGTTAATTCAGGATTTTTTGGTAATATTGGTCCGTGTAAATAAGTTCCAATTGAATTTTTAAAAATTAATCCTTCAGTATTATCTTGACCATTATTACCATATCCTTTAATAACATAAGCAAAAGGGGTTAAGTTTTTTGATAAATAAGTTCTGCCTCCATGGTTTTCAAAACCAATTAAAAAAGCATTGTTTAATAATTGAGACTTAATAACAATATCTCCTATTAATCTTGAGTATTTTAATCCAGGATTTTCAGTATAAATATCGAAAATTTTAAGTCCTGGTAAAATTGTTCCATCAGCTGTTTTATAATAATTACCTAAAAATTGATAAGCACCACAAATATAAAGACCCGGAATTTCTTTATAAATTAACTCTTTAAGAACTTTCCCCTTATTTAAAAATAAATCTTTATTAACAATTTCTTGCTGCTTATCTTGAGCGCCTCCCATAAATATAAAATCAACTTTATTTAATAATTTCCAACTATCGTTAATTGAAATTTTAATAATATTAATTTCAATGTCTCTTAATTTTCCTCGATGAATTAAAGCAATAATATTGCCTCGATCTCCATAAGTATTCATTAGGTCATAATAAAGCCAACCAATATTTATAACTAATTTTTTCATATTAATTTTTTACCTAATAAAATTTTTCTTAATTCTAACATTGCTGAATATGTAGCTAAAAAATAAATTTTTTCATTTGATTTTGATTTGTTTATTAATTTATCAATAGATTTTTTTAAATTTTCTTCAAAAAATAATCTTCCTTTTATTCTATTGTCATAATAGATAAACCTCAAACACATATCATATAATCTATCTCCACTAATAAAAACATATTTTATGTTTTTAAATAAATCACCAATATCTACATCCCAAATCCAAGAAACATCTTTACCATCAGGAATTCGATTGTTTAAAACTATTAAAAAATTTGCTTTTTCATTTTTTAAAGTTTCATTAATCATTTTTATTGTTTGATTAAAGCCAGCCGGATTTTTTACTAATATTAAATTAATTTTTTTATTTTTATAATCAATAACCTCTTGCCTACCAAAAGTTGGTTTAAATTCTTTTAGTATTTTATTAATTTCTTCCTCTTTAATATTTTTAAATAAATATTTAATTAAAGTTATTGAAGCATTAATGTTGTATACATTGTACAAACCTTTTAAAGGATAAAAAATTTTTTGATTATTAAATATATTTTTGAAATTTTTTTTAAAATGACAATTAGAACAATAAAAATCTCCCAAATGAGAATAAGCAATTTTTTTAAAATTTAAAATATAATTACAATTCGGACAATATATAAAATCTTTATCAGAGGTATTTATAGTTTTAATCATTAACCTTTCATTTAAACCAAAAAAAAATGCATCTAATTTTTTTCCTATAAAATATAAATTAGGATCATCACCGTTAATAATTAATACGGGTTTTTTTAAAAGATTTTTCAATGTTTCATACCATCTAAAAGCAATCGTATTAACTTCGCCATATCTGTCTAACTGATCTCTAAATAAATTTAAAATCAAAACATAGTCTGGTTGGATATATTTAGAAATAACTGGAAAAGAAAACTCATCGATTTCAAAAATTGCATAATCGTAATTTAAATTTCCAAATAAATTACTATTTTTTATTACTGATGATAAAATTCCATTTAATAAATTAGCTCCTTCTTGATTATAAAAAACTCGATAATTTAAATTTTTTAAAAAAAAGGTAATCAAAGATGTAGTTGTGGTTTTTCCATTAGTTCCAACAACAAAAATTATTTTTAAATGAGAGTTCTTTTTAAAGATTCGATTTAAAATATTTTTATCAAAATAATTTATTATATGACCTGGCCAAGTTGAACCTGATCCCAAATTAAGTAGTTTTGAAATAAAAATGATAAGTTTGCCTAATAAAATATAAAAAAACATTACATACTTCGCAAAATTTTAATTCTTTCTTCAATCGGAGGATGAGTAGAAAATAAATTTGCAAACCAATTAAATTCATTTTTATTTGATTTTAAAGGATTAGTTATAAATAAATGAGCGGTTGAAGAAATTGGATTTTTCAAACCTGAGTATTGAGAAATTTTTTCTAAAGCATCAGCTAAACCACTAGGATTTCTTGTAATTAAAACTGCTGAAGCATCAGCCAAAAACTCTCTTTTTCTTGAAATTGCTAACTGAATTAATGTAGCAACTATCGGAGTAATTATCAAACCAATAATTGCTAAAAGATAAACAAAGGTATTTTGATTTTTTTCTTTTTCTAAATTATCTCTCCACCAAAGAGATCGAAAAATCCAATCGGAAATTATTGATATTGCTCCAACAAGTACAGCAACAATTGAAGCTAATAAAATATCATAATTTTTAATGTGGGATAGTTCATGCGCGACAACGCCTTCAATATCTGATCTATCTAATCTCTCTAATAAACCAGTTGTTGCACAAACAACAGCATGTTTTGGATCTCTACCTGTAGCAAAAGCATTTGGTGAAGAATCATGAATTACATATAGTTTTGGCATTGGTATACCAGCAGCAATAGATAGATTTTCAGTAACTGTATAAAAATCAAAGTATTTTTTTTTATCAGCTGGTTCAGCATTATTTAACATTAAAATTACTTTATCTGAAAAAAAATAACTGAAAAATGTTGAAGAAATTGATATTATTAAACCTAAAAATAAATAACCTGGACCATTGTCAAAAGCTTTACCGATTAAATAAAAAAAGCCTGTAAAAACAAAAACAAATAAAAACATTATCAAATAAGTTTTATTTTTATTTTTTGATATTAAAAAATAAGGAGAGTTCATATTAAAATGAAAAATTTAAAAAAATAAATACTATTAAATCTTAAAACTTTACTTCTATTTTTTTTCTTTCTTCTTCGTTAGCAGCAAAAAAATCAAATTGTTTAAAACCGAACATATTGGCTATAATGTTTGTTGGAATTAACTGTGTTTTTGTATTATATTCTAAAACATTGGCATTATAAAACTGTCTTGAATAGGCTACTTTATCTTCGGTATCCTCAAGTTGTCTTTGTAAATCTCGAAAGTTTTCGCTAGATTGAAGCTGTGGATAGTTTTCCGCTACGGCAAATAAAGATTTTAGTGCTGAGGTTAACATATTATTAGCTTTGGCTTTTTCTTCTAAACTATCTGCTTTCATTAGTGCTGAGCGAGCTTTAGTTACTTCGGTAAAAACTTCTTTTTCATGTTTTGCATAACCTTTAACAGTTTCAACTAAATTTGGTATTAAATCAGCTCGTCTTTTTAATTGAACATCGATTCCTGATAAAGCCTCTTGAATACGAGTTTTTAAAACAACAAATCCATTATATTGACCAACTAAATAAAGACCAAGAATTAATAATACACCTAATATTAAGTACATAATATTAAATAACTATTAATATTTTTATTATAAATAAAAATAAAATCAATGTCAAAATTTAATTAGGAATAATTAATTTCTCTCCTACCTCGATTTGATCAGGATTAATTAAATTATTAGCTTTTAATATTTTTGGCCAATCAAAAAGGTTGCCATAAACCTTAAGTGAAATTAATGATAATGAATCTCCTGGCATAACAATATAATAACTTTCTTTTTTTAAATTTTTATTAGTCGATATTGCTGATATATCGCCTTTATCTTGTTCTTTCAAAGTTTTTATTTCAGGAATAATTAATTTTTTACCGGGTTCAATCGGTTGACTTTCATTTAAATTATTTTCTTTAATAATTTGATAAACAAAATCACCAGTGCCATAAAATTTTTCTGATATATGCCAAAGATCATCTCCTGGTTGAACAATATAGTAATTGTTTTTGCTTTTTTTTATTATTACTTCTTCAATATTTTTATCTTTTTTGTAAATAAAAAAATACTTATTATTATTTAAAAAAACAAGAAAATAAAGAAAAAAACTACAGATAAAAATTAATCCAATAAAAAAACTAAAAATTTTTTCTTTAAGAGTTATTAATAAAAGATGTTTATAATCAATTTCTTTAAAATAAAACTTTGCCATGCGGAGCCAACGGGACTTGAACCCGCAACCTCTTCCGTGACAGGGAAGCGCTCTAGCCAATTGAGCTATGACTCCAAACAAAATAAATTATAACATAAAATATAAAATTTAGAACGTAGAACTTGAAACGTTAAACTTTCTTTTAAACTAACTTATCAATCCTCAAGCTTCATTATCAAACTTCTAACTTCAATCTTCAAGCGTCATTATTTAATTATTGATAAATGGTTAAATTGCTAAATTGTTTTTA
>FWPV01004413.1_pt1 | contig 30074 bp, 26 predicted proteins | sample 2228371 | NCBI WGS metagenome assembly FWPV01 (sample SAMEA103939776, study PRJEB20133) | metagenome | reverse complement strand
ATTCTTGAAAATCCGGTATCTACTTCTGCCATATATCCCAATACTGCAGCTCCTACATTGTATGGATAAGTTCGAACAGAGCGTTCGTTCAATGAGAAGCCGGGGAAGCGGTACATATTCTCATTCAACTTGGCAAACATCTCGGGAGTTAGTAAAGCTTCAAAAACACTAGGTTTTACACTGGTATTTTTAAAGATGAGATCACGCATTCTTCTTTTATAGGCTGCCGTGTCTATATTCAAAAGTCGACATAACGTCATTGTATCGGTACCACGTGACTCAGAAGGGATCACTACCAGATCATAGCTGATGGTATTTTCAAGAATGCCTCTTTTCTTACGATCGAAAATGATACCACGATCGGGATAGATCACTTTCCGATAAAAGGCATTGTTATCTGCCGCCAGTTTATACTGACCGGAAAACAATTGCAGGTTGATCAATTGCCCCGTGATAGCAATGAAAACACCTGCAAAAATAAACTGTACCACACGGCTGCGACTCTGGTTGAAGACAGGCATAAATCTTGGGACTAAACTTAAAAGTGAAGTGTATTACAAATTTGATGCATTGTTATGGATCAAACGAAAAAAATTTTGCAAAAGTGTGAAGAAGTCAAAATAAGAAGTGAAAGGTGAAAAGTGAAAAAATTTCACTTTTCACCTTTCACTTCTCACGCTGCATTCGTTCTATACTTACCTTTTCGCAGGAACAGCAGTTCGGCTAGAAAGATCATGAGTAAGCTGATGGCTGTGGTGCCCAATACTTTTCCTAGAAAATAGAGGAAGTCACCGAATTGCAACCATTCTATCAGAACCAGATAGAAATGATGAATGAAAGTAAGTAAACCTACATACAGGCTATAGGGTGCCCAACCCATACTTTTACTGCCGGGTTCACTGTAACTCTGTTCAATAGTTTCCTGAGGAAGGAGTATACTAAGAATGAATGGACGAATAAAAGCGATCAGCACACAGGGAGCTGCATGTAAGCCCATGGTTCCCGTAAAGGAATCAAGCGTAATGCCAAAAAGAAACGCGATGACCATCAACAATACCCTGTTCATATTAAAGGGCAACCAGAGTATGTACAGGAAATACACGTAAGGAACAATGAAGCGATGTAATGGCGGAACCTCATTGAGTATGAACACCTGTAAAAAGATGAACAGGATAAATCGGATGATATTTTTTACGAGGTTACTCATTGATTGGTCTGCGGTGTGTTTTCAAGTTGCACCTGTTCAGCAAAACGTACGTTTTCTACCAGATAAACATATTGGATGCTGAAAAAATTGGTGGCTGTTTTGATCTTCAACGTATAAAAATTGCTGGAAGGGTCCTCTACAATGGATGCTACGGTTCCAACCATGAGGTTAGAAGGGAAGTTGGCGGAATAGGTACTGGTCACTACTGTATCACCCTTCACCACTTTGGCACTTTTTGAAACATTGCGAAGTGTTAAGATCGAGGGATCACTTCCATCCCATTCAATACTACCTGCGTTATTGTCTTTTTTTAGCATGGCACTTACGCGACTATTGCGGTGGAGTAAGCTCATCACTTTACTAATATTAGCACTGGTTTCTACCACTACACCAACAATGCCTTGTGGTCCGATCACGGCCATCCCTTTCTTAACACCTTGATTGTTACCTCTTTCCAGTGTCAGGAAATTGGTTTGAAGTGTTACAGTATTGCCGATCACTTTTGCAGGAAGCCAGGTAAACTTACGGTAACGACCGGTTGAATCGCGGAATGTAGTATCTGTATAATTGATAGAACCGCTATCGGGAGCGATTTGATTACTCGCCAAAAGATTTCTCAGTCGGTTGTTCTCTTCTGCTAATTGTCTGTTGGTTTCTGCTAAACTAAAATAGTTGCGAAGATTGCTGTAGCGTTCGTTGAATTTTCCTGTTAACTCACTGGTAGCATCTGAAAAGAATGCTTCGTGCGTTTTGCTGGAACGGGTCAGTAGAACAATGGCGAATACCTGCAGCAGTAAAAAGCTCAGGAAAGTGAAATAACGCCGTATGAACAGAAATATATTCTTCAACGCAAAGTTTGATTAGGACATTCAAAATGATCAGATAAGTGAGATGGACTCCGGCTTATCTCATAATGAATGGAAAACGCTGATAGTTCTTCAGTGCCAATCCGGTACCGCGTACCACACTCTTCAGTGGGTCATCCGCTACATGAACCGGTAATTTGATCTTTGCACTTAAACGCTTATCCAATCCGCGTAACAAAGCACCACCACCGGTGAGGTACAAACCTCTGCGGTAGATATCGGCAGCCAGTTCCGGTGGAGTTGTTTCCAATGCTTTCAGGATCGCTTCTTCAATTTTGAAGATGCTCTTATCCAGTGCTTCAGCGATCTCTTGGTAGCTCACCATAATCTGTTTAGGAATACCTGTTACGAGGTCACGACCATTTACCGGCATATCATCAGGTGGATTATCAAGGTCTTTCATAGCAGCACCCACATTGATCTTGATCTGTTCAGCAGTACGTTCACCGATCAATAAACTATGATAACGACGAAGTGCTTCCATGATATCAGCTGTAAATTCATCACCCGCCACACGGATACTCTGGTCGCATACAATACCTGCCAAGGCAATTACGGTAATACCGGTGGTACCACCTCCGATATCAATGATCATGTTTCCAACCGGTTCTTCTACATCAATACCAATACCTAAGGCAGCAGCCATCGGTTCATGGATCATATACACTTCTTTGGCACCGGCCTGCTCGGCACTATCACGAACGGCACGTTTTTCTACCTCGGTAATGGAAGAGGGGATACAGATCACCATTCTCCAGCTAGGTGGAAAAAGAGGTTTTTTGGGATAGATCATCTTGATCAACTCCCTGATCATCAGCTCGGCAGCGTTAAAGTCGGCAATTACACCGTCTTTCAGCGGACGAACTGTACGAATACTTTCATGGGTTTTCTCGTGCATCATGAGGGCTTTCTTACCTACGGCAAGCACTTCCTTCATATTGTTACGGTTCAGGGCCACGATCGATGGCTCATTTACCACTACTTCATCATTATGGATAATGAGGGTATTGGCCGTACCCAGATCCATGGCTATTTCCTGCGTAAAAAAGTTGAATAATCCCATTGTATAGAAAAAGTTCTTATTTGTTCGTCAATGATTGCAAAGGTGGATGAAATTACTTGAAATAACAAAGCCTAAAATACTGATTTTTCCTGAGGTTAGAGGTGAAAGGTGAAAGGTGAAAAGTGAAACGATTTTTTTGATGTTTTATCAGCTCATGTATAAACTTTCACTTTTCACTTTTGCCTTTTCACTTTTCATCAAACTCAAACCCAATATCCCTCCGAAAATACATTCCTTCAAACGATATTTCTTTCAATTTATTTTTTGATTTGTTCACTGCATCAGCAATATCATTTCCGTACGCGGTAACTGCTAAAACCCTGCCACCATTTGTTAAGACATTGTTTTCATTTTGTTGTGTACCTGCATGAAATACGATCACATCTTTTGATGTTGCTGCATGCTCCAATCCATGAATGATTTTATTTTTTTTATAGTCGCCCGGATAACCGCCGCTTACTGCCATAACAGTTGCACAGAATCTTTCATCATAAGCAATGTTCGCATCTGCGAGTGTGCCATTATCCATCGCAGCAAACAATGCAACAAGATCTGTTTGCAAACGTGGCATCACTACTTCTGTCTCAGGATCACCCATTCTGCAATTGTATTCGATCACAAAAGGTTCGCCATTTACATTCATCAATCCGAAGAAGATAAAACCGTGATAGATCAATTCTTCCTGCTCTAAACCTTTTACAGTTGGAGCGATGATGCGCTCTTCTACTTTACGCATGAAAGGCTCATCCATGAATGGCACAGGGCTTACACAGCCCATGCCACCTGTGTTTAAGCCGGTATCGCCTTCGCCAATTCTTTTATAATCTTTTGCATGACCGATGATCTGATAATCAGATCCATTGGTTAAAACAAATACACTGACTTCAATACCTTGTAAAAATTCTTCGATCACTACTTTACTACTCGCTTCACCAAATTGTTTATGCAGAATCATTTCTTCAAAGGTCTGTAGTGCTTCTGCATGTGTAGCTGAAATCACTACACCTTTACCGGCAGCGAGTCCATCTGCTTTTAGTACAACAGGTAAATTGTGTTGTGCGATATATTTTTTTCCATCTTCAAAATTATCAGCAGTGAATTCGGCATAAGCAGCTGTTGGTATTTGATGACGCTGCATAAATTTTTTACTAAAGGCTTTACTGCCTTCCAATTGCGCTGCCTTTGCAGAAGGTCCTACCACTATGATTCTTTGTAAGTCATTATCTTTTTCAAAAAAATCATACACACCTTTCACCAATGGTTCTTCGGGGCCTACTACAAGCATATCAATTTTGTATTCGATACAAGCTTGTTTGATAGCTTCGAAATCAGTAATACGAATCGGCAAATTGGTACCATACTGAGAAGTGCCGGCATTACCGGGTGCAATAAAAAGTGCATCACAATGATGGCTCTGCGACATTTTCCATGCCAGTGCATGTTCACGGCCACCTGATCCAAGTAAAAGAATATTCATAAAATGAAGTTCAGGTGGCGAAAGTAGTCTCTATGTAGGATTTTCAGCATGAGCGGGGGATTTTTTTGTACAGACCGCGCTCATGCTGAAAAATTAGTTTTCGGTTTCCTCTGCTACACCAACATAACGTTTTTCGGGTAAACGTTTAGCCACTAAAAGGAATAAAATAAAGGAAACAGCCAAGATACCGATGAATAGCCAATAGTATTTGGCACCTGTGAATTGACTGAAAAAGCCTTTGTCCACTATGTTTCCATTGATCAGTCCCACGAGTAAATTTCCAGCAGAAATACCTAATAAATACAGGGCACTCATGGTACTTTTCATGGATACCGGTGAATGTGTATAGGCATATTCAAGACAGGTAACGGAAACCAGTATTTCAGATGCTGCCAATAAGATATAAGCCAGTATCTGCCACCATACTGAAGGTTTACCCCCTGCATCTATACTTTCCTGTAAGAATGCAATGATGGTGAATGAAAGGCCTATGATGACCAATCCCGCGCCTATCTTTTTTAAAGGGGTTACTCGTATTCCCTTTTTATCCAGATAAGGAAACAGAAATGAGTTGAAAACGGGGATCAGTAATACTAAAAAAAGGGGATTGATAAAATTGATCTGCTCAGGTAAAATGGAAAAATCTCCGACTAGTTTTAGGTCTAATCGTGTAGCCTGCAAGACCCACTCAGAAAGGTTTTGATCCCAAAGCGCCCAGAAAATAGGTGTAAAAGCAAATACGGCCAGTACACGATACACCGCTTTGATACCATCGATGGATGTAACTGAATATTTTTCTGCAACTGCTTCCCAAACTTTTTGGCCTGGTTTCCGGCTAAATAGCTTTATCAATGCATAGATAGAAATGGAAAAAAAGTTCTCTTTTTTGATACCAGCAGGTTTAACCCGAACATATTTTTTTCGACCAAGCCAGAATACAATAGTTGCAATCGCCATTAGTATACCAGGTACGCCAAAAGCGATTTCAGGCCCATAATATTTTTTAAGTAATGGAATAGATAATGGCGCTAGTGTTCCACCCAGGTTAATACTCATATAAAACCAACCATAGGCTTTTGAAAGCAGGTGTTCATTCGATTTGTTGAACTGGTCGCCTACATTGGCGGATACGCATGATTTAATACCACCGGCACAACAGGCAATAACGATTAGTCCTAAACTAAAAATGGTATAACTGTCGCCTGATACAGAAAGTATCAGATGGCCAAATGTGTAAAGAATCGATACAAGTAGGATAACCCGGTATTTCCCAAAAAACCAATCGGCCATTATTGCACCAACCATTGGCATGAAATACGCCAGCGTAACAAATAAATGTGACATTTCATTAGCTTTTGCATCTGCTTCAGCCGTAAGTGCCGGATTGAGGGTTGGATTGAAAAAAGTGACTGCCATAAAAGTCACCATGATAGAACGTAAACCATAAAAACTAAATCGTTCTGCGATCTCACTACCTATAATGAACGGAATGGATTTTGGCATTCTGACTTTAGTCGACTCATTTTGTATATCAGACATAAATCGTATTTTGAAATTTAAAAGTATTGGAAACTATCGGTAAAGATTCATCTGTATACCGAAAAAATTGCTTGCATCATCTAAAAACCAACTCATGTCTCAACCCCAAAAATCATTCAAACCCTTTGTTTCTCCGGAAACAAACATGAAAGAACTCACGGTAAAATCGATTCTCGTGGGCAGTCTTTTTGGTGTCATCTTCGGTGCTGCTACTGTGTATCTCGCATTAAAGGCAGGTCTAACAGTATCAGCGTCTATTCCCATTGCGGTGATCGCTATTACGCTGGGAAGAAAGTTTCTGAAGACCACCATCCTTGAGAATAATATCATTCAAACAACAGGGTCTGCCGGAGAAAGTATTGCAGCCGGAGTGGCGTTTACTTTACCGGGTTTTCTTTTTCTTTCTTCACCCAGTAGCGCAGAATATTTTAACTATCTCACCATTCTGATATTGGCCATTGTAGGTGGATTGCTGGGTACGCTTTTAATGGTGCCATTGCGTAAAGCATTAATTGTAAATGAGCATGATAACCTACCTTATCCCGAAGGAACTGCTTGTGGTGATGTTTTAAAAGCCGGTGAGCGCGGTGGTGATTTTGCTAAAACTGCTTTCTGGGGTTTAGGGGTTGCATTTGTGTATGCCATCTTTCAGAAAGTTATGCATGTAATTGCTGAAACACCTTTTTATGCAACGAAACAGATCAATAAATTTTTCCCTTCTGCAAAAGTCAGTGGTGAGATCACCCCTGAATATTTAGGTGTGGGTTATATCATTGGTCCGAAGATCGCAGGTGTATTAGTAGCAGGTAGTGTATTAAGCTGGATGGTCTTCATTCCTTTATTGTCAACACTTGTACCGCCTGATGTGATTGCTATACAATTGGTGAAGCTGGGTTACTTATCTGATATCGCCAATGCCGGTGGTAAAGGAGGATGGGACCCTGTAACACATACTTTCAATGATTATTCTGCTGCGATCTATTATGCCTATGTTCGTCAAGTAGGCGCAGGAACAGTTGCTGCGGGTGGTATCATTACATTGGTGAAAACCATTCCTACCATCGTCAAATCTGTGAAAGGAAGTATGGCTTCTCTGCGTGGCGGATCTTCAGCTATGGAAAGTTCAATATCCAGAACAGATAAAGATCTTAGCTTGAAAGTAGTAGGACTTGGTAGTTTGGCTTTGATCGCTATCATTTCCATCATTCCAAGTTTACCTGGCGATGGATTTCTTCAGAAAATCTTGATCGGTGTTCTAGTGGTATTATTCGGTGCCTTGTTTGTAACGGTTTCGTCACGTATTGTTGGATTGATCGGTTCTTCTAATAATCCGATCAGTGGTATGACCATCGCTACGGTGATGGGTACCAGTTTGATATTCCTGAGTTTGGGATGGTCCGGACAAGCATATGAACCGCTGGTATTAGTTGTAGGTGGTATGATCTGTATCGCTGCAGCCAATGCCGGTGCTACTTCTCAGGATTTGAAGAGTGGTTATATTGTAGGTGCAACACCACGTAATCAACAGATCGCATTGTTTGTGGGTGCGATCGTTTCTTCCATTGTAATTGGTATCACAGTGAAGTTTCTAGATAAGCCAACTACTGAAATGGTACAACAGGGTGTGCAACATGCAATTGGTACTGAAAAATATCCTGCTCCTCAAGCTACTTTGATGGCTACATTGATCAAAGGAATTCTTTCTCAGAATTTGGATTGGCAATATGTGATCGTTGGTATGTTCTTGGCAGTGGTGATGGAACTTTGTGGTATCAAGTCACTCAGCTTTGCTATTGGTGTATATCTGCCTTTGGCTACAACATTACCGATATTCATTGGTGGGGCCATACGTGGACTGGTAGAGGGTCGTCAGAAAAAAGATAAAAAAGAAGTGAGCGCGGAAGAAGAAGAACTCAGTAAGGGAAGTCTGTTCGCGACAGGATTGGTGGCCGGTGGTGCCGTAGCAGGTGTGGTGATTGCATTTATTACTGGAACCTCGGGAGGAGAACAGTTCTTGCGAAATATCAGTATGGAACATGGACTTGTAGAATTGTTATCTGAAAATGGATATTTCTTGTTGGGTACTTTGTTCTTTGCTTTGATGGGACTGATATTATACAGAGTGGCTATGAAGAAAACGGAGTAGCTAGCTTAAAAAGTATATTTTATTGCCACTGAAGACACAAAATGGCACAGAGAAGATTTCTGTGTTCCTCTGTGTTCTCAGTGGCAATTTTTTCTTGTAAGGAGTTTAAACTTTTGATCTATTGATTCGTCCAAAAGCAAAAGAAAAACCATGTGGCTGAAACGCTCAATAGCAATCCTTTTATTCATAGCATCCACAGCTTTCATTGTTGCTGATAAAGGTTCCTCTTCTATTCGAATGCCTTATCAGCAAGCAGGTCTTACAAAAGAACAAGCAGCGGCACATTTATTAAATCGTTTCAGTTTTGGTATACAACCCGGACAAATTCAAGAAGTGGTGAAGATGGGATTGGAGAACTGGTTGGAACAACAACTGGAAGCATCATTACCTGATACAGAACTGGATAAACGTCTGAGTACTTTTGATGCTTTGAAAATGAGCAATGAAGATATCGTTAACCATTATTTGACTCCTGCGCAGATCATACGTTTGGGTGTTCAAGAAAAGATCATCCGAAATGATTCTCTTAATAATGCCGATCGAGATAAATATCGAGAAGAATTGGCGAAAGTGATGAGAGCTTCTGGCGTGAAACCTGTTCAAGAATTACATCGTCAATTGGTCAACCAGAAAGTATTGCGTGCTTTATATAGTCATAACCAAGTAAAGGAGGTATTGACAGATTTCTGGTTCAATCATTTCAATGTTTCACTGACAAAAGGACAATCACAGCAATATGTGTTGAGCTATGAACGAGATGCCATTCGACCGTATGTATTTGGAAACTTTAAGGATATGTTACTGGCAACAGCCAAGCATCCTGCCATGCTTGAATATTTAGATAACGCACTAAGTGTGAGCAATGATAATGAACGTGCACGCAGACAACAAAACAATGCCATGTTGCGTGCCGCCAGAGAAAGAGCAGAAGCCAGATTGAATGATACCACTATGCCTGGAAATGCTTTACTACAACAAGCTGTTGCAGCAAGGAGAACACAGGGGTTGAATGAAAATTATGCTCGAGAAGTTATGGAGTTACATACACTGGGGGTAGATGGCGGATATACACAGAAAGATGTAACAGAAGTAGCAAGAGCGTTAACGGGTTGGAGTGTGAAACCTATGTTTAAGAATGCTCCGGCCATACGATTAATAGAAAATCTCAATGAAGAACAATTGAAAAGAAGAGGACTGATGATCGATGGAGACTTTTTATTTCGAGGTGATAAACATGATGAAGGAGAAAAGATCATTCTGGGAAAAAAATATAACGGTAAAGATGGTTATGAAGAAGGCGTTGCAGTATTGAATAGATTAGCATCGCACACATCCACCGCAAAATTTATTTCCACGAAAATGGCGATACGTTTTGTTTCGGATGAGCCTTCTGAAGCATTGATCAAAACGCTTACCAATACTTATCAGCAAACAGAGGGTAATATCAAAGCGATGATCATTGCCATGGTCAATCACCCTGATTTTTGGTCAAAGAAATCCTTGCGCGAAAAAATCAAATCTCCTTTCGAATTTGCTATCAGTGCGCTGAGAGCCACAAAAGCACAAGTGATGCAGCCATTTCAGGTATTCAACTGGTGCAGTAAAATGGGACAAAGATTTTATTACTACCAGGCTCCAACCGGTTTTCCTGATCGCGCTAATTTTTGGATCAATAGTGGTGCATTGCTGAATCGCATGAATTTTGGATTGGCATTGGCCACACAAAAAATTCCGGGTGTTCGTGTAAATCTCTTGGCACTCAATAATAACCATGAACCCGAAAGTGCTGATGAAGCTTTACGTGCATTTAGTAAGATATTGTTACCGGAGAGAGACCATGAAGAAAATATTAAACGACTAACAGCTATGGTGCGTGATGCGAATGTGGAACAAAAAATTGCTGTTGCAGCCGCTAAGGAGAAGAATAATAACATGGAAGAAGAAATAGAGGAAGAAACAAGAATGCAAGTAACAAGAGACAAGGAAGATGTCAAGAAGGAAGTAACAAGTATGGCACAGGTGGTGGGAATAATTATTGGGTCTCCGGAATTTCAGCGGAAGTAAAGAAGTGAAAAGTCAAAAGTCAAAAGTGAAAAGTGAAAGGTGAAATGAAGTAGTAATAAAATTTGTACATGTAGCTCACAGCTCGTAGCTCAAAGCTCGCAGCTGCTTTCAGCATCAAAATCAAACATATGATTCATCGTAGGGCATTTATGAGATCAGGTGCAATGGCCTTGTTTGCAGCAGGGTTTGGTGGAGTTCCCAACTTTATTGCACGTGCGGCAGAGAGTGGTAAAATCATCCCTCCTTATAAAAGAAATAAAGTATTGGTATGCATCTTTCAACGTGGTGCCATGGATGGATTGATGGCGGTGAGTCCGTTTGCTGATCCTAATCTTAAAACACTTCGTCCGACTTTGTATATGAGTCCGGCACAAACACAAGGGGGTATGACAGATCTGGATGGACAATTTGCATTGCATCCATCACTCCAAAGTTTATCATCTTTTTTTACTGAAGGTAGAATGGCAGTAGTACATGGCGTGGGTAGTCCTAATAATACCCGCAGTCATTTTGATGCTCAGGATTTCATGGAGAGTGGAACACCTTTTAATAAGGGCACAACAAGCGGTTGGCTGAATAGAGCGATTGGTTTAACAGGACATGAGGCGACACCCTTCAGCGCCGTAAGCATCACAAATGCATTGCCGCGCAGTTTGTATGGTGATAGAGAAGCATTAGCGATCAGTAATCTTCAAGACTTTGCAATACAAATGCAGGGAAATCCAATGGCGGGTAATATGGCCGCTAAATCATTTGAATCTTTGTATGATCAAACGAGTAATCAATTACTGAATAAAACAGGTAAAGAGAGTTTTGAAGCGATGCGTATTTTGAAGTCGACAGACATCAAAAATTATCAACCGGCGAATGGTGCAGTATATCCCAATTCCCCGTTAGGAAATTCTTTGAAACAGATCGCAACATTGATCAAAATGGATGTGGGTATGGAAGTGGCTTTTGCAGAAAGTGGTGGATGGGACACTCATTTCAATCAAGGAACTGTAAATGGAGCGTTTGGGCGTAACCTGCGTGATTTCAGCGACAGTATCGCCGCTTTCTGGAAAGATATGGGAAGTTATCAGGATGATGTTACTGTGATGACAATGACAGAATTTGGCAGAACTGCGCATCAGAACGGAACAGGTGGAACCGATCATGGAAGAGCTAGTTGTTTGTTTGTGTTAGGAAACGATGTTGCAGGAGGTAAGGTGTATCATCAAATCAAATCACTGGCCAAATCCGATCTGGAAGATGGTCGTGATCTGCCAGTATCTACAGATTTTAGAGCAGTATTCAGTGATGTGGCTTTGGGACATCTGAAATTAAAACAAACGAAAGGATTGTTTCCGGGATGGGATGGGAAAAATTTGAATATCATGAAAGGTTGATGCTTAGTATCAGCGTTGAAAACGATACAGAATGGCTCCTTCAGTATTGATGTAAACTATATCAGTTCCCATTTCCATCATGGCGAGTCCATTTTTGAAACTGCCAATACGATCAAAAGCCGGTTGTATGATCCATTCTCCTTTTTTGTTGATAAATCCCCAGCTTTTATAATCTTGTTGAACAGCAGCGAGACCATCACTGAATGATCCAGCGTTGGTGTAAGTAGGAGGTATCACCCATTGTCCGCTCATGTTTACAAATCCCCATTTGTTGCTGGTATCACGAGCAGCTGATAAACTATCTACAAAACCATTCATGCGAGTGAAAGAAGTTTTGATACTCGTTTTGTTTTTGATAGTTAGTATCTCCCACTTGTCGGTCATATTTTGCTGTGTACATACAACACCTGCAAACACAGAAGTGATATTGTAGTAAACAGGCTGTAACACAAATTTTCCGGAGCTGTCGATCAACCCCCATAGATTATTTTTCAATGATGCGGGTGCAAGACCTTCTGAAAAATTATAGCAAAGTGAAAATTGTGGCTGAATAATCGTCGCTCCCTTTTTATTGATGTATCCCCATTTACCATTTTTTTGAACGCGTGCTTTACCTTCCGAAAATTGATCAGCCGCACTGAATTGAGGTGTAATAACCCACTTCCCTTTCTCATTAATAAAACCGTATTGAGCCGTGACGATATGATTACCGATGGCTGCAACAGCAATGCTGTCTTTGAATGCACTCGCAAATACGAACTGAGGTGTTATGACGGTTCTTCCGTTGGTCTTATGAAGAAATCCAAATCGGTTCTTCTCCATAAAAGGAATAAGGTTTTGCGCCTGCAGGCAGGAGCAAAAAATTAAAGCACATAAGACCGTCAAGAATGTACATCTCATCCTAATAAAGATAGGTTATAATCTACCGTTCTTGATCTCATCAACAACACCGGGGTCCAGAAGGGTAGAGGTATCGCCTAAGTTTTCTGTCTCACCCTCTGCGATCTTGCGAAGGATTCTTCGCATAATCTTACCGCTTCTTGTTTTTGGTAGGCCACTTACAAACTGAATTTTATCAGGCTTGGCAATTGCACCTATGATTCTTGTAACGGTTTGTAAAATATCCTTTCTCACAAGATCTCCTGTACCATGTGTATCCTGTGCATGTGATCCCTGATAGATTACATAAGCATAAATCCCTTGTCCTTTGATATCATGCGGATAACCTACAACAGCACTTTCCACCACTCCCGCGTGCATGTTAATCGCATTTTCTACTTCCGCAGTACCGATACGATGTCCGCTAACATTCAACACATCATCTACACGTCCCGTGATACGGAAAAAACCATCTTTATTTTTTAAAGCACCATCACCGGTAAAATACATATTCTCGTAAGTAGCAAAATAATTGGTTCTGCATCTTTCATGATCACCATAAGTAGTTCGTAAGATAGAAGGCCATGGTGCTTTGATACAAAGATTACCTGATATGGTTTCTTCTCCTTCTTGAATGATCTCTTTTCCGTTTTCATCAACCAATACCATTTGCAGACCCGGCATTGGAAGTGTTGCCCATCCGGGTTTAGCGGGGGTGATACCTGCCAAATTGGAGATGAGACATCCACCAGTTTCTGTTTGCCACCAGGTATCTACGATCGGACATTTCCCTTTTCCTACATGTTCATCATACCAATGCCATGCTTCTTCATTGATGGGTTCACCAACGGTACCCAATACTTTTAGTGAAGAAAGATTTTTGCCTTGTAATGGACCTAATCCGAAACCCATCAAACTGCGAATGGCTGTTGGTGCGGTGTACAGAATGTTGACTTTGTATTTATCTACAACATCCCAAAATCTACCTGCATCAGGCCATGTAGGAACACCTTCAAATAATAAAGATGTTGCACCGGCGCTTAATGGACCATACAGGATATAACTATGCCCTGTGATCCATCCAATATCAGCAGTACAGAAATGCACTTGTCCGGGTTCGTATTGAAATACATTCAAGAAAGTGTAATTGGTATAAATCATATAACCAGCCACACTATGTACCACTCCCTTTGGTTTTCCGGTAGAGCCGGATGTATAAAGGATGAACAATGGATCTTCCGCATCCATTTCCTCAGCTTCAATAAAAGTGATTCCCTTTTCTTCTACTTGCTTCATTTCATCTTCCCACCATATATCTCTTCCTTTGATCATAGATACCGGTGTACGTGTGCGTGTTGCAACGATGACACGCTTCACTGTTTTGTTACCGATCAATGCATCATCGATCACACTTTTCAAGGGAATATCTTTAGTACCTCTGTAAGCACCATCGCATGTTACAATGAACTCAGCTTTGGCATCTTCTAATCTGTCAGCAATACTTTGTGCAGAGAAACCACCAAAAACTACAGAATGAATAGCGCCAATTCTCGCACATGCCAACACTGCAATGGCCAGTTCGGGAATCATGCCCATATAAATACAAACACGATCACCTTTTTGAACACCATTGTTTTTGAGTACATGCGCAAACTGGCAAACCTTCTCGTGTAATTTTTTATAAGTGAGTATGCGATGGTTCTCATCAGGGGCATTGGGTTCCCAGATGATGGCAGGGTGATTGGCTTTGGTAGCAAGATGTCTGTCTAAGCAGTTTTCAGTAATATTTAGTTTACCCCCTTTGAACCATTCCACTTTTGGTTCTGTGAAATTCCATTCAAGAACCTTGTCCCATTTCTTCTTCCAGGTAAAATGTTCAGCAACGGCACTCCAAAAACCTGCAGGATCCTGAATACTTTTTTGATACGCTTCCTGATAGGCTTCAAAACTTTTGATCTGATAGGGGTATGACATACCAGTGAATTTTTAGGTTATAAATATACTGTATGCCATTGCTTTAACTGTGAATGTTTTTATAATTACAAGTAGCAAAAAAAAATCCCAACCATATTTTCTGGTCGGGATTTTTTTTGATTTGTATGATTTACTTCACATACTTCAAAATTTCTTCACTATCAGGTGTCACCTTACTTGGGAAGTAAGCGATCATTTTGCCATTTTCATCCAATAAAAATTTATTGAAGTTCCATTTGATATCAGCGTCCAATACACCATTTTTGGCTTTGCTGGTTAGCCACTGATAGATAGGTGCCATATCTTCTCCTTTTACACTTACCTTACTGGCCAGCGGGAATTTGACACCGAAACGTGCTTTACAAAATTCCTGAATCTCTCCATCACTACCAGGCTCTTGTCCGCCAAAATTATTGGCGGGGAAACCTACGATCACCAATTTGTCTTTGTATTGATCATATACTTTCTGCAAAGCATCATATTGCGGCGTATAACCACATTTAGAAGCGGTGTTAACCACCAGTATTTTCTTTCCCTTGAATTTTGCAAAATCAATAGTGCCACCTTCAATGGATTTTACTTTAAATGAGTGGATACTACCGTTATCTGGTAAGGTGAAAGCCGACATGATCACCACAGCCACTAATGCGAGAACGTATTTCATATGATTGATTTTTTCCAAAATAACACTTAAATAAGGGAATTGTTATGGCTTTTTGGCGAATGGCTGAAAATAAGATCTCAAAGTGTATATGCAGCGGTGGCTATGCTGAGTTTGCAATTGGGCATGGTGATGATGTTTTGGCCGCATGCCTCCAGAGTAGCCCCTGTAGTCATGACGTCATCAACCAGTAAGATATGTTTGTCGATGAGTTGATCTTGTTGTTTTACCTTAAATACCCCTTCCATATTCTGCCATCTTGAAAGACGATTTTGCGTGGTTTGGCTATCTGTAAACTTGTCTCTTTGAATGGCCTTTGTCAATAGTGGTTTGGGCCATACTTCATGAATACCCTCACAAATTACTTCGGCTTGGTTGTAGCCTCTTGTAAACTCTTTCTTGGAATTGAGAGGAAGTGGTACCAGCAGATCGATATCGGCGAAGCGAGGTTCTGACCTTAGGGCATACCCCATCATCCTTCCGAAAAAAAGTCCGGCTTGCTTATTTTGGTGGTATTTCAGCTGAACCATCAATTCCTGGACTATTGACTGTTTGGTGAAATAGTAGAGTGCGGCAGCATTTTCCACCCTCAAGCGTCCAAAAAAGGCTTTTTCTACCGGATTCCCCGGTTGCTGGAAGAATTTCGTCTCCGGCAACTGATGAATGCACCGGCTACAAAGCTGTTGTTTTAGCCCTAAATGATCGCTTCCGCAACCCAGACAATAATGCGGGTAAAACAGTTGTGCCAATGAATGAATGATGAATTTCATGCCTTGAAACTAAGAACCCTCACCTACGTATTTTCCGCAAAAATGTTGAAAGTGAAAAGTGAAAAGTCAAATATCTTTTTCATTTCACTTTTGACTTTTCACCTTTCACCCTCAAAAAAGCTGCTGATACACTTCATCCACTCGACTCAATGCGATTACTTGAATCTTGTAAGCTTGCGGATTGAAACTTTTCTTATTGTATTTGGAAACGAATATTTTTTCGAATCCGAGTTTTTCTGCCTCTGCAATGCGTTGTTCAATTTTGTTGACTGCCCTGATCTCTCCATTCAGTCCTACTTCACCCGCAAAACAAACATGTGGTGGAAGCGGAACATCTTCATACGAGGAAAGTAAAGCACAGATCACTGCAAGATCAATCGAAGGATCTTCCACTTTGATACCACCTGCGATGTTTACAAAAACATCTTTCATGCCAAATTGAAAACCTCCTCTTTTCTCCAATACTGCTAATAGTAATTGTAATCTTCTTGTATCAAATCCTGTTACCGTTCTTTGGGGAGTTCCATATACACTTTGTGTAACCAATGCCTGTACTTCAATCAATAGTGGACGCATTCCTTCCAGTGTGGCAGCAATACTACTACCACTCAATTGATCTTCTCTTTGGGCAATCAAAATTTCTGAAGGATTGGATACCACTCGCATACCATCACCGGTCATTTCATAAATACCCAATTCTGCTGTACTACCGAAACGATTCTTCAAGGTTCTGAGTATTCTGTATGCATAATGACGGTCGCCTTCAAACTGCAAAACCGTGTCTACCATATGTTCTAGCACTTTTGGTCCGGCAATGGCGCCATCTTTGGTGATATGTCCGATCAGGAAAACAGGTGTATTCGTTTCTTTGGCAAAACGCTGAAATTCTGCTGCGCATTCTCTGATTTGTGAAACAGTACCTGCAGATGAATCAATGATATTGGATTGTAAAGTTTGAATGGAATCAACAATGACTAACTGAGGTTTTAGTTTCTTGATTTCCTGAAAAATAGTTTGTGTAGAAGTTTCAGTGAGCAAGTAAAAATTTTCATTCTGGATCTTTAAACGATCTGCCCTCATTTTGATCTGTTGCTCACTTTCTTCTCCGCTGATATATAAAACCCTAAGCTGGTTTAATAGTAATCCGTTTTGTAAAAACAAAGTACTCTTACCAATGCCGGGTTCTCCTGCTACTAAAATGATACTACCCGGCACGATACCGCCACCCAACACTCGATCCAATTCAGGATCCTGACTTTTGATTCTTTTTTCTTCGGTTGTCTGAACTTCATTGAGGGAAATCGTTTTTGTTTTTCTTTTCTCCTCTTTATAATCATCCCATTTTTCTTCTTTCACATTACCCTTATCCAATACTTCTTCGGTGAAAGTATTCCATTGTGAACAAGCCGGACATTTTCCGATCCACTTTGCACTTTCATAACCACAATTACTACAGAAAAAAGCTGTTTTAATCTTACTCATTTGCTAAAGGTACTGTTGAAATGATGAGTTCTTTTCAGTAAAAAAATACTTGAAATGAAATGATGAAATTTTGTGCAAAATCAATGATGTTTGAATCAAAAAATGCCGGGTAGAAAAAACACACAAAAACGCTGAAACGCAGCAGTGGCGGGCATGTAAAAGGGCCAACATTGCTGTTGACCCTGTTTACTTACTAACCCATTAAATTCTACCACTAAGTTACAAAACCGAGCCACATGGCAAAATAATTTTTGGGTTCTGTGAATAATTTTTTGACAACGAAGTCGTTCGTAAATAATCTTAACAGTTTGTTAATCAAACGGGTTACAGTCATTTTGGCGAAGTGGGGAAAAATGTCATTTTTTTTGGTGCTTTTTGTCAGAAATAGAGCTTTTTTCCGGGGCAATAACCCGTTTTTGGGTTTGGTAGGTATTTTGCAGCAGTATCCGAAACAAGTCGTATGAACTCAATTATGTTATTGTCTTTATTATTTATCGGAATCAGTTTTCTGGTTTCGATGCGGTTAAAGTCGAAATTCACCCATTATAGCCATCTACCCATTACCAATGGCATGAGCGGTAAAGAAGTGGCCGAACAGATGCTTCGTGACAATGGGATATATGATGTAAAAGTTATATCTGTTGAAGGTTTTTTGACAGATCACTATAACCCCATGAATAAAACTGTAAACCTGAGTCCGGAAGTTTATAGTGGAACCAGTATTGCATCAGCAGCAGTTGCCGCCCATGAATGTGGTCACGCAGTACAGCATGCTACAGCATATAACTGGCTGATGCTTCGAAGCAGGTTGGTGCCTTTTGTTCAATTCAGCAGTTCCATTGTTCAGTGGGTATTATTGGGCGGTATTCTTTTGGTGAATACATTTCCCATGTTGCTCTTAGGAGGGATCATTCTGTTTGCAATCACCACGCTATTTTCTGTGATCACATTACCGGTTGAATTCGATGCGAGCAATCGTGCATTGGCATGGTTGGAAAATAAGCGCGTACTGGTTAACAAAGAACAAGAGGGAGCTAAAGATGCACTGAAGTGGGCAGCGATGACCTATGTAGTTGCAGCACTCGCTTCTGTTGCTACATTGATCCAATATGTACTGATCTTTTTGGGTGGATCAAGAAATGAAGATTAAGTAGTGGTGAATGGTCAATTGTGAATTGTCAATAAAAAAGCAGCTTACTCATCATTGATCATTCACAATTGACCATTCACCATTCACATTAAAATTTGATCTCCTCTTCACGCTCATCAAAGAATTTGAATTCTGTGAGGTGATAATTGGTATTGGCTTGCGCCTTTACTTTCACTTTGTGTTTCTTTCTCCATTTTTTAATGATAGAAGAGAATAATCCTTTTGTGAGATATGAGTGTACGATCGGATGAACTACGATCGTTAAGTTTTTGTGTGAATGTGTAACGAGATAATGTAATTTCTTTTCAATCTCATCCTCCAATAACAATGTAGAAGTGATCTTTCCCGTGCCATTACATGCCGGACAACTTTCTGCCGTATTGATATTCACTTCAGGTCGCATACGCTGACGTGTGATCTGAAGCAATCCAAACTTTGAAATAGGAAGTACAGAATGCTTGGCACGATCTGCTTTCATGAATTGCTCCATGGCTTCCTGCACCTTTCTCTTGTTATCGGGCAACTTCATGTCAATGAAGTCTACTACGATGATACCACCAATATCGCGCAGTCTTAGTTGACGTGCAATTTCTTCTGCTGCTTCAAGATTGGTTTCCAGTGCATTTTCTTCCTGGTTATTGCTCACGCTTTTATAACCGCTGTTCACATCGATCACATGTAAAGCTTCTGTATGCTCAATGATCAGATAAGCACCGCTGGGTAGGTTTACTGTTTTACCAAAAGAAGATTTAACCTGCTTGGTTACACCATATTGATCAAAAATGGGAAGTCCATTGTGATAAAAAGAAACAATATCTGTCTTATCAGGTGCAATACGCTGGATATAAGTTTGCGTTACCTGAAACAGATTTTTATCATTCACCACAATACGATTGAAATCTGCACTTAGCAGATCACGGAGAATGCTAGTTGTTTTTGTTTCTTCACTTAATATCCTGACAGGAGCAACGGCACCTTTCAAATTATGTTGAATGGTCTTCCATGTTTCTACCAAAGCCAACATATCCTGATGTAGTTCGGCAGTGCTCTTTCCTTCTGCTGCAGTACGAACGATCACACCGAAGTTCTTCGGGCGAATAGCTTCTACGATCTTGTGTAAACGCTTACGTTCATCAGATGAATGTATCTTTTTAGAAACAGCAACAATTTCATTGAATGGTGTTACTACCACAAAACGTCCGGGTAGAGAGAGTTCGCAACTTAAACGTGGTCCCTTTGCTGCAATCGGTTCTTTTAAGATTTGAACGAGTACATGTGGCTTACCATTCAGTACTTCATTGATCTTTCCTGTTTTTACGATCTCAGGTTCAGATTGAAATCTGGAAAAATCAAAAGGCTGTTCACCTTTATCGGTCATCGCTATCTGCGTGAACTTGATAATGGATCGAGCATAAGGACTTAAATCCGTATAGTGAAGGAAGGCATCTTTTTCAAACCCTACATCTACGAACGCAGCATTCAATCCGGGTATCAGTTTTTTTACTTTACCCAGATAAAGATCACCCACTGCAAAGTTGGCGTCCGTTTTTTCGTTGTGCAGCTCCACCAGTTTTTTGTCTTCCAACAATGCAATTTCTACGCCTGTTGGAGCAGCATTAATAATCAGTTCTTTGTTCACAAAGTGCAACTTTTAAATACAAAATCACATACCGGTATACGGTAGATCAACATCACAACATCTGTGCTTGCAGCCAAATAAGGAAGGAAAGGTAAAGTTGCGAAAGGAAGGTAAGGCTGCTTCCAGATAAGTGTTAAACGGGTTTAATCAGGCCGAAGCGAGATTAAACCCGTTTAGTATCATGATCGGTAATCCGAAGAATTATTTATTCTTCTTCTTATGACGATTCTTTCTCAGACGCTTTTTACGTTTGTGTGTAGCGATCTTATGACGCTTTCTCTTCTTACCACAAGGCATACCAAAGTAATTTTATACAGTTAAAAAATAAATTTATCGTTTCAGTTCAGCGATTCTTTTTTCCAGTGCTTGCTTGGCTTCCGGTATCGCTACTCTTTTCTTTGCTTCCTCATACCATTTGATCGCATTGGCTTTCTCATTATGAATATCATATGATTCAGCCAGGTTGAAAATGGCATCCAAATTTTCCGGATCAACTTTCAGTACATTCAAAAAACGTTCAATGGCTTTGTCATACTGTCCGCTTTTCTTGCTACCCAATCCCAACATCATTTGTCCGAAAACATTTTTCGGATCTTTCTCCACCACTTCTCTGATCTTTAAGATACCCTGCATGGGGTTATCTGAGATGTTTCCGAAAAGATAGCATGCGCCCAATCCAATTTTACTTGAATCGTTCGCCGGATTGATGCTTAGTGCCTGATCAAAAAGAACTTTCGCTTGTGAAGCCAGCCAGTTTTGCATGGCAGGTTCACCCTCTGTCATCAGATTATCTAAAAACAGATGGGCGGCAAAGGTGAGGCTTTTTTCAGAATTTTCCAACTTAGCAGCTTCGCCTGTGTACCAGGCATAAGGTTCAAAAATCCGCGCCGAATCTGCCCAGAAGCGGGCCAACTGATGGTAAACATGGATTTTTTGCTCATTTATATCCCCTCGTACAACAGAATTTTCGAGGGCACCTAGGCGTGCAACCTGCTCAGGACTTATGCGTTCCTTGGCTTTTACAAGCAGGTCTTCAAACTTAATTGATTGATTTACAGTACTATGAGGCGCTTCGCCTTCTTTATGGACATGTTTGCTGGGGGAGACGGTTGGACTAAAAAAGTACAACAGAACGAATATCACTAAACCACCACCCGCTAACAGAAGTTGCTGTTTCTTCACTGATCGGAAATTTCGGCGAAGTTAGTCCGACTTCCGTTTGCTTTTTACTTCACTTACAAATTCTTTTGCCGGTTTAAAGGCAGGAATATAATGTTCGGGTATTTCTACTGCTACGTTTTTCTTAATGTTTCGACCAATTTTAGCTGCGCGCTTCTTGGTAATAAAACTGCCAAAGCCACGGATATAAATGTTTTGTCCGTTTGAAAGACTTTCTTTCACTTCTTTGAACATGGTTTCCAGCGTCACCAGTACATCCACTTTCGGTATGCCCGTTTTATCGGAAATCTGGTTGATGAGATCTGACTTTCTCATTTGTATAATATTATTTTATAAATCAGATTTAAAGTACGACAAAAAAACTGGTATTTGCAAGAAAGATAGTGTAAATTTTATGTGCGTTACTGATTGATAGATAAATGATTCAAAGGGCACACAATTGGTGAAGATTTGTTCATATTAGACATATTACTATAGTTTATCAACTTTATTACCAACCATGCGTTGTTTTGAGCATCTTTGTTTATTGGGATGAAAAAGTCTTTTACACAGATATTAATGGACTGGCACCGGCACCAAAACGACCGGGAAATGCCATGGAAGGGAGAAAAAAAGCCATATCGGATATGGTTGAGTGAGATCATTCTACAGCAAACTCGTGTTGAACAGGGGATAGGTTATTATCATCGATTTGTTGAACAATATCCGACGATCCAAGACCTCGCCAAAGCTCCTGATCAACAAGTATTTAAATTATGGGAGGGCTTGGGGTATTATAATAGATGCAGAAATCTACTCTATACAGCCAGAGAAATCGTACAACAGCGAAATGGAATTTTCCCTGATACCTATGAAGAGTTGCTCGCATTAAAGGGGGTGGGTCCGTACACAGCAGCAGCTATTGCCTCTTTTGCCTATAATTTACCTTATCCAGTAGTCGATGGAAATGTATACCGGGTGTTAGCTCGTTATTGCGGAATTGATACGCCTAGCGATAGTACAGAAGGTAAAAAAATATTCAATGATCTGGCTGATCAAATGCTGGATAAGAAAGAACCGGCTTTGTATAATCAGGCCATCATGGATTTTGGTGCCACAGTTTGTAAGCCAATGGCTCCGCTATGTTCAGCCTGTCCACTTCAAAATGGTTGTGCTGCTTTGGCTACAGGTAAAGTGAATCAACTTCCGGTGAAAGAGAAAACATTACAGCGCAGGACTAGATTCTTTAATTATTTCATCCTGGAATACCGTCAAAAGATTTGGGTACAACAAAGAACTGCAAAAGATATCTGGCAAAACCTATTTGAATTTTACCTCGTGGAGAGCGAAAAGCAAATTCGCTGGGATATACCATTGATTCAAAATTGGTTAAAAGATCAGTTGAGTATCCATGATGCCATCATCTTACATAAAGCTGAGCCGGTAGTTCAACAATTAACCCACCAGCAGATCAAAGGTCAATTCATCCGTATTCAATTGAAGCAAAAACCCACCTCCTTAAAGACGGGTGATTGGAAGAATACAGCGCGAATACAAGAATTGGCTTTCCCTAAGCTGATCAACTCATACCTGCAACACTTTAAATCCTAATTTTTTGAGGGCTGTTCTTTTGTTGCCCAAAAAAAGTTATTTTTAAGAGTGATTAATCTGCGACGAACAAAAAATCAATCGTATGAGAGGTGTTAACAGAGTGATGCTCATTGGAAATCTTGGAAAAGACCCAGATGTTCAACATTTAGAAGGCAATATTGCCGTAGCCAAATTCCCCCTTGCCACTACCGAAACGTATAAAGACCGCTCCGGAAAACTGATTTCCCAAACTGAGTGGCATACCGTTGTTCTGTGGCGTGGATTGGCAGAATTGGCACAAAAATATTTGCACAAAGGGAGTTTGATCTATGTAGAAGGTCGCTTACGCACTCGTAGTTGGGAAGATAAAGAAGGCAATAAAAAATTTGCTACGGAAGTGGTAGGTGATAACCTGATCATGCTTGATAAACGTGGAGATGGTTCAGGCGGACATGTTTCCGGAGAAGGTATTGATGGTTATACAGGTGATGATATGCCCCCATTATCCGATCCCGGGGAATCATTACCCTTTTAATAACCTTACTCAACGTATTTTTGCGTGGAAAAGAATGACATTGTCATTCATTGTTAACTAAAAACACCTGTTTTGGATTATCACTCGGTATTGAATACCCAGCTTTTATCAGCCATTCATCCGCAAGGTACCACAGTACTTGTGATGGTACTTGTTGTTTTGCTTTTTCTTTCTTTCGTTTTGTCAGGATCTGAAGTGGCTTTCTTTTCGCTCACTTACAAAGACATCAATAATTTGAAGTCTAAACAGATACCGTCTTATAAAAGAATTGTGGATCTGTTGGAAGAGCCTAAAAATTTATTGGCTTCTTTATTGATCGCAAATAGTTTTATCAATATTTCTATCATCATTATCTCCAATCTGCTCATCGATAACATGTTCAATTTTGAACAATTCAATGCAGTGTGGGTGGAGTTTCTCATCAAAGTTTTAGCGGTCTCTTTTTTACTGGTACTTTTTGGTGAAGTCATGCCGAAGGTTTTAGCAACACAGAATAATATTCGTTTTGCCAAAGACTTTGGAGGTGTTGTACAAGGAGTAGCTTACACATTTGCCGGAATGAGTAAATGGTTAGTGAAATATTCGGATATCATTGAGAAAAAATTGGCCAGTAAATCCGGTAGTGCCTATAGTTTGGAAGAATTGGATCATGCCATTGATCTCACTACGAATGAAACAGCTTCAGAGAATGAAAAGAATATTCTAAAGGGGATTGTCAAATTCAGCAATATTTCTGTCAAACAGATCATGAAGACAAGAATGGATGTTCATGGTGTTGAATATGGAACTTCATTTGGTGAATTGATAGAGATGGTAAAAGAACTGAATTATAGTCGTCTTCCGGTATACAAAGATGATCTCGATGAAGTACTTGGAATGATTCATACCAAAGATCTTTTACCGCATCTTCATGAACACAATGATTATAATTGGCATGCACTTATGCGTCCGCCATTTTTTGTTCATGAACAAAAGCCTATTGAAGATCTCTTGCAGGAGTTTCAACAAAAAAGAATTCATTTTGCTGTTGTTGTAGATGAGTTTGGTGGTACCAGTGGCATCGTAACACTGGAGGATATATTGGAAGAAGTGATTGGCGAGATCAAAGATGAGTTTGATGAAGAAGAGAGTGGATTCAAAAAAATAGATGATAATAATTACATCTTCGAAGGCCGTACGATGATCCATGACGCGTGCAAAATCATGGATATACCTGCTGAAACATTTGATGAAGTAAAAGGAGAGAGTGATTCTTTAGCAGGATTAGTACTCGAGATCGCAGGTGATATTCCCAAAGCCGGCGCCATCCTCCAAAGCGGAGATTTTGAATTCACCGTGTTAGAAGTTGAGAAGAACAGGATCCAAAAAATAAAGCTCACAATCAAGAGGGAGTTAGCCGGGGATTAGGGTGGTCCATGGTTGATGGTCCATGGCAAGGATAGAGGATCTTTTAGGGAATTAGATATTGATACATGCAAAAGAAAATAGACAACAGATTAACCCGTATTCAACCATGGTCCATGGTCTATGGACTATTGACTTTCTTCCTACTCTCTGCTTGCAACAGCTCTTTCACCCCTAAACCCAATGGCTATTTCAAAATAGATTTTCCTGAAAAAGCTTACAGGTCTTTTGATACAACAGGATATCCTTATGCTTTTGAATATCCGGTATATGCTAGAGTGGTCAAAGACAGTACGTTCTTTGGTGATGCAACAGAGAATCCATGGTGGATCAATATAGAGTTTCCTCAATTCAATGGGCGTATATATATCAGCTATAAAGAAATTGGCCCTAACCGATTTGATACTTTGGTGAAACATGCATTTGTGCTTACCGGTAAACATTCTGCAAAAGCATATTCTATTGATGATTCATTGATGGTAACACCCAATGGTGTCAATGGTATGTTCTTTTCTGTTGGAGGAGATGTGGCCACTGCCAATCAATTTTATCTCACAGATTCTACCCGTCATTTCTTAAGAGGTGCCATGTACTTTGATGCAACTCCCAATGCAGACTCGTTAGGGATTGTAAATGCATTCATTCTTCAAGATGTGCGGCACTTGATCAATAGTTTTCGCTGGAAAAAATAATATAGCCGCCCAGGAATGGGCGGCTCTCAGGCAAACACTGAACTACCCTTCGGTAACCAGTATGTTATGTATACGCTGAAAACCACAGAATGTTACCAGCCGCGTTGTTAAATCTTACCTTACACAAAAGATGTACACGCCAACAAATCTGGTTATCTTCGCTACCGGATTTTAATACCTGTTTTCATGATAGCTATTGATAATAAACTCATCAGCGATGAAGTGCTGGAAGAACATTTTGTTTGTGATCTTACAAAATGTAAAGGTGGATGTTGTGAAGACGGGGATGCAGGTGCCCCTATGGAAAAATGGGAGCTTGAAAAGCTGAAGGAATATTATGATGTCATCAAGCCCTATATGACTGAAGAAGGGATCCGAGAAGTAGAACGTCAAGGGAAATATTTATACGATCAAGAATTTGGATGGGTAACACCTACCATCAATGGAGGTATCTGTGCTTACGGTTATCGAGATGAAAAAGGAGTGATCAAATGTGGTATTGAGCAAGCGTATAATGACGGCAAACTAGATTGGAAGAAACCATTAAGTTGCCATCTTTTTCCTATCAAAACAAAAAAAAGCAAACGTGATCCGGATATTGAATATGTGAATTATGAACCTCGCGAGGATCTTTGTAAAGCCGCTTGCTCATTGGGACAAAAACTAAAAGTGCCGGTGTATGTTTTTCTGAAAGATTCATTGATCAGAAAATATGGAGAAGAATTTTATGAAGCATTATCAGCTACTGCTGAACACATGAAAAAAGCATAATATCAATTTATGACAGATACTGCAGCCTCATTTATTGCAAAAAGTACGATCAAAGCCGCTGATCTGGAACACAGAAGAAAGATCAATTTCAATATTGGCAAGTACAATGCAGTTGTGCCTATTGGTAAGCAACAGTTCACCAATGTTATGGATGCAAGAGAGCGTGCAAAAAATGCCAAATGGGAAGCGATTGAACATCTGGATCGTTATCTGATCGAGTTTGAAAAAAAGATCACAGCAAGGGGTGCACGTGTGGTATGGGCTGAAGATACAGCACAGGCTTTGGATGAGATCGGTAAGATCTGTAAAGAGAAGAACTGCAAAACACTCGTGAAGAGTAAGAGTATGGTCACAGAAGAAATTCACCTGAATGACTATCTCGAAAAAAATGGAATTGAAAGTGTTGAGACAGACTTAGGTGAATACATACAGCAACTAGATGGAGAACCTCCTTATCATATTGTTACACCTGCCATGCATAAAAGCAAAGAAGATGTAGCAAAACTTTTCGCTAATAAGTTGGGTACTAGACCTGATCTTACCCCTGAACAACTTACACTTGTAGCCAGACAAAAACTCCGTGAAAAATATGTTCAAGCAGAAGTGGGTGTTACCGGTGCTAATTTCATCATTGCAGATATTGGTGGTATCGCGGTTACAGAGAATGAAGGGAATGCAAGGCTAAGCTGCGCATGGCCGAAAACACATATTGTGATCGTTGGTATCGAGAAAGTCATTCCATCCATGAAAGACCTTTCTCTTTTCTGGCCCTTGCTATCTACTTTCGGTACCGGACAAAAAGTAACTGTTTACAATACCATTATCTCCGGTCCCAGACAAACAGATGAAACAGATGGTCCTGAAGAAATGATCGTTATTCTGTTAGATAATGGAAGAACCAACTTGCTAGCTAACCCTACCACTAGAGAAGCCTTGTACTGTATTCGTTGTGGTGCTTGTTTAAATGCTTGTCCGGTCTATAAAAATATTGGAGGACATGCGTACGAAACTACCTACAGTGGCCCGATCGGTAAAGTGATCACACCTCATCTTCGTGGGGTAGATGATTACAAGCACCTCAGTTATGCTTCTTCATTGTGTGGTAACTGCACAGAAGTTTGTCCGGTAAGAATCAATTTGCATGAATTGTTATTGGATAATCGCCATGAAGCAGTTGTACAAGGCTCCAGCACTATCGCTGAACGTGTTGCATGGAAAGCATGGAAGATGGCGAGTTTAAATCGTTTGATGATGAATATGGGGAATGGTAAAATGAAGAACTGGGTCGTGAACAAAGTATTCAAAGGTTGGTCGATGCATCGCTCGGAGCTTGATTTCAGTCAGAAAACCTTTAATGAGCTGTGGAAGGAGAAACAAAAAAAATAAGCAGGTCTCCACTGAATCATTTTGCTAGTCATTTATACGCCACATATCAGTCCACGCCTGCAATACATTGTAGCACATCTGTTTGAGGGATCAGCCAGAATTACTACTTCGGTTGAAGATTATCAGCATGATCAGAACATAAAGATCAATTACGCTGAAACAGCTATTCTTGAGAATGAATTATGGATCCAGCCTTCAGGATTGTTGACAGAGCGTGATATTCATGAATGGCAGATAGATCTACAACACTGGAATCAATTACCCATCTTTTTCGTAACGAATGGATCTTTGCCTTTTGATATTTTCTCCGCTTCTTTTTATTTGTTATCTCGCTACGAAGAATATTTACCACATGAAAAAGATCAATATGGTCGATATGCACATACCAACAGTCTGGCATACAAACACCAATTCATCGATCAGCCTTTGATTGATCTTTGGATGAAGCAATTGGAGTGTATCTTAAAACAACAAAGATCATCCTGGCATTTACCGATTCGCATCTTTACTATAGAACCTAGCTATGATATTGATGAAGCTTATCGTTACACATGGCAATCTCCTTTTCGAAATATCCGCGGTTACTTCATCGATCTTTTGCAAGGAAAATTTGAGAATGTTGCTAATCGAATGAAAGTATTGGCAGGCAAGCAAAAAGATCCATATGATGTTTATAATTGGTTAGATCAATTACATGCGCGATACCATCTTGATCCTGTTTACTTTTTTTTGTTGGCAGAAAAAAGAACATTAATTGATAAAAATATTGATCCTTACACAAAAGGTATGCAGCAATTGGTGCAAAGACATGGGGAGAAATACAATGTTGGCATTCATCCATCAGCTCAAAGTCAAGGTAACAATGATGTCCTCAGACGTGAATGTCAGTTGTTGGCTTATCATAGCGATAAAAAGATCAATCGATCCCGACAGCACTATTTAATGATGAACCTGCCTGATACCTATCGTTCATTGGTGGCTTTGGGTATTCAACATGATTATTCGATGGGATATGGATCTGCGAATGGATTCAGAGCATCTGTTGCCCGCCCATTTTATTGGTATGATTTGCAAAATGAAAAAATGACTTCTTTATTGATACATCCATTCTGCTATATGGATAGTGCAGCGATCTTTTATGAAAGATTGAATACAGAAATGGCATTTGAGCAAATGAATACATTGTATGAAACAGTAAAGCAGGTAGATGGGAAATTTTCGTATGTGCTCCATAACCACTTTTTAGCAGAGCAGCCTGAATGGATGATGTGGAGACAACTGTATGAAGACTTTCTTGATAAACATTGCTGATATTACATCGCATCTACATCAACCAATGCCTGTTCCCTTTGCTTTTTAAGACTTCTATTCACCAGAAATACACCGATTAGTGTGATCAATGAGCCGATCAAAATATTGATCGTTAATTTTTCATTGGTAATGATAGTTCCTAATAAAATAGCAACCAACGGATTGATATAAGCGTACAAAGATGCAATAGCAGGTTCAAGGTGTTTCATCGTATAGATAAAAGCAACAAAAGCTACAATAGAACTGGCAAGTACCAGATAAGTAATAGCCAACCATGTGTTTGCAGGTACACTAGTGATCGGAATACTTTTGCCTGAAACCAAGGTCATGATCATGAGTACAAATGAACCCATTAACATTTGCCAACCCGTAGCATTGTAGGCATTTATCTTGACTTTGTTTCTGGCAATAATAATTGTGCCTACACTCCAGCTCAACATAGCAATCACAGATAACAACAATCCCCAGATATATCCTTCCGTGTAATTATGAAAAGCATTGTCATAAAAAACAAAACCAATACCTGTGATACCCAATAACATTCCAATAAAAGTGACAGCGGTGATTTTGGTATTCTTAAAGAATAGTTTTTCAATCACGACTACCGACAATGGATAGAGTGCTGCAATCAAAGCAGCCAATCCACTGGGAATGTATAATAGAGCAACGGTAGCAAGTCCATTGGCGATCACAAATAAAAGCATACCCATTCCGGTAAGCCATAATAGCTGTTTAAGAGTAGGTAGTTTTTCTCCTCTGATTAAAAAGAAACCAACAAATAAACTACCACCCAAAAACTGACGGATAGCAGCTACCTCTAGTCCTGGTACACCCTGTTGAACAGCAATTTTACTGGCCACCCAACTAGTGCCCCAGAGAATACTGGTTGCTACTAACCCGATATATGCTTTTTGTTTTAAGG
>FWPV01004412.1_pt1 | contig 30079 bp, 38 predicted proteins | sample 2228371 | NCBI WGS metagenome assembly FWPV01 (sample SAMEA103939776, study PRJEB20133) | metagenome | reverse complement strand
TACGTTCTTCTATCTCGTCCCGACTCGGGAAATCTTCCACTTTCAAGCCCAGCGACAGTCCCATTTCCGCAAGAATTTCCTTGATCTCATTGAGGGATTTGCGGCCGAAGTTCTTGGTCTTCAACATTTCAGCTTCCGACTTCTGAACAAGCTCGCCGATATAGCGGATGTCGGCATTTTTCAGACAGTTGGCCGACCTGACTGATAGTTCCAGTTCGTCCACACTGCGGAATAAATTCTCGTTGAATGCCGGCTCTTCACGAATTTCCTCATCGGACAGTTCTACTTCTTCTTCAAAATTGATGAAGATTGTCAGCTGATCTTTCAGAATTTTTGCAGCATAGGCCAGTGCGTCCTCGGGCTTGAGGCTCCCGTCGGTCCAAATTTCCATGGTCAGTTTGTCATAATCTGTGATCTGCCCCACGCGTGCCTGGGTCACGTTGTAATTGACCTTCCGGATGGGAGAAAAAATCGCGTCGATGGGCACCGTACCAATCGGCTGATTCTCATCGAAGTTTCGGTCTGCCGGCACATAACCTTTGCCCTGCTTTATCGTCAATTCCATGCGCAAATTGGCATCTCTTGCCAGCGTGCAGATGTGTTGATCCGGGTTGAGTACCGTAACCTGGCCGTCCCCTTTGATGTCGCGCGCGGCAACCTCTCCAGCCCCCTGTTTTTCTATGATGAGCTGTCTGGGCTCCTCTCCGCCATGCACTTTGAGGCGCACCTCTTTCAAGTTCAAGATTATGTCGGTAACATCCTCCAACACGCCTGGTACCGTTGAGAATTCGTGCAGCACGCCGTCTATCTTCACGTGGGTTATGGCTGCGCCCTGCAGGGATGATAACAGCACCCTGCGCAACGCGTTGCCCAGGGTAATGCCGAAACCACGCTCAAACGGTTCACACACGAATTTGCCGTAAGTGTCAGGACGGCCTTTATTTTCGATTTCTAAGCGCTTAGGCTTAATCAATTCGCGCCAGTTCTTCTGCATATTCTATCCTCATCAAGAGATGCGTCGTCTAGAATTGTCTCTCTCGATGCCATCCTAGATTCTACTTGGAATAAAACTCGACAACCAGTTGCTCCTGCACCGGCAGGTTCATCTCTTCGCGGGTAGGAATCGCCTTGAAGACTCCCTCGTACTTGGTCTTGTCGAGTTCCAGCCAGGCAGGAACACCCCTTCGAGGCATAGCTTCCAGAGCATCGTTGATCGACCCCAATTGGCGGCTGCCTTCCCGGACCGAGACGACATCGCCGGGGCGCAGCAGGAAGGAGGGAATATTGACCTTTCTGCCATTGACCATAAAGTGGTTGTGGCGCACCAGTTGCCGAGCCTGGGATCGAGAGTTGGCAAAGCCCAGACGATACACGCTATTATCCAGGCGACGTTCCAGAATGACCAAAAAGTTGGTACCGGTAACACCCTTCTGTCGATCGGCTTCCTTAAAGTAGCTCTTGAACTGCTTTTCCACCAGACCGTACATGCGTTTGATTTTTTGCTTTTCACGCAACTGCAACCCGTAATCGGAAAATTTCCCGCGCCGCTGCCCGTGCTGACCAGGTGGATAGTTACGCCGCTCGACAGCACATTTATCCGAGTAGCAGCGGTCCCCTTTCAAATAGAGCTTCATGGTTTCGCGCCTGCAAAGCCGGCATACTGAACCCGTGTATCGCGCCAAGGTTAATTCCTCCTATAGTTTCTTTCTTTTGCGTTGAAACAACTGTTACACACGCCGTCTTTTGGGGGGTCGACAGCCATTGTGGGGGATCGGTGTCACATCCTTGATGATGGTAATATTAAAGCCGGCCGCCTGCAGCGCACGCAAGGCCGCCTCCCGCCCCGAGCCGGGACCCTTCACGTAAACTTCGATATTTTGCAGACCATGTTCCATTGCCTTCTTTGCCGCGTTTTCCGCAGCTATTTGAGCGGCAAAGGGTGTGCTCTTGCGGGAACCCTTGAAGCCGTGACTGCCGGCGCTCGACCACGCAATGGCATTTCCGCTGGTGTCCGTAATGGTGATTATGGTGTTATTGAAGGTAGAACGAATGTGCGCGATTCCATTTAAAATGTTTTTGCGCTCTTTCTTTTTCCTCGATGCGCCTCTGTCCCTTGCCATGATTCCTCCAGATTACTTCTTGCGCTTACCGATGACGGACCGGCGAGGTCCCTTTCGAGTGCGTGCGTTGGTGTGTGTGCGTTGTCCGCGAACGGGCAGGCCCCTGCGGTGGCGCAATCCCCGATAGCATCCAAGATCCATTAACCGTTTGATATTCATGGAAATTTCGGTGCGCAGATCGCCCTCGACTTTGAGCTCGGAGTCAATGATCTGTCGGATGGCGTTGATCTGGGATTCCGTGAGGTCATCGCTCTTGGTATTGTAGTCGACACCCGCCTGCTGCAGAATCTTTTGCGATGTCGTCCGGCCGATACCATAAATATAGGTTAGAGCGATCTCTATGCGTTTATTTTTAGGTAAGTCAATGCCTGCGATGCGTGCCAAACCCTGTTCCTCCCGTTAGCCTTGTTTTTGCTTGTGTCTTGGGTTTTCACAAATGACGCGGACCGTTCCATGACGGCGTATGATTTTACATTTGCGACAAATGCGCTTCACCGATGCTCGCACTTTCATGCCATCTTCTCCCTCTACCTATCCCCGCTGAACGGTCACGATTTTGATCGATAAGTGATGCGGCCACGAGTGAGGTCATACGGTGAGAGCTCCACCGTAACCTTGTCGCCTGGCAGAATACGAATAAAATGCATGCGCATCTTGCCCGAGATATGAGCCAAGACCCGATGACCGTTCGGCAACTCAACGCGAAACATGGCATTAGGAAGGGTTTCAACCACAGTGCCTTCCACTTCAATGGTGTCTTCTTTCGCCATGTACGATTTTACTCCTTATCGCCCGACCAGGGCTTTGCCGAATTCAAAACAAAAAATCATACCATTTCACTGCTCTTCCGTAAAGAGCCAAATTCTCATGCCCGCGAGAGTATATCCGGACCGTTTTCCGTCACCGCCACGGTATGTTCAAAATGCGCCGACAGCCGCCGGTCTGCAGTCACTGCGGTCCATTGATCCGGCAACATTTCGATATCCCCGCTCCCCTCGTTGATCATGGGCTCAATGGCAAAAACCATCCCCGGCTTCAACCTGACGCCCTTCCCCGGAGGTCCAAAATTTGGAATCTGTGGGCTCTCATGCAACCGTTGACCAATTCCATGACCCACAAATTCCCTCACCACTGAAAATCCTCTCGCCTCTGCGTATTGTTGGATGGCATGCGAAATGTCCGACAGACGATGCCCCACCACAACCTGCTTGATCCCTTCATGGAGAGCATTCTCAGTGGCCAGGCAAAGCCTCCTGGCCTCCTCGCTGACTTCCCCTACCGGTACCGTTACCGCTGCATCACCATAGTAGCCGTCCATCACAACACCGAAATCCAGGCTCACCAGGTCGCCCGGTTTGAGCCGACGCCGCTTGGATGGCATGCCGTGTACAATTTCTTCGTTAACGGAGACACAGAGTGCATACGGGAATCCCTGATATCCCTTGAAAGCGGGTTTGGCTTGATGGCGAACTGCCAACTGCTCGCTGAGCGCACCCAGATCCCAGGTGGTGATGCCGGGCTGGATGCACTCGACCAGTCGCTGCAATATTTCCGCGACGAGCGCGCATGATTTTCGTATCTTCTCGATTTCACGTGGAGACTTCAAGAAGATCAAGGCATGGTCCTCTAGCCCAGAACGGCCGTAATCCGATCAAAAATCGTCCCCATGTCGCCAACGCCATTGATGCGATGAAGCTTACCCTGTTTCTCGTAGTAATCTATCAGCGGTTCCGTTTGGTTGGAGTAGACTTCCAGCCGCGATTTCACCGTCGTTTCATTGTCGTCGTCACGCTGATAGAGTTCACCGCCGCACTTGTCGCAAACGCCTTCCTTCTTGGGTGGATCGAACATTACATGATAGCCGCCACCACAACTGCGGCACGTGCGCCGTCCGGTCAGCCGGCCCACCAATTCGTCATTGGGCACTTCGATGCAGACCACATAATCAATCTTCTGGCCAAGCTCGGTCAACATTTTGTCCAGTGACTCTGCCTGGCTTACGTTTCTCGGAAACCCGTCCAACATGTAACCCTTGGCGCAATCCTTCTGCTGAATGCGCTCCTTGACAAGGCCGATCACCACCGTGTCAGGCACCAAAGCACCCTTGTCCATATATTTTTTGGCCTCGAGCCCAAGGGGAGTCCCTTCTTTGAGTGCAGCTCTCAGCATATCTCCGGTAGAAATTTGCGGGATTCCATATTTGTCAATGAGACGCTTAGCTTGGGTTCCCTTACCGGCACCCGGTGGACCTAACAAAATGATGTTCATTTTTCCTCTCCTTTTTGTTGCACGCCATCTTTCCGGTCAAACCACGTTCTTTCCCAAGGCCACGGCTGCCACCCCTCACTCCAAAATTCTGTGCAGCAGACTTGCGGTGAAGATCATCGTCTTCCGCGTACGCTCCCCTTTTTGAGGAATCCCTCATAGTGGCGCGAAAGCATGTGGGCCTCTATCTGCGCAAGCGTGTCCATGGCCACTCCAACAACAATCAGCAAAGCGGTCCCGCCAAAATAAAAGGGAACATTGAACTTCTGAATGAGGATGGTCGGTAATACACAAACCACCGAAACATAGATCGCTCCCCCCAGAGTGATGCGGCTCAAAACCTTGTCAATATACTCTGCGGTAGGCTTGCCCGGGCGCATGCCGGGAATGAACCCACCGTATTTTTTCATGTTGTCGGCTACATCTGCCGGGTTAAACACGATGGCAGTGTAAAAGTAACAGAAGAATATGATGAAAGCCACGTACAGAAGGTTGTAAAGCCAGTGGTCCGGGGTGAGCATGGCGGCAACGTATTGCACCCATGGAACGTCGAAAAAGTTGGCCACCGTCGCAGGAAACATGATGATTGAAGAGGCAAAAATCGGCGGTATAACGCCTGAGGTGTTGATTTTCAGCGGAATGTGAGTATTTTGCCCACCATAGATACGCCTCCCGACCACCCGCTTGGCATACTGCACCGGGATTCTCCTCTGTCCGCGCTCCATGAAGATAATGAAGCCCACCACCAGGATCATCATGACGACCAGCAGGATGAGGAGAAAAAGGCTCATCTCGCCTGTGTCGAGTAATCGGAAACTGTTGAGGGTGGCATTGGGCAGGCCCGCCACGATCCCTGCATAGATAATCAGCGAGATGCCGTTGCCGATCCCGCGCTCGGTAATCTGCTCTCCCAGCCACATGATGAAGGCCGTGCCGGCGGTGAGAGTGATCACCGTGATCAGCCGAAACGACCACCCGGGATGCATCACCACCATTTCACCACCAGGACCCGTCATACCCTCGAGTCCAAAAGCAATGCCAAAACCCTGAATGATGCTTAACGCAACCGTACCATAGCGGGTATATTGCGTAATCTTGCGGCGCCCAGCCTCCCCCTCTTTGCTCAACCGCTCCAAATGGGGAATCACCACCGTCAGGAGCTGCAAGATGATGCTCGCACTGATGTAGGGCATAATGCCCAGAGCGAACACCGAAAGCTGGCTTAAGGCGCCACCGGAGAACATGTCGAACAGTCCCAGCAGGGTCCCCTGAGCCGCACTGAAAAATGCGGCCAGCGCTTCCGAGTTGATGCCCGGCGTGGGGACATGCGCGCCAATGCGGTAAACCGCAAGAAGCAGCAAGGTGATGCCGATGCGACGCTTCAGCTCTGGTATCTTGGCAATGTTTTGAAAACCCGCTAACACGCTTTATTCCTTTTTGGCAGAAGCAATGAGCTCGACTCGTCCCCCCGCCGCCTCAACTTTCTTGATGGCTGCGGCACTCGCCTTATGCACGTGAATGGTAACCGGGCGTGAAATTTCTCCCTCACCCAAAAGCTTGATGCCGTCCCGCAGTTTCCCGACAAGGCCGGCTCTAATCATTTGTTCGGGGCCAATTTCACCGTCTCCCTGCAGACGTTCCAGGTCAGTGATGTTGACAATGCTGTAAAACTTCTTGAACACATTGTTGAAGCCCCGTTTCGGCACGCGTCTCTGCAAAGGCATCTGGCCGCCTTCAAACCACGGCGGCACGCCTCCTCCCGAACGCGAATTCTGCCCTTTGGTTCCGCGCCCTGCGGTCTTACCAAGGCCGGAGCCACAGCCTCTGCCTACGCGTTTTTTTGCTTTTTTTGCTCCAGGAGCGGGAGCGAGATCGTCAAGTCTCATTAACAACCATCCTGTCAGATGAAGATGTGGAAAAGTCTAGCGTTCTTTTACCTCTACCAGGTGAATCACCTTACGGATAGCCCCAACAACGGCCGGGGTCCCGTAAAGGTTCACGCTCTTGTTCAGGCGGGTCAGTCCCAACGCCTGCAAGACTTTACGATGCTTTTCGGGACGACCAATCGGACTGCGAACCAACGTCACTTGAATGGGCTTGGACATGTCTGTTTCCTTCGTAGGGCCACGATGGCGATGAGCATCGGCCCAGGCTTGCTCGATGTAATCGAACCATCCCTCAGGCCTGCAGTTCGTGAACTTCACGCCCGCGGGTTTTTGCGACCTGTTCGATGCTGCGGAGCCTCTCGAGACCTTGGAGAGTCGCTTTGACGACATTGTGTGGATTACGTGAGCCGATGCATTTTGTCAGTATGTTGTGAATGCCGGCGGCTTCCATAATGGCACGTACAGCACCTCCAGCAATCACTCCGGTACCCGGCGAAGCCGGTTTGAGGACAACACTGGCAGATCCAAAACGTCCCAGGATTTCATGTGGTATCGTGCCGTTCACGATTGGCACGGCAAACATGCCCCGTTTAGCGGATTCAAGTCCCTTGCGGATGGCCTCGGGAACTTCATTGGCCTTGCCGAGACTGAAACCCACCCGGCCGTTGCCATCGCCCACGACCACAATGGCGCTAAAGGAAAAGCGCCGGCCGCCTTTAACCACCTTAGCGACCCGGCTTATGTGTACGACCTTGTCGATTAACTGAAGTTGGCTCGATTCAACTGTTACCAAAGCAATGTCTCCTTAGAAAATGTGAGGGCCAGTAGGTTAAAAATCCAGACCGGCTTTGCGCGCGGCATCGGCCAGTGCTCGGACGCGCCCATGATAGATGAACCCGTTGCGATCGAACACCACTTTGGAAACTCCCTTGGCTTGGGCCCTTTTTGCAATGAGTTCCCCGACACGTTCGGCCGCTCCAACTTTGCCCTTGGGAGGGTCCAATTCTCTATATTCCGGCGACTGTGTGGAGGCAGCAGCCAAGGTGACGCCCTGGACATCGTCAATGACCTGGGCGTAGATATGTTTCTCACTGCGAAAAACCGATAGACGCGGACGCTCGGCGGTACCCTCAAGCTTCTTGCGGATCCGCTTCTTGCGCTTTGCTCTTGCCACTTCACGCGGATTAGTTTTTAAGGCCATTTCTTCCCCTATGCGAAATACTAAATCCTATTTCTTGGAACCAGCCTTGCCGGCCTTGCGGTACACTCGTTCATCGCTGTAGCGAATGCCTTTGCCTTTGTAAGGTTCGACCGGACGCAGCGCACGGATGTCGGCTGCCGCCTGACCGATCAGTTCCTTATCGATGCCCTCCAGCCGAATTATGGTCTGCCGCTCAACCGCAGCGGCTATTCCCTCAGGCAGCTGGAATCTTACCGGATGCGCATAGCCCAGACTGAGATTCAATACATCGTTTTGCACATCCGCCCGATAACCGGTGCCATGAATCTCGAGCACTCTGGAAAAACCCTGGCTCACGCCGTGGACCATGTTGTACACCAGAGCCCGAGTCAGACCATGAAGCGCACGCGACTTCTGGCTATCGTCATTGCGTTTCACCTGAATGGTCTGTTCCCCGACTTCCACATCCATGAGGGACGACAAATTGCGAGTGAGGCTACCTTTGGGCCCTTTTACCGTCAGGAGCTGATCATTAAAGGAGACACTAACTCCTTGCGGAATTTGAATGGGCAACTTTCCCACACGTGACATACTTCTACTCCTCTACAACGAATCACGGCTTCTTGAGCTACGCTGGAGACGTCGAGAATACTTGTTTAGACCTTAAACCCTACCACACGGAGCAGAGCAGTTCTCCGCCAACACCATCCCTGCGGGCCTGGCGATCGGTCATGATGCCTTTCGAGGTAGACAAGATATTAATACCCAACCCGTTTAGAACTCGCGGAATCTCTTCATGACCTACGTACACCCGGCATCCGGGTCGACTCACCCGCTTCATGCCGGATATGGTATTTTCTCGATTTTCGCCGTATTTAAGATGAATGCGAATGATGCCTTGCCGATTATCCCTGATCAACTTGAAGTTCTTGATGTAACCCTCTTCCTTGAGGATGCGCGCCAAGCCGGCCTTCATCTTTGACGCAGGAATATCTAATTTGTCGAAACGGGCCTTTTGCGCGTTTCTGATGCGGGTCAAAAAATCAGCGATGGGATCCGTCATGACCATCTGGACTCACTCCTTTTAATACCCTTTCAATTACCAGCTTGATTTAATAACGCCAGGAAGCTCAGCATTCAAGGCCATGTTGCGAAAGCAGATGCGACAGATTCCAAATTTACGCAGAAACGCTCGCGGCCTGCCACATATGGGGCAACGATTGTAGGCTCTCACCTTGAATTTCGGGGAACGCTGTGCCTTTGCTATGAGCGACTTTTTTGCCAAAACAGCCTCCTTCAGAAGTTTCTAGCGAAATGGCATTCCCATGCGCGCAAGAAGCTCACGTGCTTCTTCGTCGCTTTCCGCCGTCGTTACGATGGTGATGTTCATCCCTTTGATTTTATCGATCTTGTCATAATCAATTTCAGGGAAAATGATTTGCTCTTTGATCCCCAGCGTGTAATTACCCCGCCCATCGAGGGCCTTGGGCGATACTCCCCGGAAGTCCCTGACTCGAGGCAGGGCAACATTGACCAGCTTGTCAAAGAATTCGTACATCCGCCTTCCCCGCAGAGTAACCATGCACCCGATGGGCATGCCCTTGCGCAGTTTAAACGCTGCAATGCTTTGCCGTGCACGTGTGACCACCGGCTTTTGTCCGCTTATGTGAGCCAGTTCCTCGGCAGCCGAATCCAGAATCTTGATGTTCTGTATGGCTTCGCCCAAGCCCATATTGAGAATGATTTTGCTCAACTTGGGAATTTGCATCGGGCTCTTGTATTTGAACTTTTCCGCCAACCCGGGAGCCACTTCCCGCTGATAGAATTCCTGCAACCGTGCCATAAAGAGCCTCCACTGCCCGCCTTTTCGATGGACGTTATTCGTCGATGACCTCGTTACACTTTTTGCAGTAACGCACCTTGCGGTTGTCTTCGAGAATCTTATAGCCCACCCGGGTCGGGTCGGTACATTTGGAACACAATAACATTAGGTTGGAAATATGAATGGGGGCCTCTCGCTCGAGTATGCCGCCTTGTCGGCTGTGGGCACCCGGGCGCATGTGACGCTTGACCATATTCAGCTTTTCCACGATGGCCCGATCCTTTTTGGGAACGATTCTGAGGACCTTGCCACTCTTCCCCTGTTCTTTTCCAGCGATCACCAGAACCGTATCGTTCTTCTTAATGTGGTATTTTTTTTGGCTTTTCATTGAGCAGACACTCCCCCCAATCCCGCTATATCACTTCGGGAGCCAGTGAGATGATTTTCATAAACTGTTTGGCGCGCAATTCTCGAGCCACAGGACCAAATATACGTGTTCCAATGGGCTCCCGTGCAGCGTTGATCAGTACCGCCGAATTGTCGTCGAATTTGATATAGGAGCCGTCGGGCCTGCGAACTTCTTTCTTGGTGCGCACCACGACAGCCTTCACCACATCGCCCTTCTTCACCTTGGCATTAGGTATCGCCTCTTTGACCGAGACCACAATGATGTCTCCGACCGTCGCGTAACGCCTGCGAGTCCCTCCCAGAACCTTAATGCAATAGAGCCGCTTTGCTCCAGAATTATCCGCAGCATTGAGTTGGGTTTCCGATTGAATCATGTTTTACTCCGTAACCGTGTTGGGCCGTCAAGCACAGCGCCTGGCGCGCAACCGGCCGATGCACTAAGTCCCTATACAGCCGCCCGTTCCACAATCTTCACGACCGTCCAGCGCTTGGTCTTGCTCAATGGCCGACTTTGCTCAATGAGTACGCGGTCTCCAATTTGACAACTGTTGTCGCTGTCGTGAGCCTTTAACTTGGAGCGCCGCTGGATGTATTTGCGGTACATGGGATGGGGCACAAGCCGCTCAATGGTGACCACCACAGTCTTGTCCATCTTATTGCTGATCACCGTGCCAAGGCGTACCTTCCTGTTCAATTTCTGTTGTTCCATATCCGTTGACCTCATGCCGCTCAGCCGCGATCCATATCACGCAAGACAGTCAAAGCACGCGCAATGTCTTTCCGCGTCTTGCCCAACTGGGCGGTATTTTCAAGCTGTCCGGTAGCGTGCTGAAAGTTAAGATTAAACTGTGCCTCTTGAAGTTCTTTCAACTTCTGAAGCAGTTCTTCTCTCGTCATTTCGCGAAAAGCACTCGCTTTCATAGTACGTCCTGCCTCGATACAAAACGCGTTGATACCGGGAGCTTATGAGACGCAAGGCGCAGAGCCTCTCTGGCGGTTGCCTCGGGAACTCCCTTGATCTCATAAAGGACCCGCCCGGGTTTGACGACGGCAACCCATGCTTCGGGTGAGCCCTTACCCTTACCCATGCGCGTTTCAGCTGGTTTCTTGGTGATCGACTTGTCCGGGAATATCCTTATCCAGACTTTGCCGCCCCGCTTGACATAACGCGTGATGGCAATACGCGCGGCTTCGATCTGTCTGGAAGTGACCCGTCCGCACTCCGTAGCCTTCAGACCGAAGTCGCCGAAACTTACGCTGCTGCCCCGGTAGGCGGCACCTCTCATGCGGCCCTTTTGCTGCTTGCGGTATTTGACTCGCTTTGGTGCTAACATTGAAACCTCTCCTATCTATCCCGATACCCGTCGGCCGCCGGCCACTCTGACAGCCCCCTGACGGCCTTCATGATTCGGTCGCCTTCCCGCCGCTGCAGTATGACCGGGAGAGTCAGGCCGAAACGGATGGGGTGGAGTCTCTGACTAGGGGAGAACCTCTCCCTTGAAAATCCAAACCTTCACGCCGATGATCCCGTAGGTGGTTTTGGCCAGCGCTGTGCCATAATCGATGTCGGCCCGCAGGGTGTGCAATGGAACTCTTCCTTCCCGGTACCACTCCCGTCTGGCCATTTCCGCTCCCCCCAGGCGCCCGGCGCAGGCAACCCGGATCCCCTTGGAACCGAATTTGAGCGCTGAACTGACCGCTCTCTTCATGGCTCGCCTGAAGGCAACGCGCCGCACGAGCTGCAGAGCAATGTTCTCACTAACCAGAGTAGCATCCAATTCGGGACGTCGAACTTCCTGAATGTCGATGAGAATTTCGCGTCTGAACTTCCGCTCAAGGTCTTTACGCAAGGCGTCTATTTCGGCACCCTTCTTGCCGATCACGATACCGGGGCGAGCCGTGTAGATGCGAATTTTCACCTTGTTGGCAGCCCGCTCGATCTCAATGCGAGCAATACCGGCATGAAACAGGCGCTCCTTGACGTAATCGCGAATTCGCCGGTCTTCCAGCACCAGCTTCGCATAATCCTTGGTGGCAAACCACTTGGAATCCCAAGTATTAATGACACCCAAACGGAATCCGATTGGATTTACCTTTTGTCCCAAACTTCACCTCCAGGTTTTGACTGACTGATTAGTTTCGAATGATCGAACAGTTCTCCAGCCGAATAAGTTGACACAGGCCTAGCCCACCGTACTGCTCCGCAACCGCGGCTACATTTCCGCCAGGACAACAGTCACATGCGATGTGCGCTTGAGAATTCGCGTGGCGCGCCCCATCGCCCGCGGGCGCCAACGCTTCAGGCGTGGCCCTTCATCCACCAGGATGGTCTTGACGAACAGGTTATCCACATCCATCATCTGTGTGCTCTCTGCATTGGCAATGGCAGAGCGCAATGTCTTGTTGACAAGGCGCGCACTCTTTTTGGGAGTGAATTTCAGGATGGTCAGTGCTTCATCAACCCCCTTGCCACGAACCAGATCGGCCACCAGACGCGCTTTGTGCGGAGAAACTCGCAAAAATCTGCTAACGGATTTGACTTCCATCATTTCTTCCCCTTAACTCTCGACTTTTTATCTCCAGCGTGTCCGTAAAACGTTCTCGTCGGTGCGAATTCGCCGAGCTTGTGCCCCACCATATTTTCACTGATGAAAACGGGGATGAACTTTTTACCGTTATGTACGGCGAGGGTTATTCCAACGAATTCCGGCACAATGGTGGACCTTCTTGACCAGGTCTTGATAACCTTCCTGTCGCCAGTGTCTCTAGCCCTGATGACTTTTTCCATCAGGTGATCATCAACGAACGGTCCTTTTTTTACTGAACGAGGCACCTTTTTCTCCTCCTAGCCATTATTTGCTTTTGCGACGGCGGATGATCAGCTTGCTGCTGTGCTTGCTCTTCCTGGTACGATATCCCTTGGTGGGGACACCCCAGGGCGTGCACGGATGGCGCCCACCGGAACTTCTTCCTTCGCCTCCACCCATGGGATGGTCAACGGGGTTCATGGCGACTCCCCGGACATGAGGTCTGCGACCGAGCCAGCGTTTGCGTCCCGCCTTGCCCAGGGACAGATTTTCATGATCGATGTTGCCCACCTGACCCACCGTGGCCTTGCATTCGATTGGAACCATGCGCATTTCCGTCGAGGGCATGCGCAAAATGGCGTACCTGCCTTCTTTGGCGATGAGCTGCGTCCCCACCCCGGCAGAACGGGCCAACTGCCCCCCCTTACCCGGCTTCATTTCAACGTTGTGCACCACCGTTCCCAGTGGGATATTCTGCAGCCGCAGGCAATTGCCCGGCTTGATGTCCGCATCGGCACTGGTGATGACCGCATCACCCACGGAGAGGCCAACAGGCGCCAGAATATAACGTTTTTCACCATCAACGTAATGCAACAGAGCAATGTTGGCCGATCGATTGGGATCGTATTCGATACTGGCGACCTTCGCCGGAATGTTTTCCTTGTCCCGTTTGAAGTCGATCGTCCGGTAACGGCGTTTATGTCCACCGCCTCTGTGCCACACGGTTACCCGCCCGTAGCTGTTTCGTCCTCCGCTCTTTTTGAGCGGTTTCACCAGGCTCTTCTCAGGCTCACCGCGTGTAACTTCGTCGAATGTCGGATAGGTCTGAAATCGACGACCAGGAGACCTCGGATTGACTTTTTTGATACCCATCTGTGTCCTCTCCGTATTGCCAAAAGGGAGTGCTTATCACACGCCTTCGAAAAATTCCACCCGCTGGCCGGGCTTAATGGTGACGATGGCTTTTTTCCAATCCGGGTGCTTTGTCATGTGACGCCCAACCCGCTTGGTCTTCCCCTTCATGTTTACAGTCTGCACTCCCAACACATCCACCTTAAAGATCCGCTCGACAGCCTGCTTGATCTCGATCTTATTGGCCGAACGAGCCACCTCGAAAAACAGCTTGTTATGCAGATCCTTTTCAATGGTGCTCTTCTCGGTTATCAGAGGGCGTTTGAGAACTTTGTAGATTGTGTCACTCATGATCCTAATGACTCCTCTATCTTATCGATGGTCTCCCGAGTCATCAGCACGTCATGGTAGTTCAGCAGATCATAGACGTTCAGACCCTCGGAGCGTAACACCTTCACGCGGGGAAGATTACGCGCCGACTTCTCCACCTTTTCGTTCTGCGCGGGGATAACCACAAGCGTTTTATCAAGCTGCATCCGATCGAGCACGGCGGCGAAATCCTTGGTTTTGATGCGCTCCAGCGCGAGCTCGTCAAGCACTTTCAACTCCTGATCCAGGAGCTTTTGGGTCAGAGCCATCTTCAATGCCAGCTTGCGGACTTTTTTGGGCAGCTTGATCTCATAGGAGCGGGGCTGCGGACCGTGAATCGTTCCGCCACCGCGCCACAAGGGGGAACGGGAAGTGCCTGCGCGAGCTCGGCCTGAGCCCTTTTGCCGCCACGGCTTGCGCCCGCCGCCGGCAACCTCGCTGCGCCCCTTGACCTTAGCAGTGCCGGCTCGGCGTTTGGCCAGTTGGTAGAGCACCACCTGATGGAGAACGTGCGTGTTAACGGGAACGGCGAAAATTTCGTCCTTCAGGTTTAGCTGCCCCACGACTTCATGGTTCGTATTGTACAGATCCACAGTTGGCATGGTGATCCTCGAATTCTTCAGAAATATTCTTTTATGGCGCCGCCTACTAGCCGCGATTGGTCTTTCGAATGAAAACTATCCCGTTACTGGAGCCGGGAATGGCGCCTTTGATCAGCATCAAATTCTGTTCAGGACGAACGTCGACTATCTTCAGATTCATGGTCGTAATGCGCTTATTGCCTTTTTGCCCCGGCATTCGCTTGCCTTTGAGCACGCGCCCCGGGAAGGTCGCCATTCCTGTTGAGCCAGGTTCGCGAACATTCTTGCACCCGTGGGTGGAGGGACCGCGCTTAAAGCCCCAGCGCTTGATGGTGCCGGCAAAGCCCTTGCCCTTGCTGGTGCCGATCACATCTATGCGCTCGCCGATCTCAAAAAGCTCGGCTGATATCGCCTGACCCACCTGGTAGTCACCGGGCTGATCCGTGCGCACTTCCCGGAGCACCTGAAAATAGCCTTTGCCGGCCTTTTCCATGTGTCCTCGCAGCGGTTTGTTGATATTTTTGGCCTTGCGCGTACCGAAGCCGATTTGTAACGCCGAGTACCCGTCTCTTTCGGGGGTCTTCACCTGCGTGACGATACACGGACCCGCCTCGACAATGGTAACCGGAACCGCGCTGCCATCTTCTGCAAAAATCTGCGTCATGCCCAGTTTACGTCCAATAATTGCCTTCATGGTTATTTGCTCACTTTCACAGCAAAGGACATCCACCTAAAAGCTTAAAGCTTGATCTCGACGTCGACACCGGCGGACAGATCGAGTTTCATTAGCGAGTCAACCGTCTGTTGAGTAGGCTCCAGGATATCAATCAAGCGCTTGTGTACGCGGATTTCAAATTGTTCCCGGGACTTCTTATCAACGTGCGGTGATCGCAGGACGGTAAATTTTCGGATCTTGGTCGGCAGCGGAATCGGTCCCGCCACCCTTGCACCGGTCTTCTTTGCCGTGGCAACAATCTCACTGGTCGATTGATCCAGCAGCTTATGGTCGTACGCCTTTAAGCGGATGCGAATTCTCTGATTCGTCATCATCATATGCCGTTCCTATTCTCGAAGAGCTGGTCTTTTCAATTCAGGGCCGATCTGATCGATGCGCCCATCCATCATTCAATAATTTCAGTGATAACACCGGCGCCCACGGTGCGGCCGCCTTCACGGATTGCAAAGCGCAGCTCCTTTTCCAATGCAACCGGCGTGATCAAATGAACTTCCGTCGCAATGTTGTCCCCGGGCATCACCATCTCCACCCCCTCGGGCAACGTCATCACACCCGTCACATCCGTCGTGCGGAAGTAAAACTGCGGGCGGTATCCCGGAAAAAACGGCGTGTGACGACCCCCTTCCTCCTTCTTCAAAACGTACACCTCCGCCTTGAACTTGGTGTGCGGCGTGATACTCCCCGGCTTCGCCACCACCTGCCCGCGCTCCACTTCGTCCCGCTTCACTCCGCGCAACAATACCCCTATGTTGTCTCCGGCCTGTCCCTGGTCGAGCGTCTTGCGAAACATCTCCACACCCGTACAAACCGTCTTGAAGGTCGGCTTGAATCCCACGATCTCCACTTCCTCGCCCACCTTGATCACGCCCCGCTCCGCTCGGCCCGTCACCACCGTCCCGCGACCACTGATGGAAAATACATCCTCGATCGGCATCAAAAACGGCTTGTCTATGTCACGCACCGGCTCCGGAATGTAGCCGTCAATCGCTCCCATCAACTCAAATATGCACGCCGCCTCGGCACTGTCCGGATCATCCGATTCCAACGCCTTCAGCGCCGATCCCTTCACGATGGGAATGTCATCCCCAGGGAAACCATACTTGCTCAGCAGCTCCCGAAGCTCCAGCTCCACCAGCTCGATCAACTCCGGATCGTCCACCATGTCTACCTTGTTCAAAAACACCACGATGTAGGGAACCCCGACCTGGCGGGATAAAAGTATGTGCTCGCGCGTCTGCGGCATCGGCCCGTCATCGGCCGCCACCACCAAAATGGCCCCGTCCATCTGCGCCGCACCCGTGATCATGTTCTTGATGTAGTCCGCGTGACCCGGGCAGTCCACGTGCGCATAATGCCGCGTGTCCGTCTCATACTCCACATGCGCCGTCGCAATCGTGATCCCACGCTCACGCTCCTCGGGCGCCTTGTCAATCGCATCAAACGGAATGAACTCCGCACGCCCACGCTTGGCCAACTGCTTCGTGATCGCAGCCGTCAACGTCGTCTTCCCATGATCGATGTGACTAATGGTCCCTACGTTCACATGAGGCTTCGTCCGCTCATACTTCTTCTTCGCCATCGTACTTCCTCCTCAAAATCCAAAAACTGATGGAGACTCTGCCTGTGCAACTTCCCCACTGTATCATCATTATGTATGCACTGCCCTGCAGGCGATAGACCCGTTGCGGTTCCCTGTCGCTCAGATCACCAGCGGTAATGCGCGAAAGCTTTATTCGCTTCGGCCATGCGATGGGTATCTTCCCGCTTTTTAACAGAGCCTCCACGGTTCTGAGCTGCATCTTGAAGCTCGCCGGCCAGTTTCTGGACCATGGTTTTTTCCGATCTGCCCTTGGAATAACCGATAATCCAACGCATGGCGAGAGCATCCCTGCGTTCTGAGCGAACTTCAACCGGCACCTGATAGGTAGCTCCACCGACTCGCCTGGACTTCACCTCGACGATGGGCCGCACGTTGTCAAGGGCCTTGTGGAACAATTCCAGTGGATCTTGTTTGCTACGCTGTTCAATCATCTCGAGCGCGCCGTAGAAAATCTGCTCTGCCAGGCTTTTTTTGCCCCGCCGCATGAGGTTGTTTATGAACTTAGCCGCCAGCCTGCTATTGTATTTGGGATCTGGCAGAACATCACGTTTGGGAACTTCTCTTCTTCTTGGCATCCGAACCCTCAACCTAGTGGATCAAAAAAGAACAAAAGAGAGGCCATGGCCTCGCTCTTCAGGCCATGGCCCCGAAGACATATGTAGCCACCCCTATTTGGGTCTCTTTGCACCATACTTGGAACGGCCCTGTTTGCGGTTGGCTACCCCCAGCGCATCCAGCGTGCCCCGGATGATATGATAGCGCACACCAGGCAAATCCTTTACACGGCCGCCACGGATCAGGACTACTGAGTGCTCCTGCAGGTTATGGCCAATCCCGGGAATATACGATGTGACCTCGATGCCGTTAGTCAAACGGACACGGGCAATCTTGCGCAACGCCGAGTTAGGCTTTTTGGGAGTCGTCGTATAAACTCTCACGCACACCCCCCGCTTTTGCGGACAATTTTGCAGGGCAGGCGTACTCGACTTTTTGCCGACTTCCTGTCTCCCCTTTCGAACCAACTGGTTAATAGTGGGCATGTCTGTTTTTCTCCACTTGCTGCATAATCCCTTGACAAAGGGTGTTATCTATCTAGCTCCATAACTTTCAAATCCGCTCTTTTTAATCCGACTAAAAATCTTTGTCAAGAGCTTTTAATTGAAATCGACACCGTCTCCACTACCGGCTTCATCGACGCAGCTCGCGGTAATTGCGCAGGCCGGTCCCGGCCGGTATGAGGCGCCCCATGATGACATTTTCTTTGAGGCCGAGCAAATAGTCCACTTTGCCTGCCGTTGCCGCATCGGTCAATACCTTGGTGGTTTCCTGGAACGAGGCCGCCGAAATGAAGCTTTGGGTGCTGAGCGAAGCTTTGGTGATTCCCAGCAGCAGCGGTTCAGCAGCAGCAGGACGCAGGTCCTGCTCGAGCAGCTTCTCATTGACCTGTTCAAAGATCGGCTTTTCGACGTGTTCGCCCATGAGGAATTCAGAATCCCCGGGGTCGGTGATGCGCACCCGTTTGAGCATTTGCCGAACAATGACTTCGATATGCTTGTCGTTGATTTTGACGCCCTGCAGGCGATAGACCTGTTGCACTTCATCCACCAGGTATTTGGCCACCTCTTTCTCCCCGAGAACCGTGAGGATGTCGTGAGGGTTCGGCGAACCATCCATGAGTGCTTCTCCGGCCCGCACATAGTCGCCTTCATGCACGCTGATGTGCTTTCCCTTGGGAATCAGATAGTCCCGGGGGTCGCCCACTTCCGGAGTGACGGTGACTTTTCTCTTGCCCTTGGTGTCCTTGTCGAAGCTGACGATACCGTCAATTTCGGTAATGACTGCATTTTCTTTGGGCTTGCGCACTTCGAAAAGCTCTGCCACGCGCGGCAAGCCGCCGGTGATATCCTTGGTCTTGGTGGTCTCCCGCGGAATTCGCGCCAGGACATCGCCGGGAAAAATCTGGTCGCCTTCGTTGACCATAATGATCGCACCAAGCGGCATGAAATAACGAGCATGTCCTCCATCACCGACCTTGGCCGTCTTACCCTTGGTATCTTTGATGGAAATGCGCGGGCGTACATCCGAATCGCGGTATTCCACCACCACCTTGCTCGATTTTCCAGTGACCGGATCGAGCTTCTCCTGCATGGTTTGACCTTCGACGATGTCGCCGAATTTCACTGCCCCGGACACTTCGGTCAAAATCGGAGTGGTGAATGGGTCCCATTCGGCCAGCAGTTGCCCGGCTTCAATGGGTTGACCGTCCTCCACCTTCAGCTTTGCCCCGTAAATGATCACATACCGCTCACGCTCACGCCCCGCTTCGCTGACGATGGCGATTTCCCCGTTGCGGTTCATGGCGACCAGATCGCCTTCGCGGTTGCGCACAGTGTGCAGGTTGACGAAACGGACCGTACCCGGATAGCGGTTGGTGACCGAAGTCCTCTCGATGCTCTTGCTGGCGGTGCCGCCAATATGGAAGGTGCGCATGGTCAACTGCGTGCCCGGTTCCCCGATGGATTGAGCGGCGATGATTCCGATGGCTTCACCGATCTGCGCCAGCTTCCCCTGGGCGAGATCCCGCCCGTAGCACATCGCGCATACGCCGCGCTCACTGCGGCAGGTCAGAGCCGACCGAATGAAGACCTTTTCCACTCCCGCCTCCTCCAGCACGGCGATGCGCTGCTCGTCGATTTCCGTGCCGGCAGGTACCAGGACTTCCGCCGTAACCGGGTCGATGATGTCCTCATGCGCGATGCGTCCCAGGATACGTTCACTCAAACGCTGAATGACTTCACCGGCTTCCAGCAACGCTTCGACCTCGATGCCGTCAATGGTCCCGCAATCATGTTCCGAGATGATCATGTCCTGGGAAACGTCCACCAGGCGACGCGTCAGATAGCCTGAATTGGCTGTCTTGAGAGCTGTATCGGCCAAACCCTTGCGAGCTCCGTGAGTGGAGATGAAGTACTGCAAAACCGTGAGGCCCTCGCGAAAGTTTGCTGTAATCGGGGTCTCGATGATTTCTCCTGAAGGTTTCGCCATCAGGCCGCGCATCCCGGCCAATTGCCTCATCTGATCCTTGCTGCCGCGAGCGCCCGAATCCGCCATCATGTAAATGGAATTGAACGCCTCGGTCTCACTGACTTTACCTTCAGTGCTGCGAATTTCCGTGGACGCAATCTCCTTCATCATCTCGGCCGCCACATCCTCTGTGGCCTTGGCCCAGATGTCCACGGCCTTGTTGTACTTTTCACCCTCGGTGATGAGACCCTCGTTGTACTGGCGATCAATTTCTTTCACCAGTTCAAATGCCTGATCGAGGATGAACTGTTTCCGCGATGGGATTACCATGTCATTGATGGAGATAGAAATTCCGGAATGGGTGGCAAACTGATAGCCCAGATCTTTCAGTCGATCCGCCAGCAATACGGTGGCTTTAACCCCCGCGGTGCGGTAGCATAGGTCGATGAGCTGTGCCAAAACCTTCTTGTTCATGACCCGGTTGACCGCCGAAAAGGGAATCCCCTCGGGCAAGATTTCCGACAAAAGAATGCGGCCGACGGTCGTACGCACGATCTCTTCGGCAATCATTTGTCCTTCTTCAATCGGCTCACCCACTTCAACCAAAACCCTTTGCCGCTCGCAGCTTTTCCCGTTCAGGTGGTATTGCTCCCGCGGGCCCGCACCATCGCGAACGACGATCATTGATTCGTTCGCCTCTTTAACAACGCCGCCCTTCTTGGCAAAAGTCTTGAACCGAACGGCTACGCTGGCATGTAAATCGACCTCCTGAGCATCGTATCGTTTGCGCACTTCCTGCGGGCTGTTGTAAATGGGATACCTGCCTTCCGCTACGGCTTTGGCTGTTTCCTCGGGGCTGCGGTAGACGGGCGTTTCTCCCTTGGCAAACGGTTTTTCCCGCGTCATGTAGTAAATGCCGAGAACGATGTCCTGGGAGGGCACAATAATGGGATCTCCGTGGGCCGGGCTGAGGATATTGTTCGTGGACATCATGAGGATGCGGGCTTCCGCCTGCGCCTCTATGGAAAGGGGCACGTGCACGGCCATCTGATCGCCGTCGAAATCGGCATTGAAAGCGGTACAGACCAGCGGATGCAGCTGAATCGCCTTGCCCTCGATCAAAATCGGCTCGAAGGCTTGAATGCCAAGCCGGTGAAGAGTCGGAGCACGGTTCAGCATGACGGGAAACTCCCGCACCACTTCATCCAGGGTGTCCCAAACCTCGGGCGGCTCCTTTTCGACCATCTTCTTGGCCGCTTTGATCGTGGTGACGTAGCCTTTCTCTTCCAGCTTGTTATAAATGAAGGGCTTAAAAAGCTCCAAAGCCATTTTTTTTGGCAGACCGCACTGGTGCAATCGCAAATTGGGACCGATCACAATGACGGTGCGGCCCGAGTAGTCGACGCGCTTGCCCAGGAGATTCTGTCTGAAGCGACCCTGCTTACCCTTGAGCATATCACTGAGGGATTTGAGCGGCCGCTTGCTCGCCCCCGTAATGGTTTTGCCGCGCCGGCCGTTATCGAAGAGCACGTCCACCGCTTCCTGCAGCATGCGTTTCTCGTTGCGTATGATGATGTCTGGAGCGTTGAGCTCCATCAGCCTTTTGAGCCGGTTGTTGCGGTTGATCACCCGGCGGTAAAGATCGTTCAAATCACTCGTGGCGAAACGTCCGCCGTCCAGGGGAACGAGCGGCCGCAGGTCGGGCGGCAGCACCGGAATAACGTCCATGATCATCCATTCGGGGCGATTTTCCGATTCCCGGAAAGCATCAATGATTTTGAGGCGCTTGGCCAGCTTCTTGCGCTTGGCCATGGAGTTGGTCTTGACCATTTCCTCGCGCAGTTCCGCAGCGAGCTTTTCCAGGTCCAGCGTAGTCAGCAATTGCTTGATGGCCTCCGCACCGATCCCGGCAACAAAACCGCTTCCGTACTCCTGCACCATCTGCCGGTATTTTTCCTCGGTGAGGAGCTCGCCCACGGTGAGCGGTGTTTCACCGGGATCCAAAACGATGAAGGAGTCGAAATAAAGCACCTTCTCCAATTCTCTCAGGGTCAGGTCCAGCAGGTTCCCGATCTTGCTCGGCAGACTGCGAAGAAACCAAATGTGCGCCACCGGCGCAGCCAATTCAATATGCCCCATGCGCTCCCTGCGCACTTTCGACTGGATGACTTCAACGCCGCATTTCTCACACACCACTCCACGGTGCTTCATCCTTTTATATTTGCCGCAGTTGCATTCATAATCCTTGATGGGTCCAAAGATACGAGCGCAAAAAAGCCCGTCCCTTTCGGGCTTGAAGGTTCGGTAGTTGATGGTTTCCGGCTTCTTCACCTCCCCATAGGACCATTCCCGGATCCTCTCCGGAGAGGAAATCATTATTTTTACAGCGTTAAAATTCAATGGGTCCTTAGGCTTAAGAAAAAGACTATAAAGCTCTTTCAAAAGAACCTCCTCGTCACTGTTTTAATTGGGCAGTGCCCTTAAGATATTAATTGCCTTCCTCTTCTTCCAGCAGCCTGACATCGAGAGCAAGGGCTTGCAATTCTTTGACCAGAACGTTGAACGATTCGGGCAATCCGGCTTCCAGAGTGTTATCGCCTTTGACGATTTTCTCGTACATGCGTGTGCGACCGGCCACATCATCCGACTTTACGGTGAGAAATTCCTGCAGGGCGTGCGCCGCTCCATAGGCTTCCATGGTCCACACTTCCATTTCTCCCAGCCGCTGACCGCCGAACTGCGCTTTTCCTCCCAGCGGCTGCTGCGTGACCAGCGAATAGGGACCGATGGAACGTGCATGAATCTTATCGTCCACCAGATGATGCAATTTCAGTATGTACATAACGCCAACGGTAATGGACTGATCGAACCTTTCACCGGTGCGCCCGTCATACAGCACCGCCTGGCCGGTCTTGGAAGCTCCCGCTTCTTCAAGAAAGCTACAAATTTCGTCTTCTTCCGCCCCATCAAACACGGGCGAAGCCACGTGCACCCCCTCTTTGAAATCATCGATCAGAGCCCTCAGATCTCCATCGGAAGCATCCTCGAAATAGCGGGCGAACTCAAACTGATTGTAGATGCGTTTAAGCTTTTCCTGGATGGTTTCTCGTTCCTTGTATTCTTCCAGCAGCTGTGCGATTTGCTGTCCCAACCCCTTGGCCGCCCATCCCAGGTGGGTTTCGAGCACTTGCCCAACGTTCATGCGGGAAGGAACGCCCAGCGGGTTGAGTACAATGTCAATCGGGGTGCCGTCTTCAAAGTAGGGCATGTCCTCAATGGGCAGGATGCGGGATACTACGCCTTTGTTGCCATGCCGTCCCGCCATTTTGTCACCCACTTGCAGTTTGCGTTTAACCGCAACATAGACTTTCACCATCTTAATGACGCCCGGCGGCAGTTCATCGCCCCGTTTGAGCTTATTGATCTTTTCCTCAAACAAGGATTTGACCAGGTCAACCTGCTCCCGGTAATTGTCCGTGATGGTTTGTACTTCCATGGACAGTGCCGGGTCTTTGGCGGCGCTTATCTGTTCCCAAAAAGCACTGGGAAGATTGCCGAGGGACTCTTCGGTGAACTCTTCCCCCTTCTTGATATAGATCTTTCTTCCGTCCTTAATGACGTTTTCCGCACTCTTTCCCTTGAGCAGGTTGCCCAAGTGCCGTACTGCACTTTTTCGAATGATATCCAATTCATCGCGCTGGTCTTTGAGGATGCGGGCGATTTCATCATCTTCAATCATGCGGGTGCGGTCGTCTTTTTCCGTACCCTTGCGGGAAAAAACTTTGGCGTCGATAATAATGCCTTCGACACCGGGGGGCACACGCAACGACGTATCTTTGACATCGCTCGCTTTCTCGCCAAATATCGCTCGCAGAAGCTTCTCCTCGGGAGTCAACTGCGATTCCCCTTTGGGGGTGACCTTTCCCACCAGTATGTCGTTGGGCTTAATATAGGCGCCAATGCGTATGATTCCGCTTTCGTCAAGATTTTTCAGGGCTTCTTCGCCCACATTGGGAATGTCGCGGGTGATGTCCTCTTTGCCAAGCTTCGTGTCGCGTGCCAGAACCTCGAATTCTTCCACGTGGATCGAGGTAAAAACATCATCTTTTACAATCCGTTCGCTCACCAGGATGGAATCTTCAAAATTGTAACCACCCCAGCTCATGAAGGCCACCATGACATTGCGTCCAAGAGCCAGTTCGCCATGGTCGGTGGAGGGACCGTCAGCGATGATTTGCCCCTTGCGCACCACGCTGCCCTGCTTCACCAGAGGTTTCTGGTTGATACAGGTATTTTGATTGGAGCGTTGAAACTTGGTCAACTTGTAGATGTCTACTGCACCCCCCAGTTCGAACTCTTCTTCCGTCGCCCTGATGACGATGCGCGTTGCATCGACGTATTCCACCACGCCCGATCTTTTGGCGATTACCGTAACCCCGCTGTCCTTGGCCACAATTCGCTCAATGCCCGTGCCCACCAGGGGGGCCCGGGTGCTGATGAGGGGAACGGCCTGACGCTGCATGTTCGAGCCCATCAGCGCACGGTTCGCGTCATCATGCTCCAAAAACGGGATCAGCGAAGCGGAAACACTCACCAACTGGTTGGGCGAGACGTCCATAAAACTGATTTCGTTCGGCGGCACCATGACGAATTCGCCAGCCTTCCGGGCGGAAACCTGCTCTCTGACATAGCGGCCCGATTCATCCAGGGGGGCATTGGCCTGAGCTATGGGGTAATCCTTCTCATCCATGGCGGTGAGATAACTCACTTCCTTGCTGGCCGTGGAACTGTCGACTTTGCGATAGGGTGTCTCAATGAACCCGTACGGATTGACCCGAGCGTACGTCGAAAGGGATACGATCAAACCAATGTTGGGACCTTCCGGGGTTTCGATAGGACAGATGCGCCCATAATGTGTCGGGTGCACGTCCCGAACCTCAAAGCCGGCCCGCTCCCTGGTCAATCCTCCCGGACCCAGAGCACTCAAGCGGCGCTTGTGAGTGATTTCCGACAGCGGGTTCGTCTGATCCATGAACTGGGAGAGCTGGCTCGTACCAAAAAATTCCTTAACCACCGCCGAAACCGGTTTCGCATTGATCAAGTCGTGAGGCATGAGTGCTTCCACTTCCTGCAGCGTCATGCGCTCTTTGATGGCCCGCTCCATCCTCACCAAGCCAATGCGGTACTGATTTTCCAACAGTTCACCAACGGCACGCACCCGCCTGTTGCCCAGATTATCAATGTCGTCAACCGGCCCCTGGGAATCCTTCAAACGAATGAGATGGCGTACCGCTACGAGTATGTCTTCGCGGCGCAGAGTGCGCTCATCAAGGGGCACATCCAGGCCCATCTGCAAATTGAGCTTCAAACGTCCCACTTCGGAAAGATCGTAATGATCGGGACTGAAAAACAAATTGTTGAAAAACTCTGTGGCCACCTCTAATGTCGGCGGGTTACTCGGTCGCAAACGGCGGTAAATCTCGATGAGAGCATCCTCTTGCGAGTTGACTTTGTCCAATAGAAGAGTATTGCGAAACGACGGACTGACATCCTGCCCTTCCAGGTGCAGCACTTCGATGGTGTTGATGCCGCGCTCCAACAGCTCGCTCACCAACTCTTCACTGATCGAATCGTTGCACTCGGCGATGATCTCCCCGCTGCTGTAATCGATGATGTCCTGCGCCAGCACTTGATCAATCAGGCCTGAGGTTTTCATGGGAAGACGCTGGATTCCAAGGTCCTGCAACCGTTTGAGGGTCTGCTTGCCGAGCTTTCTGTTTTTCTTGATGATCACTTCACCCGTTTCGGGATGGGGAATGTCCTCAGAGGCCCGGCTGCCCACGAGAATATCCGGGTTGAGTTCCTTTTCCGACAGGTTTTCATCGACCAGAAAGAGTCTTTCGCTCGGGTAAAAATAGTTGAGGAGCTCTTCGGCGGTAAACCCGAGGGCGCGCAACAGCACCGTTGCGGGAAATTTCCGCCGCCTGTCGATGCGCACATACAGAATGTCTTTGGGATCGAACTCGAGGTCCAGCCAGGAGCCGCGTAATGGAATGATGCGCGCGGAGTAGAGTATCTTTCCACTTGAATGGGTCTGGCCTCGGTCATGGTCAAAAAATATGCCCGGAGATCGGTGCAGCTGACTCACGACGACGCGCTCGGTGCCGTTGACGATAAAGGTCCCATGATCGGTCATCAGGGGGAGCGTTCCGAAATAAATTTCCTGCTCTTTGATGTCTCGAATGGATCTGACGCCGGTGTCCTTATCGGCGTCGTAGACCACCAGGCGCACCACAATTTTAACCGGAGCCTCATAGGTCATGCCGCGGGCGAGGCACTCGTCAACGTCATATTTCACTTGTCCAAAACTGTACTCGACAAATTCAAGGGAAGCAGTGCCGCTGAAGTCCTCGATGGGAAATACGCTTTTGAACACTTCCTGGAGCCCTTTGGTTTCTCTTGCCCCGGGAGCAACATCCAACTGCAGAAAGTTGCTGTAACTTTCCTTTTGCATCTGGATCAAATTGGGAATATCGATGATGTTTTGGATCTTGCCAAAATTCTTGCGTACCCGATATTCATGGGTTAAAGCCGTTGCCATGTCCACTCCTGCAACTAAACTAGATTATGGATTCAACCCGTAGTGGAATCTGCAAAAACACAAAGAAAACCGCGCCGTTAAAAAAATGGAAAATCGGAAACCAACTGATAAACTTCACGCCAGCCAGTTTCCGATATTCGGGTCAGGGAGAAGAGCTATTTTATTTCGACAGAGGCGCCCGCTTCCGTCAACTGTTTCGCAATGGCTTCGGCTTCGTCCTTGGGGATACCCTCTTTCACCGTGCCGGGAACACCCTCCACCAGTTCTTTGGCCTCCTTCAGGCCCAGGCTGGTGATGGCCCGCACTTCCTTGATGACCTGGATTTTCTTATCCCCAACAGCGGTGATGACCACCGAAAATTCCGTCTGTTCTTCCGCCGGTGCTGCTTCAGCCGCCCCTGCGCCGGGCATGGCCGCAACCGCCACAGGCGCTGCAGCACTCACTCCGAAACGGTCTTCCAATTCCTTTACGAGTTCACTCAGTTCTAAAACTGTCATGTTTTCAATGTAGGTGATGACATCTTCTTTGGTAATACCGGACATTCTTGAATTCCTCCATAAGGTTTAAGCTGCTTCTTTTTTCTCTTGAATTGCTGCAAGCGCGGTTACCAGAGCCCTGGGCAAGCCGCTCAACACCGTAACCAGCCCTGTGGGCACTGCGTTGAGCGTCCCCAGAAGTTTGGCAAGGAGCTCTTCACGGGATGGCAGTTCGGCCAGAGCGGAAACCTGATTGAGATCCAGCAGGCGCGCCCCTAAGGCGCCTCCCTTAATTTTCAGTTTGTCATTGGACTTACTGAATTTTTTTAAGACCTTGGCAGGAATGCTCGGATCATCATAGCCGATGGCAACGGCACAGGTATCTCTGAGCAACGGCTCCAGCACCGTGGCGCTGGTTTCTTTGGCCGCCAGGCGCATCAAGGTATTCTTGACCACTTGATATTCCACTTTTTCGGCCGCCAAAGCATCGCGCAAATCAACCATCTCAGCAACGGTCATGCCCTTGAAGTCGGTCAGGATGGCCGCACTGGCGCGCTTCAACTTGTCATGCAATTGCGCGACCACTTGTTCCTTTTTGGCTCGATCCAATGGTTACTTTCCCTCCCTTCTTCTGCCAGTGCGCTTTCACCTTACGGGGGACCTGAGTCGATCAATCGACTCGACAAAAGGGGTCCATTAATCTTGCAGGCCTGTTTGTCGCTCCATTCACCTCGGTAGGTTTCCCCTCTGTGGGCCGGTGCAGCGTGGCGGGGATTTAAACACTTCCTTGGCGTACCTAGCGTCTCCGATGATTGAAAGCAGCAAACGGCAGATAGTCAATTGCTCGTTTATTCGGTGGCTGATGCCGGTTTTAGGCGCACCAGCCAAATCAGGGCAATATGGCCTTCACCGCCAAAGGATCGACCTGAATGCCGGGCCCCATGGTGGTGGTGATGGCTATTCCCTTTACATAAGTGCCCTTGGCAGCGGTCGGCTTCAAGCGCACCAGGGTTTCCAAAAAGGCGGCGATATTTTGGCTCAACTTTTCCTCGCCAAATGAAACCTTGCCCATGGGTGCATGGACAATGCCGGTTTTTTCCACACGAAAATCCACCTTCCCGGCCTTAATTTCGCGCACTACCTTCTGCACATCAAAGGTGACAGTTCCCATCTTGGCGTTCGGCATCAATCCGCGCGGTCCCAATATTTTCCCAATTTTGCCGACCGCTCCCATCATATCCGGGGTGGCAATGGTCTTATCAAATTCCAACCACCCTTCCTTGATCTGGTCGACAAGCTCATCTCCGCCGGCATAATCGGCACCCGAATCCAGGGCTTCTTTGACCTTCTCACCCTTGGCAAAAACCAATACGCGCACTTCCTTGCCAAGGCCATTGGGCAAAACCACTGTTCCCCGGACCATCTGGTCGGCATGGCGCGGGTCAACCCCAAGCCGAACGGCAATGTCAAGGGTTTCGTCGAAGCGAGCATAGGAACATTCCGCTGCTAATCTTAAAGCGTCCTGAAAGCTGTATCGTGCAAGGGGATCGATTTTTTCACGAGCAGCTCGGTATTTTTTTCCATGTTTTGGCATGCTGTCTTTCTCCGATAATGTAGCGATGGGCCGGCCTCACTCTACCTCTATTCCCATACTGCGAGCAGTACCCGCAATAGTACGAATGGCTGCGTCGATATCACGAGCGTTAAGATCCGGCATCTTCAGTTTGGCGATTTCTTCCACCTGCGCCTTTGTCACCCTGGCCACCTTGTTGCGATTGGGCTCACTCGACCCTTTGGCAATCTGCGCCGATTTTTTGAGCAGTATCGCTGCCGGCGGGGTCTTGGTAATGAAGGTGAAAGATCGATCGGCAAAAACAGTAATGACCACCGGGATGATCATGCCCTCCTGACCCTGGGTTTTGGCATTGAAAGCCTTACAGAACTCCATGATGTTCACCCCGTGCTGACCGAGAGCAGGGCCTATGGGCGGTGAGGGATTTGCTTGTCCGGCGGGAACCTGCAATTTGATATTCGCAACAACTTTCTTAGCCATTTGTTATCCTAACTCCTTACTCGTGACCTGTTAACAAGAGATGAAATCAGATGCGGTTCACCTGAACCAAATCAAGCTCCACCGGCGTTGACCTGCCAAAAATACTCACCAGGACGCGCACCTTGCCCTTATCCGGTATGACCTCGTCAATCATGCCGCTAAAGCCGGCAAAAGGACCGTCCACCACGCGCACTTCATCACCCCGTTCAAACCGGTACTTGGGACGCGGTGTCTGCGCACCCTCCTCCATCTGTTGAATGATGGTTTGTGCCTCATCGTCGGAGAGTGGAATGGGACGATCCTGGCTTCCGATGAAACCCGTTACCTTGGGAGTGTGGCGCACCAGATGCCACGTCTCATCGTTCAATTCCATCTGGACCAGAATATAACCGGGATAAAACTTGCGGGACGAAGCTTTGCGCTGTCCTTTTACCAGTTCAATAACCTTCTCGGTCGGTACCAGGATCTGTCCAAAGTAGGCTTCCCTGCCCTCATTCTTGATGCGTTCCTCCAAGGCCGTTTTAACCTTGTGTTCAAATCCTGAGTAAGTATGAACAATGTACCAAAGCTTCGCCACTGAATTACCCCGTATGTACGTTCGTTAACCCATGAAAAGATGCGCTCATCCGATAAGCAATCGTATGAAATGGCTCAATACCAGATCGACGATCCCCAGAAACACGCCGGAGATGATTACAATGACCAATACGACGGCGGTGGTCCCGATGGTTTCTTTTCGTGACGGCCAGACGACCTTGCGCAGTTCGTATACCACCTCGCGAAAATATTGGCGGATTTGAACCCACCAGGCCAGCCGACTCTCGTCCGATTTCTTCGAAGCTTTCCTGGGCGCGTCGGACCGCTTCGCCTTACCTGGTTTTCCGCTGCCCTTCTTCAAAGAGTCAGCCTTTTGAGCCTTACTGAACTGCTGGTCGTTCTCGTCTTTGCCGATACGGAACAGCTTCGACATATTCATTATGGCCTAGTCTCTTCTTAAGCTGTAATCTATGATATTGGACAATCCCCTGCTGGAAAACTTGCCCCTAACCCATGGAACCCCAAGGCTACTTGGTTTCCTTATGCTCGGTGTGGGCATTGCAAAAACTGCAATACTTGCGGAAGCTAAGCTTTTCCGGCGTCGTTCGTTTATTCTTCGTGGTTGTGTAATTACGTCGCTTACATCCGGAGCAAGCCAAAGTCACAAGGACTCGCATAATCGTTCACCCTGTTCTTTCCATCCATCATTCAATAATTTCAGTGATAACACCGGCGCCCACGGTGCGGCCGCCTTCACGGATT
>FWPV01004408.1_pt1 | contig 30095 bp, 25 predicted proteins | sample 2228371 | NCBI WGS metagenome assembly FWPV01 (sample SAMEA103939776, study PRJEB20133) | metagenome | reverse complement strand
CGCGCGACGGCGGCGGCCTCCGCCACGCCGTTTCGGGCGTCGACCCCGCGGCCGCCCGGGCCGCCCGCGAGGGCGAGGATTTCCGAGGGGTTGGCGCGGATGGCCCGCGGCCGGGCCGCGGCGACGAGGGAGAGCGCCGCCTGGGTGCGGAAGCCCGTCGCCCCCGCGCCGACGGGGTCGAGGACGACGGGGATCCCCCGGGCGTTCGCCCGGCGCGAGGCCAGGCGCATCGCCTCGAGGGCGGCCGCGCTCGGGGTCCCGAGGTTCACGACGAGCGCATCGGCGCGTTCCACCATCTCCTCGACCTCCTCGGGCGCATGCGCCATGACCGGGGCTGCGCCGAGGGCGAGCAGCGCGTTGGCCACAAACGGGGCGGAGACGAAGTTGGTGATCGCGTGGACGAGGGGGGACCTGCGCCGCAGCTCGGCCAGGATCCCGCCCGCGCGCGCGGCCGGATGCTCCATCGGGCGTTCCTCCGCGGAACAGGGGGGCGGCCGGTTCCGGGCGGAAGCGGCCGGTCCTTCTATAGAGAGCGCTTCGAGGGCTGTCAACGGACGCCTTCGCCGACCTTGGCAACGGGGTGCGGGACCCTTATGTTAGCCGCCGGAGAAACCCGAACGGGAGGTCTGCGATGGCGCTGATCACGATCACGGAAAGCTACGGTTGCAACGGGGTGGACATCGCGCGGCGGGTCGCCGAGTCGCTCGGCTGGCCGCTGGTGGACGATGCCGTGCTCCGCGAGCGGATTGTCCGCCGGGGGTTTGCACCCGAGGAGGTGGAGCGGCTCGACGAGAAGGCGCCCGGCTTCTTCGAGCTCTTCTTCCGCACCCGGCCGCACGTCTTCGTCCGGGTGCTCGAGTCGGCGGTCTACGAGGCGGCGCGGTCGGGCGAGGGCGTGATCGTCGGCCACGGCAGCCAGGTGCTGCTCCAGGATTTCGACTGCGCCTTCCACGTCCGGCTCTTCGACTCCGAGGGCCGCCGGGCCGAGGCGCTGGCAAAGCAAAGCGGCATGGAGACGGAGGCGGCCCGGCGCCTCATCCGGCAGCGCGACCGGGATCGCGCCGGTTTTCTCAAGTTCGCCTACCGCATCGACTGGGACGACCCCGGTCTCTACGACCTCGTGATCCACCTGCAGAAGCTGGACGCGAAGGCCGCATCGGAGCTCATCGTGACCGCGGCCCGGGCGGAGAGCCTGAAGGAATGCAGCCTGGGCGCGCTCGAGGCGATGGAGAGGCTCGAGCTCGAAAAGCGGATCCGCGCGGAGCTGATCGAGCGCCGCATCGACCCGGGGCACATCCTGGTCGAGGTGCCCGAGAAGGGCCGGGTGCGCCTGGCGGGGGTGGTGACGAACGCCGAGGACCGGCAGCGCGTGGTGGACGCCGTCCGCGCCGTGCCCGGGGTGAGGGAGGTCTCCTCGCGGATCGAGGTCGTCCGCGGCGGGGATTGATGCGGCGGGCCCCGTTCCGCGCCCGCGCCGCCTGCGCGAGGGGCGCGGGCGGGGCTCAGCGGACGGTCACGACCGGGCAGGGGGCGTTCAGGATGATGTACTGGGCGGTCGAGCCGAAGAGAAGCTTTCCCACCTTCGAGCGCCGCTCGATCCCGATCACGATCTCGTCGGCCTTCTTCTCGCGGGCGATCTCGACGATGTCCTCGCCCGCCTCGAGGCCCCGCACGGAAAGCAGGCTTTCGCACTCCACGCCCTCTTCCTTCAGGGCGAGCTCCGCGAGTTTGAGTTCCTTTTCGGCGCGCTCGAAGTCCTGGCGCGGGATCTCCGGGCCCCCGACCATCGAGTGGGCGAGAATGACCCGGCCCCGCATCGCCTGGGCGTGCCGGGCCGCAAGGCGTGCGGCCTCCCGGGCCTCGCGCGTGCCGTCGAAGGCGACGAGAATGTTCATGGCCCCCTCCCTTGTCTCTGGCCTCCGCGGTCCAGCTTAGAAAAACCCACCCCGGGGGTCAACCGGGGAGTTTGCCGAGCTGGCTTCCGGCGAGGCCATCTCGGCAAAGGAAAGGAATCCGGGTTTCATGGCGCCGTTTCGTTTGCTCATCGTCGGCGGGGTCGCGGGCGGGGCCTCCTGCGCCGCGCGGGCAAGGCGGCTATCCGAGGAGGCCGAGATCGTCATCTTCGAGCGCGGCGATTTCGTCTCCTTCGCCAACTGCGGCCTTCCCTACTACGTGGGCGGGGTGATCGACCGCGAGGAGGACCTGCTCGTCGCCTCGCCGCAGCTCTTCCGCGAGCGGTTGCGCATCGAGGTGCGGCTCGGGACCGAGGCGGTGGCGATCGACCGGGCGCGCCAGGTGCTCCGCGTGCGGGAGCGGGCGACCGGCAACGAATCCGAGGAGCGCTACGACGCCCTCGTGCTCTCCCCCGGGGCGCAGCCCATCCGGCCCGACTGGCCGGGGGTCGATCTGCCGGGGGTCTTCTCCCTGCGCACGATTCCCGACGCCCGCCGCATCCGGGGCTGGATCGCAGAGCACCGCGCCCGGGAGGCGCTCATCGTGGGCGGCGGCTACATCGGGCTCGAGATGGCCGAAAACCTCTCCCGGCACGGCCTGGCCGTGACCGTGGTCGAGCGGGAGGCCCAGGTGTTGCCGCTCTTCGACCCCGAGATGGCCGCCCCGCTCGCCGCGACGCTCGCGGCGCACGGGGTGCGGCTCCGGCTCTCCGAGAGCGTTCTCGGCTTCGCGCCCGACCCGGCCGGGGGGCTCCGCGGCCGGCTTTCCTCCGGGGACACCGTGCGGGCGGATCTCGTGCTTCTTTGCATCGGCGTGCGGCCGGAGACGGAGCTCGCGCGCGCGGCCGGTCTCGAGATCGGCGAGCGCGGCGGCATCCGGGTCGACGCCCGGATGCGGACGAGCAGTCCCCGCATCTGGGCCGTGGGGGATGCCGTCGAGGTGAAGGACGTCGTGACCGGACGCTACGGCCCGGTGCCGCTTGCGGGTCCGGCAAACCGCCAGGGGCGGATCGCCGCCGACGTCATCTTCGGCCGGGAGTCCTCCTTCCGCGGGGCCCAGGGGACGGCCGTGGTCGGCGTCTTCGAGGAGACCGCCGCCTGCACGGGCCCGAGCGAAAAGGCGCTCCGCCGCGCCGGCCTCTGGGGGGCGGATGGGCCCTTCGAAAAGATCTACCTCCACCCGGGGCACCACGCGGAATACTTTCCCGGGGCCGAGCCGATCGCCCTCAAGCTGATCTTCCGGCGCGACAACGGCCGCGTCGTCGGCGCCCAGGCCGTCGGCCGCGCGGGGGTCGAGAAGCGGATCGACGTCATCGCCATGGCGATCCAGAAGGAGGGGACCGTGTTCGATCTCGAGGAGGCCGAGCTCTGCTATGCCCCGCAGTTCGGCGCGGCGCGGGACCCGGTGAACGTGGCGGGCATGATCGCGGCGAACGTCCTCCGCGGCGACGCGCGGGTCGCCCACTGGGAGGATCTGGAGGGCTTCCCGGGGCTCTTGCTCGACGTGCGGACCGAGGAGGAGGTGCGCCGGGGCCGCGTGCCCGGGGCCGTCCACGTCCCGGTCGACCGCCTGCGGGAGCACCTGGCGGAGCTGCCGCGGGACCGCGAGATCTGGGCTTACTGCCACGTGGGCCAGCGCTCCTACCTCGCCTCGCGCCTCTTGGTGCAGAAGGGGTTCCGCTGCCGCAACCTGAGCGGCGGCTACCGGACCTACCTGCACCGCGGCGGCCGCGTTGCATCTTGACAACACGGTCGGATTCGGTCGATAGTGCCGCACCCTGACCCCGGGCCGGGGGCCCGCAGCCCGGCCCGGGGAGGGGATTTTCCGCATCGCGGCAGTCCGCCGCCCGCCGGGGCGGCCCTCACCCCTTCTCCCGGCGCCACAGGGTCGATACGGCAGGAATAGGGCGGCCGGCACGGGCCGGCCGGAAAACCCCAGGCGGTGAAGTGCACGGTGGCTTCACTGCAGCACACGACGGAAAGGAGGATCGCGCCGTGAAGAGAATCTTGTGTATCCTGTTCGCCGTTTGCCTGCTTGCCGCATGGCTCCCGGCCGACTCGGCCCGCGCCCAGGCCCCCATCGTCTGGAAGATGCAGACCGTCTGGCCGGCGGGGCTCGCCTTCCACCGCAACGCCGAGGGCCTGGCCAAGAGGATCGAGGAAATGGCCGGCGGCCGCCTCAAGATCGACGTCGTCCCGGCGGGGACCGTGGTCGGCGCCTTCGACGTCCTCGAGGCCGTGCACAAGGGGCTGGTCGATTGCGCCCACGGCTGGTCGGCCTACTGGGTGGGCAAGCAACCCGCGCTCAACTTTTTCACCAGCGCCTCGGGCGGCCCCTTCGGGATGGACAACCTCGACTACGTGAGCTGGCTCTTCTACGGCGGGGGCTACGAGCTCTACCGCGAGCTCTACCAGGACGTCCTGAAGATGAAGGTCCACGTCATCCCGACCCTGGTCCTCAACACCGAGCCGCTCGGCTGGTTCAAGAAGCCCTTCAAGACGGTGGCCGACCTCAAGGGGGCGAAATTCCGCGCCTCGGGGCTGACGGCGGAGATCTACAAGGAGTTCGGCATGACGGTCATCGCCATGCCCGCGGGCGAGATCCTGCCCGCCCTCGAGCGCGGCGTGATCGACGGCGCCGAGTTCTACAGCCCCTACCTCGACAAGGAACTGGGCTTCCAGGACGTGGCCAAGTACTACTACGCCCCCGGCATGCACCGCTCGACCGGGACCCTCGAGCTCCTCGTCAACAAGGAGAAATGGGACAAGCTCCCCGCCGACCTCAAGGCGATCGTGGACATCGCCAGCCGCGAGAACCTGCTGCGCGGCTGGCTGGAGATCTCGGTCCAGGACGTCCAGGCCCTCGAGGAACTCAAGACCAAGTCGGGCGTGAACGTGATGGAGACGCCGCGCGAGGTCCTGATCGAGATCCTCAAGGCCTGGGACAAGGTGCACGCGAACTACGAGGCGAAGGATCCCTTCTTCGCAAAGGTCTCGAAGTCGATGAAGGACTTCTCGCGCCAGATCGTCCCCTTCCGCCGCGATTTCCAGGCGAGCTACGACATCTGCGCGAACTACTACTGGCCGAAGAAGTAGACCCCGTGGAGCCCGCCTCCGGCGGCGGCGGACCGATTCCGGCGCCGCCGGGGGCGGCGGCCCGGGGGACGAAGGGAAAGGAGCCCGGATGCGTACCGGGGAGCGTATCCTGCGGGGGATCGACGCCCTCTCCGAGGCGAGCGGGAGGGCGGTCAGCCTGCTCGTCTATCCGCTGGTCGCGATCCTGAGCATCGAGGTCTTTTCGCGCTACCTTTTCCGCGCGCCCACCTTTTTCGCCTACGACCTGACCTACATGCTCTACGGGACGATCTTCATGGTCGGGGCCCCCTACACGCTGCTCCACGACGGGCACATCCGCACCGACGTCCTCTACCACAAGTTCCCCAAGCGCTGGCAGGGGGCGATCGACGCCGCGGTCTACGCCCTTCTCTATTTCCCCGGCATGTTCTTCTTCCTGGTCGCGGGCTGGAACTACTTTTACGATTCGTGGGTCATCGGGGAGCGGGGGTCGCTCACCTTCTGGCGGCCGCCGATCTACCCTTACAAGGCGATCATCCCGCTGACGGCCCTTTTGCTCCTCCTGCAGGGGGTCTCGCAGTTTTTCAAGAGCCTTGCGACCGCGATCTCCGGAGATCGGCCCCATGAGCCATGAGCTGATCGGCTTCCTGATGCTCGCCCTGATGCTCGCGGTGATCTTCCTGGGCTTTCCCATCTCCTTCACCCTGATCATTCTCGCCGTGGGCTTCGGCTACTGGGGGCTGGGGGGGATGGTCTTCGATCTCATGGTCATGCAGACCTACGGGATCATGAAGGAGGAGGTCCTGGCCGCGGTGCCGCTCTTCATCCTGATGGGGCACATCACCGAGGAGGCGGGGCTGATGGAGCGGCTCTTCCGGGCCTTCCAGCACCTCTTCGCCGCGCTGCGGGGCTCGCTCTACATCGGGACCATCCTGACGGCGACGATCTTCGCCATGGCGACCGGGATCGTGGGCGCCGCCGTGACCGTGCTCGGCATCATGGCCGGGCAGATCATGATCCAGAGCCGTTACGATGCGCGGCTCTCCGCCGGGGCGATCACCGCCGGGGGGACGCTCGGGATTCTCATCCCGCCGAGCGTCATGCTCGTCGTGATGGGGCCGGTCCTGAACGTTTCGGTCGTGAAGCTCTACGCCGGGGCCTTCGGGCCGGGGCTGCTCCTTGCGCTCCTCTACATCGGCTATTGCCTGTTCCGCTGCCTGCTCAACCCGGAGCTCGGGCCGGCGTTGCCGCCGGAGCAGCGGCTGGCGTCCAAGTCCGCCGTGCTGCTCGAGCTCCTGGTCGGCTTCGTTCCCCTCTCGGTCTTGATCTCCGGGACGCTCGGGAGCATTCTCTTCGGGCTTGCGACCCCGACCGAGGCTTCGGGCATCGGCTGCCTGGGGGCGTTGATCCTGAGCCTCTGCTACCGGAGGCTCACCCTGGCCGGGTTGAAGTCGGCCGCGCTGCGCACGATGCAGACCTCGAGCATGATCCTGTTTCTGGCCCTCGCCTCCAACATCTTCGGCGCGGTCTTCGGGCGGCTGGGCTCGGCCGGGGTGATGACGCAGACGCTCTTGGCGCTCGACCTGAGCCCCATGCTGATGTTGATCCTGATCATGGCGCTCGTCTTCGTGCTCGGCTGGCCCTTCGAGTGGCCGGCGATCGTGCTGCTCTTTCTTCCGATCCTGATCCCGGTCGTGACGACCCTCAAGGTGGACATGGTGTGGTTCGGGATCCTGACCGCCGTCAACCTGCAGACGGCCTACATGTCGCCGCCGGTCGCCATGTCGGCCTACTACCTCAAGTCCGTCGTCCCCGACTGGGACCTCGCCACGATTTTCAAAGGCATGGCCGAGTTCATGGTGCTCCAGATCATCGGGCTGCTCATCGTGATCTTCTTTCCGCCGATCGCCACCTGGCTCCCCTCCTTCGTCAAATAGGGGACGTCCATTTACATATCACTATGGAGCCGAGCGGATGGAAGGTCACCCGGAAGAGAGGACCGAAGGGCGATGAAACGGGATCGCGCAGGGGAAATCTCGTTTTTGAGGGGTCAAGACGCGTGGGATGAAAAGCGGGCGACGCTGGTCTTCATCCACGGGGCCGGGGAGTCCGCGCTGCTCTGGGAGGCCCAGGTGCAGGGACTTGCCGGCGTGGCCAACACGCTGGCGCTCGATCTTCCCGGGCACGGGAAAAGCGGCGGGGCGGCCTGCTCATCGGTCCCCGAATACGCCGCCTGGGTCGCCGACTTCATCACGCGCCTGGGGTTGCCGCATCCCGTTCCCTGCGGCTTGAGCATGGGGGGGGCGATCACGCAGCAACTGCTGCTCGACCACGGGGGCCTCTTCGGGGAGGGGATCATCGTGAGCTCGGGGGCGAGGCTTCGCGTCTGGCCGGGCCTCTTCGATCTCATCGTGAAGGACCCCGACGGCTATGTCGCCTGGATCGACCGGATGGGCTTTTCGCCCAAGACCGCGGAGTCGGTCAAGCGGCCGTTCTTGGAGGATTCGCGCAAGGCGAACCCGAAGGTGGCCTGGGGCGATTTCAAGGCCTGCGACGCCTTCGACGTCATGCCGCGGCTTGCGGAGATCCGGCAGCGGGTCCTCGTGATTTCGGCCGAGGATGACCGCCTCACCCCGCCCAAGTACGGCGAGTACCTCGAACGACACATCCCCGGCGCCCGGCGCGTGCACATCCGCGATGCCGGCCACTTCGTCCCCATCGAGAACCCCGCCGCGGTCAACGCCGCCATCGCCTCTTTCCTAAGAGGGGACGTCCATTCAGATATCATCACACCCGCAACGAAGGGCGAAAAGTAATAAAACAATGAACGTCCCCTATTGTCTCCTACAGCGCGTCGGGCTCCCAAGCAATATAAGAATGGACGTCCCCTAAAAGCGAACGGAGCTCGGCGAGGCTGCGACAGGCGGCGATGCGGCGGCGCAACGAGGCGGCGCCGGGCAGGTGGCGGGTGAACCAGGGCAACCGGGTGAGGAGCAGGCGGAACGCCGTCTCCTCGCCGTGGCAAGCGACGCAGAGATCGACGTAGCGACGCATCCGGGAGATCCGCTCGGCGGGAGCCTCGTGCAGGACCGGCCGGCCTTCGAGAAAGTCTCTCACCTCACGGAAGAAATGGGGATCGCCCACGGCGCGGCGGCCCACCATCACGGCGTCGCAGCCGGTTTCTTCGAACATGCGCCGCGCATCCTCCGGCGCCCGGATGTCCCCGTTTCCGATCAGGGGAATTGCAAGCGAGCTTTTCAGGCGCGCGATCAACCCCCAGTCCGCCCTTCCCGTGAATTTCTGCGTCGCCGTCCGCGGGTGGAGAATCACCGCGTCGACGCCGCACTCCTCGGCGATTTTCCCGATGGCGAGCGCCTGGCCGCCGCCCGGCTCCCAGCCGCTGCGGATCTTGACCGTGAGCGGGATTCGCACCGCCCGGCGCACCGCCTGCAGCAGCGCCCGCATCCGGGCGGGTTCGCGCATCAAGGCGACGCCGGCTCCCTGGCGGACGATTTTCCCCACGGAGCAGCCGGCGTTGATGTCCAGAACGGCGGCCCCGCTCTCCTCGACCATGCGTGCGGCCTCGGCCATCACGGCGGGGTCGGCCCCGAAGATCTGCACCGCAACCGGGTCCTCTCCCGGCAGACGCTTGAGATCGGCGAGCGAGCCCGCCTGGCGGCGGACCAAGCCTTCCGCGCTGACCATCTCGCTCCAGGCGAGGGGACAGCCCGCCTCGCGCGCGAGCAGCCGCACCGGGGCGTGCGTGATGCCGGCCAGAGGGGCGAAAAGCACGGGGTGTTTCCCCAGCTCGAGCGACCCGATCTTCATCGACCCCTCTATAGTGATATAAGAATGGACGTCCCCTAATGGGCGTTGGCGTAGCAGTAGAGGCACCCGTGGCCGCAGGGCTGGCGGGCATAGGAGCCGATGTCCTCGGAGACGCGGCAGAGGCAGCCCTGCGTCCGGCGCTGGCCGGGGTCGCGGGCGAACGAAAGGCGTCCCCCGTAGAGCGCGACCAGGTGCTCGCTCGGAATGCACGCCCCGACCCGGATCGTCGAGGATGCCGGCAGGCGCCCGAGCAGCTCCTCCTCGCAGCAGGTGAAGAGCGCGATCCCCCGGGCGGCGAGCAGGGCCTCGAGCGCAAGGAGCCTTTCGATCTTCGCCTCAAGCGGCGGGTCGACGAACGACACGCCGGGCCGCCCCGAGGCCCTTCGCCGGACCTTGGCGTAGAGATCGAGTAGGCTCGTCGTGCAGCGGCGGATCCCCGCCGCGGCCGCCGCATCCGCGATGAGCGCGGCTCCCCCGAGGTTGTCGCGGAGGATCCCCGCTTCGCCCAGCCGGTAGACGCAGACGGGGTCGAGGCGCCAGTTGACCGCCTCGGCCCCGAAGCGCGCAACGAGCCCCCGCAGCTGCGCCAGCCGTTCCGCAAGGGGCGGGACCCGGGGCTCGAGCACGGGGTCCTCGGGGTTGAGCGTGAACTGGAAAAAGAGCCCGTAGCCCCGCTTTGCCAGCCGCTCGCCGAAGCCGCCCGAGAGAAAGGGGCCGTAATTCTTCGACCAGAAGACGATCGTGTGCACGGGGGGGATCGTGGCGGGGACGCGCCGGGTCTTCCGCGAGACGGGCTGCTCGACCTCGAAGGCCCCGGCCTCGATCCCCTGCATGAACCAGGGCATGTAAAAGGCGGGGATGTCGGTGCGGCGGGAGGCGGAGATGACGATGGCGTTTTGTGCGGGCACGGCCGGGAGGCGGCGTTCAGCGCTCTTTCTTGAGCTGGGCGAGCGGGATCACCTTGGCCGGCGCACCCTCGGGCTTTCCCTTCCCCGGGGAGGCCGGGCCCCGTTCTTCCTTGCCGCGCTGCGCGGGATCCTCGGGCACCCTCACCTTCTCGAGGCGCATGCGCTTTCCGTTCATCGTGAACTCGGCGCCCTCGATGTAGGCGCTGCGCAGGATCCAGGTCACGAGTTGGACCGGGACCTGGAGCAGGAGCAGGCGCACGTGGTACCAGTCCGGCTTGTAATCGGGCTCGATTCCCTCGATCCGCGCAAAGGAGAGCGGCTTGTCCTCGAAGTAGATCAGCACGAGGTCCTTTTCCGCGGTCATGGCCTGCTCACTCGGGGATGCGCCGCATCCGGCCCACGGCGGGGTCGTGGATCGGGATCAGGATGTCGGCGGCCTTGCGGATCCGCTGGGCCGTCTCCCAGGCCTGCAGGAGATCGAGGTGCACGCCGGGGGCGACGGCCGGGGCCCGCGGCGGGAAGTTCTCCGCGTTGCAGCAGAAGCCGGTGATGATCGCGCGGCCGCGTGCGGTGGTCACGGCGACCGACTGGCCGCCCGGCGTGTGCCCCGGCGAGAAGAGGAGCTCGATTCCCTCCTCGAGCACGACATCGCCCTCGATCTCCCTCACCCGCAGCCCGGCGAGCAGATCGGGGTCGTAGCGGTGGTCGACGGGGTGCGGCCGGCGCAGGAACTCCATCTCCGCCCGCTGCACCCAGATCTCGGCGTTGGGGCACAGGGCGTCGTTTTCGCAGTGGTCGTTGTGGAGGTGGGTGTGGACGATGATCTCGATCTCCCCGGGCGCAAGACCGACGCGGGAGAGCGCCTCCTCGAACTCGAGGACGGGAAAGCCCAGCCTTTCCTCGGCCCCCGGCGGCACCCGGAACTCGGAGAGCCCCGTGTCGACGAGGATCCGCCGCCCGGCCCCCTCGATGACGAAGGCGTAGATCGGGAGAAGAATCCTCCGGCCGTAGCCGTGGAGGTAGGTCATCACCCCCTGGTCGGTTTCGTTGACTCCGACCGCGAGGGGAAGGATCCGCAAGTCACGCATCGCCCCGGCCCATGGTCCCGCGAACTCGGTGTTCGTGCATGCCCCCACCTTAGCGCAGGCCGCCCCCGGATGCCAGCGAAAAGCGCACCTCCCGCCCTCCGGGGGAGCTCAAGTTGCGGCCGGGGAAGGCCGATATTCGATCAAAATCCTGGAAACGGGGGGAAACACGCATGCTCCGGCCATCGCTTGGTTCACGCTCGGTCGCGGCAGGGCTTCTTGCCCTTCTGGCCCTCGGGTGCATCGCCTCCGCCGCCTTCGCGGCATCCGGCGCCGCACGCACGGCCGCCCGCCCCGCGGGCGGCGAGGCCCGCAGCGCCGCCTCCTGGTTCGAGCGCGGGGTGCTCGCCTCCACCTACGGCAATCACCGCGGCGCGATCCGCCACTTCGACCGCGCGCTCGCCCTCGACCCGGCGAACGCCGCGGCCTGGTTCGCCCGCGGGGTGGCCCGGGCCGAGCTCCGCGATCTCGAGGGCGCCCTCGCGGACATGGACCGCGCGCTCGCCCTCGACCCGCAAAACGCCCACTTCCTTTACGGTCGCGGCCGCACCCGTCTCTTGGCGGGCGACCTCGAGCGCGCCCGGGAGGATTTCCGCCGCGCCTCCGATCTCGGCGACGAGGACGCCCGGCGCTTTCTTCAGGCCTCCCGCTGATCCTCCCCGGGCAGCACGACCGCGAGCGAGCGCCGGCCGTCGATCTTGATCGTGAGGGGCCGCTCGGGCCGCACGTGGCGGAGGTGGCGCGTCCTCTCGACGAGGGGCTGGGCGCCGAGCCAGCCCCAGTCCACGAAATCCTCGCCGTTTTCGGAGACCGTGAGGTAGCAGATCCCGAGCGAGGTGATGTTGTGGAAGAAGTGCGACCCCTGCGAGGGGTCGGCCCGCAGCAGCGGCGAGGCGGTCTCGGCCACGGCCTTGACGGCCGAGATGTCGCTCCACTTGACCGGGATCCCGAGCCAGCGGTCGGCTGACCCCCAGCGCCCCGGGCCGATCAGAAAATAGGGCCTCCCTTCCGCCTCGAGCTTGCGGTTCAGGCGCCCCACCTCGGAGGCGATCTCCACGGTGCGCGCCGGGTCGAAGGCCTCGGGGTCGACGTAGACGATGTCGCAGATCCCCGAGGTGACGCCGTTTCCGAGCGCCGTCTGCGAGCGGCAGACCGCGCGGCGGCATTCGGCTTCGCCGATTTCGACCCGCGCGCGCTGCCGCGCGATGGTCATCGGCCGGATCTGGAGCAGGTCGAAGACCGGCCGCCGCCCCTCGGGGAAGTCGACCGCGAACTCGATCTCGATCGCGCAGCCCATGCCCCGCCGGCCGATCTCGAGCAGCCGGTTGAGGATCTCGTCGAGCGGGAACTCGCGGTAGCGGAGGATCCCCGAGAAGGTGAGGATGGGGGGGCCCTCGCCGGTCACCCCCTCGCGGATGCGGTGCTCGGCGGCGACGTAGGTGTCGGCCAGCCGCCTCACGGCCGGGGAATCGGCCGCCTCGTCGACCGCCACGCGCACGACGGCCGGGTCCTCCTCCGCCCCCACGATCGGCGGGGTCCCCGCGAGGCGCAAGGCGAAGAAGTGCTTCTGGCAGTTGCGCAGGATGTCCTCCACGGTCGAAAACTGCGGCAGGTGCTGCGGGTGGCGCGGCGAAAAGCGCAGGGCCGTCTCGCCCTCGACCACGGTCTTTCCTAAACCGAGCGCGATGTGGGCGATCCCCTCCTCGGCGCGCATGGGCCCGATGGGGTAGAAGTTCCAGGACTGGAGCACCCCGGCCACGGCGGGAAAGAACAGCCCCCGCCAGGCCGTCCCCGTGAGGTGCTGGATGAGGACCCCCATCTTCTCCTCGCCGAGGTGGTGGCCCATGCTGCGCGCGAAGGACTTCGGGTTGCGGTAGTAGGTCGAGGCGTAGACCGCCTTGACCGCGCTCTCCAGGCGGGCAAGCCGCCCCTCCAGGGTCTCCTCGTTGTTGGCGAGCATGTAGGTGCGGTAGATCCCGGCGAAGGGCTGGAACTGCGCGTCCTCGAGCAGGCTCGAGGAGCGGACGGCGAGCGGGCAGCGCGTGTGCTCGAGGAAGAGCGCCAACTGCCGCCGCAGGCAATCCGGCAGGCGTGCCGCGAGAAAGGCGCGCGCGACCTCTTCCTCCTCCGCGTCCTCGGCCGCGAAGCGCTCGAGCCGGTTTTCGGCGATGAAGGCGTCGAAAGCCTCGGTGCTGACGGCGAGCGCCTTGGGGATGCGGACCTCGACCTCGGGGAGGTCGCCCCACGGGTCGCCGCAGTCGCGCAGGAGGCTTGCCGCGAAGGCGAGCCCGCGCGCCTTGCCGCCAAGCGAGCCGCGTCCGATCTTGGTGAAGTCGGCCTCCGGGTCGAAGCGGTCCGTCGCCATGGCGGCGATCACGCCGCGGCGGATGCCGCGCCGGCGCTCGCGGATCGCCTCCACGAGAAAACGCTTGAGCGCGGCGACGCTGGCGAAGTCCTCGAGCCGCATCGGCCGGAGCCGCGAGGCGAGCATGATCTCCGAGCGCGCCATGAGCCAGCTCGAGAAGTGGTTGCGGCCGGCGTGGTAGGCGACCGACTCCTCGGGGATCCCCGGGAGGAGCTTCTCCATCTCCTCGAGGTTCGAAGCGCGGCCGATCTCGCGGCCCTCGGGGGTGCGGAAGACGAAGTCCCCGAAGCCCAGGAACTGGATGAAAAAGTCGTGGATCTCGGCGTGGAGGGTGGGCGAGCTCTTGTTGATGAACGCGGCCGGGATGGCGAGCGCCCGTTCGCGGTTTGCCTCCTCGGTGCTCAGCACGAGAAGCGGCAGGTCCGGCTCCTCGGCGCGGATCTGCGCGAGCAGGGCGAAGCCCGCTGCGTCGTCGAGCCGACCCCCCCGCGGGAAGCGGACGTCGGAGAGGACCCCCAGCAGGTAGGGCCGGAAGCGGCGGCAGAGGTCGGTCGCCTCCTCGAAGCTGCGGGCGAGCAGCACCTTGGGCCGCGCGCGCATGCGGAAGATGCGGTGCTCGTCGTTGATCGAGTCCTCCATCACGGCCTGGGTCTGGGAGACGACCTCCTTGTAGAGGATCGGCAAGAGCGCCGAGTAGTGGACCGGGGAGTCCTCGACGAGCAGCAGCACGCGCACGCGGGCGCGCTCGGTGTCGTAGACCACGTTCATGCGGTCCTCGAGGTTCTTGATCAGGGCGAGCAGGAGGTCGGCGTTCCCCTGCCAGACGTAGACGCGGTCGATCGCCGCCGGGTCGAAGGTGGCCTCCTCGAGGATCTGGCGGCCCGAGCGGTGCAGCAGCAGGAAGACGGGAAGCTCGGGGTACTGCGCCTTGATCGCGCGGCCGAGCTCGTTGGCGTCCATCTCGTCGACGAGCGGCATCGTGATCACGAGGTCGAACTTCCTGCGGCCGAGCGCCTCGAGGGCCTCGGCGGAGGTCGAGACCCAGGTGAGCATCGGGGGCCGCGAGAGGTTGAGGCCGCGGTACTCGTGGATGATGCGCTCGGCGAGCCGGCCCTCCTCCTCCATGATGAACGCCTCGTAGGGGCTGCTGATGAGCAGGATGTCGGTCACCTTGCGCGCCATGAGCTCGTGGAAGACCTTGAAGGAGAGGTCGAACTCCTCGGCCCCGAAGGAGCGCGGAAAGGGTCTGCAGGCAAGTTCAGTCCGCTTCGGCATCGGCGAATGTCCCCTGCCGGGTGTCCCGGCGTTCGAGTTCCCCGCGGATCGCGGCGAGAACGGCCGCCTTGTCCCGGCACCACGCCGGGGCGACGAGCTCCGCGGGGTGCGGGTCCCCCGTCAGGCGCTGGATGACGACCCCCGCCGGGAGCCGCTCGATCACGTCCGCCGCCCAGCGGGCGTACTGCTCGCGCTCGAGCGGCCGGTAGTCCCCCCGGCGGTAGAGCGCCTCGAGCGCGGTCCCCCGCACGACGTAGAGGCTGTGGATTTTCACCCCCTCGACCCCGGCCGCGGCGAGGAAGCGGGCCGTGCGGCGCGCGTCCGCGCGCGTCTCGCCGGGGAGCCCGAGGATGATGTGCGCGCAGACCGGGATCCCGCGGGCGCGCGTCGCCGCGGTCGCCGCAAGAAAGGCATCCGGCCCGTGGCCGCGCCCGATCGCGGCGAGCGTCGCCTCGTTGGCCGACTGCAGGCCGTATTCGACCCAGACGAGCAGGCGTTGCGCGAACTCCGCGAGCAGGTCGAGCACCGCCTCCGAGACGCAATCCGGCCGCGTACCGATGAAGAGCCCGACCACCCCCGGGGCCGCGGCCGCCTCCTCGTAGAGGGCCCGCAGGCGCGCGACGGGCGCGTAGGTGTTCGAGAAGGACTGGAAATAGGCGATGAAGCGCTTGGCCCCGTAGCGGCGCGCGACCGCCGCCTTCCCGGCCTCGATCTGCTCCCGGATCGTGAGCCCCCGGCCGTGCGCCCCGGTTCCCGACCCGCGGCCGTTGCAGTAGATGCAGCCGCCGGTCCCCTTCGTTCCGTCGCGGTTGGGGCAGGTGAGGCCCGCATCGAGGGTGATCTTCTGCACCCGGCAGCCGAAGCGGTCGCGCAGGTAGGAGTTGAGGTCCCGGTATCTCTCGGCCATGAGGGAGGGTTGACCCCGCCGCGCGGCCTCTCTATACTGTCCTCGTTCGTCCGCCGAAGCTCCGTCTTCCCGTCCGGGGGCCGCGGGCGGTGCCTCGTTTCCTTCTACCACAGCCGCGGCCCGGGCCTCAATCCGATTCGGGGGTCTTCCATCCGTCCCATGCCTGCCACCGCCTCCGGCACCTTCGATGTTCTCGTCGTCGGCGCGGGCCACGCGGGCTGCGAGGCCGCGCTCGCCGCGGCGCGCATGGGCTGCCGGGTGCTCCTGTTGGCGATCGACCTCGACAAGGTGGCCGCCATGCCCTGCAGCCCCTCGATCGGCGGCATGGCCAAGGGGCAGCTCGTGCGCGAGATCGACGCGCTCGGGGGCGAGATGGGCAAGGCCGCCGACCGCACGGCGATCCAGTACCGCCGGCTGAACACCCGCAAGGGCCCGGCGGTGCGGTCCTCGCGCACCCAGAACGACAAGCGCCGCTACCACGCCTTCATGAAGGCCGCGATCGAGGCCGAGGCGAACATCGAGCTGAAGCAGGCGCTCGTCGAGCGGCTGATCGTCGAGGGGGGGCGGGTCCTCGGGGTCGAGGACGCCACCGGGTACGCGTACGCGGCGAGGACGGTGGTCCTGGCGACGGGGACCTTCCTGAGCGGGCTCGTGCACGTGGGCTTCCGCTCGCTGCCCGCCGGGCGGGCCGGCGAGTTTCCCGCCTACGGGCTCGCCGCCCACCTGCGCGAGCTCGGCTTCCGCATGGGGCGGCTGAAGACCGGGACCCCGCCGCGGATCCGGCGCGCGAGCATCGATTTTCACCGCTTCACGCCCCAGCCCGGGGATCCCGGCGTCCCCCCCTTTTCGGCGGCGGGCGGCGGGCCCGTCCTGCCCCAGGTTCCCAGTTTCCTCGGCTACACCTCCGAGCGCACGCATGCCATCGTGCGCAACAACCTTTCGCGCTCGGCCCTCTACGGCGGGGTGATCACCGGCACCTCGGCGCGCTACTGCCCCTCCTTCGAGGACAAGATCGTGAAATTCCCCGACCGCCCCCGCCACCCGGTGATCCTCGAGCCCGAGGGCCTCGACACCGAGGAGATCTACGCGAGCGGCCTGGGGAACAGCCTGCCGCTCGAGGTGCAAATCGAGCTCGTGCGCTCGATCGAAGGGCTCGAGGAGGCCGAGATCATGCGGCCGGCCTACGCGATCGAGTACGACTACGTCGATCCCCTCCAGCTCAAGCCGACGCTCGAGACCAAGCGCATCCGCGGCCTCTACCTCGCGGGCCAGATCAACGGCACCTCGGGCTACGAGGAGGCCGCGGCCCAGGGCCTCTGGGCGGGCATCAACGCCGCCTGCGCCGTGCAGGGCAGGCCGCCCTTCGTCCTCGACCGCTCCCAGGCCTACCTCGCCGTGTTGGTGGACGACCTCGTCACCCGCGGCACGCGCGAGCCCTACCGCATGTTCACCTCGCGCGCCGAGTACCGCCTCACGTTGCGCGAGGACAACGCGGACCTGCGGCTGCTCGAGATCGGCTGTGAGCTCGGCCTCGTGCCGCAGGCGGCGGCGGCGGAGCTGCGCGAGCGAAGGCGCCAGATCGAGGCCGAGATCCGCAGGCTGAAGACGACCGTCGTTCGGCCCGCCCCGGAGGCGAACGCGGTGCTCGCCGCGCGGAACTCGCCCCCGATCGAGCAGGGGGCCTCCCTCGAGCAGCTTCTGCGCCGCGCGGAGCTCGACTACGAGACCGTCGCCCGCCTGTCCCCACCGCCCTCGCCCCTGGACCCGCGGGCGGCCGAACAGGTCGAGATCGAGGTCAAGTACGCGGGCTACATCGAGCGGCAGCGGCGCGAGATCGCGAAGTTCAGCGACCTCGAGAGAATCCGCCTGCCCGCCTCGATGGACTACGGCACCGTGCCCGGGCTTTCGCGCGAGCTCAAGGAAAAGCTCGCCGAGGTGCGTCCGGCGAGCCTCGGCCAGGCAAGCCGCATCGACGGCATGACCCCCGCGGCCCTCTCGGTGCTTCTCGTCGCGCTGAGGTCGCAGCGGGCCGGGCTGGCGGCGTGAAGAGCGGCCAAAACGGCGCAACATCTTGACACAATTAGATTTTATCCTATCTTTGCACCGAACCTGAATCACTGTTTCGATCGAGGTGCACGCCCATGGCGGAAGACTACTACAAGATTCTCGGCGTCGGCCGCGATGCGAGCGAGGAGGAGATCAAGAAGGCCTACCGCAAGCTCGCCATGAAGTACCACCCCGACCACGCCAAGGGGGACAAGACGGCCGAGGAGAAGTTCAAGAAAATCAGCGAAGCCTACGCGGTGCTGAGCGACAAGCAGAAGCGGCAGGAGTACGACACCTTCGGCTCCGAGGGCTTCCGGGAGCGTTTCACCCAGGAGGACATTTTCCGGGGCTTCAACATCAACGACATTCTGCGCGAGTTCGGCTTCGGGGGCGATTTCTTTTTCGGCGAGGGCCGCGGCACCCGCTTCACCTACGCCTCGGGCTCGCCCTTCGGCGGGCGGGGCCGCAGCCAGGCCCAGGCCGTGAAGGGGGCGGACATCGTCTACGAGCTGCCGATCAGCCTGCGCGAGGCGGCCTTCGGGGCGACCAAGACGATCACCCTCCAGGTCCAGGGGGTCCCGGAGCGGATCTCGGTCAAGATCCCCAAGGGGATGACGACCGGGAAGAAGCTCCGGCTCGCCGGCAAGGGAAACCCCGGCCCCTTCGGCGGCCCGCGGGGGGACCTCTACATCCAGACGGTGCTTCTCGATGACCCGGTCTTCGGCGTCGAGGGCCAGGACCTCGTCACCCACCGCGAAATCAAGGTCACCGAGGCCCTCCTGGGGACGACCCTCTCCATCCCCACGCTCGAGGAGAAGACCCTGAGCCTCAAGGTGCCGCCGGGGACAAGGAGCGGGACCAAGCTCCGCATCCCGGGCCAGGGGTTGCCGGCGATGAAGGGCACGAAACGGGGCGACCTCTACGTCCACATCCACATCCAGATCCCCCGCACGCTGACCCGCGAGCAGCGCGAGTTTGTCGAAAAATTAGCGGAAACAGGCATTTAAGCAGAGTTTTCGCCCTTTCCGCATTTGACTTGGCGCATCGATCGGGATAAAGTTTTCCACAAGGACCGCCGATACCGCACCATGACGGGGCGGGAGCGGGACGATCCATTCCCGAAGGGGCGTGCATGGCCGCCGCGGGCCGGAGACTCGAGCCCGTTCTCTCCGCCGACGAGATCCGGGGCATCGTCGCCGACCTCGGCCGCCGGATCTCGGAGGATTTCCGCGGCCGCCGGCTTGTCCTCGTCGGGGTGCTGCGAGGCGCCTTCGTCTTTCTCGCCGATCTCGCGCGGGCGCTTTCGATCCCGGTGGAGATCGATTTTCTCCAGGCCTCGAGCTACGGGGATGCGACCGTCTCCTCCGGCAGAATCCGCATCCTGCTCGACTGCGGGATCGATCTGCGGGGAAAGGACGTGCTTCTGGTCGAGGACATCGCCGACACCGGCCACACCCTGCGCGAGCTGCGCGAGCATCTGCTCGCCAAGGGGCCGGCCCGGGTTGCGGTCTGCGCCTTCATCGACAAGCGCGAACGGCGCGCGGGCGAGGTGCCGATCGATTACGCGGGATGCGTGATCGAGGAAGGGTTTCTTGTCGGCTACGGCCTCGATTGCGCCCAGCAATACCGCCACCTCCCCGGGGTCTACCGCCTGGTGGAGGGGGCCTGAACACGGCGGAGAACGATCATGGACGTGACCTGCGAGGGATGCGAATCGAAATTCCGGGTGGACGAGTCGAAGATCCGGCCGACGGGCTCCAAGGTGCGATGCTCCAAGTGCCGCCACGTCTTCACCGTCTACCCGCCTCCCGCCGCGCAAGCCGAGGAGGAGCTGTTGCTCCTCGAGGACGAGGTGCCGGTGGAAAAACCGGCCGGTACCCCGACCGCCCCGATCGCGGCGGGCGGGGAGGAGCCTACGGCTGAAAAGCCCGCGGCGGCCGCGGAACAGCCCGCCGCCGAGGTGTCCAGCCCGGCCGCGGGAGAGGGGGCCGAGGAGCTGAATCTCGACGATCTCCTCGCCGGCATCGCGAGCGCGGGGGAGAAGCCCGCGGAGGGGGCGAAGGCTTCGGGGGATGAGCTCGAACTCGAGCTCGATCTCGATCTGCCCCCCGTCGCGGCGGAAGGGGAGACGCCGGCCGCGGCAGGAGGCGGCGATGTTCTTCCCTCGACCGAGGAGCTCGAGCTCGACCTCGCCGATCTCTCCTTTCTCGACGAGGGAGAAAAAAAGGAGCAAGCAGCCAAGGAACCGGCGCCCGAGCCGCCGCCGGCGGAAGAGGGCCTCGAGCTCGATCTCGCCGGGCTCGTGGAGGAGGGCGCCGGCGCTCCGTCCGTCGAACCCGCCCCGGCCGCCGCGGATCCTTCCGCGAGCAAGGACGCCGGGGCGGCCGACCAGGACGAGCTCGATCTCTCCGACCTCGAGGCCTTGCTCGAGGGCGACGGCTCGGCCCCCGCGGCGAAGACCGCCGGTGGGAGCGATGGAATCGATCTCGAGCTCGATCTTGCAAGCGAGATCGGCGGGAAACCCGCGGGAGGCGCGCCCGAGGAGCTCGACCTGGCGGCGATCGTCCAACCGGAGGCCGAGAAGGCCCCGCCCGCCAAAGAAGAAAGCCCTGCAGCCAAGGAAGAGGAAAAGCCCACGATCAAGACCGAGGAGCTCGATTTTTCCGATCTCGAGGCGATCCTCGCCGGCGAAGGACCCGAAGCCTCGCAGGCCGTAACGCCGCAGCCCGCGGAGGAACCGGCCGGCGCCGCGCCGGGGATGGAGCCCCCGGCGCCGGATGCGCTGCCCGCCGAGGAAGAGACGCTCGATCTCGAAAAGCTCCTGGCCGAAAGTGAGGACTCAAGCCCCCTGGCCCCGGCCGGCAGGGACGGGAAGGAAGAGCCCGAAGAACTCGATCTCGATCTTTTTCTCGAGCCCGAGGCGGAGAAGGCGGAAAAGAAGGCCGAAGAGGAGCCCGATCTCGTGATCGAGCCGCTGGCCGAAGAGGAGGAGCGGCCGCCGCAAGCCGCAACCGCGGGGATCGCCGCCTCGGCCGCCGCGGCGGCGGGGGTTCTCGCCGCGGCGAAGGCCAAGGCCGAGGGCGGCTCCTCGACCGACCCCTTTGCTGTCCCTGCCGCGGCCGCGGCGGGCGGCCAAACCGCGGTGCTCGACACGGCCCCCGCGGAGGAAGAGGAGGAGGCCCTCGAAAAGGAGAAGAGGGAAAGGACGCGACCGCGGCGGGCCGGCGGGTTCGTGAAAACGCTCGTCTATGCCCTGCTCGTGCTCGTGGTCCTTGGCCTGGCGGCGATCGTCGTCCCGCGCCAGCTCGGGTTCCGGGTGCCGATCCTCTCCGACATCGAGATCCCCTTCCTCGCCGAGCTCGAGGTGCCCTTCCTGGGGAAGATCTTCCAGGCCGCCCCCCAGGACGAGGCGGGGAGCCTCAAGCTTCGTCCCGTCGCCGACACCGTCCGGGCCGAGTACGTGGAAAACGCCTCCGCCGGCCGGATCGTCGTCATCCGCGGCGAGGTGCGAAACGAGTATGACCACCCCCGGAGCTTCATCAAGGTGACGGCGAAGCTCTACGACAAGAACAAGAACGTCGTCCGCGCGAGCACGGTCTTCGCCGGCAACACCTTGAGCGCGGAGGAACTCGCGGCGAACGACATGGCCGCGATCGCCGAGCAGTTGAAGAACCAGAAGGGCCGGCAGAACCGGAACCTGGCGGTGAAACCGGGGACAACCGTCCCCTTCATGGTCGTCTTCGACCGGCTGCCCGGAAACCTCGAGGAGTACAGCGTCGAGGCCGCGGGCTCGACGAAATGACCGGCCGGGGGCTTCGCCGCGGCCGATCCCGGCGAAGCACAACCCCTCGGAGCGGCTTGACAATCCGGGCCGTTTGGCGCAGTATGGGCGCACATCCGTGGCGATGTAGCTCAGCTGGTCAGAGCATGCGGCTCATATCCGCAGAGTCCGGGGTTCAAATCCCTGCATCGCCACCATAAAACGTGCACCGAGCAAGGCCTCCTCGATGTGAGGGGGCCTTGTTGTTCTTGGGAAACGAAGAGGGGACCGATGACTTCAAGTCGCCGGTCCTGGAGGAAGGCGCAAAAAAAGAAAAAGGCGGGACGCCTTGAGGAGGCGGCCCGCCCGTTTCGGGTGCAAGCGGTGTTTAGCGGATGAGCTTCTTTCTGCCGAGCGCTGCGACGCCCACCAGGCCGCAACCCAGGAGCAGCAGGGTCGCGGGCTCGGGAACGTCGATCCCGCGCACGGAATAATCATTTCGCCAATCGAGCAAACCCAAGCAGTAATCAGGGGTCGTGAACTTCATGCCGAGGAGATTTGCCGGGTCGAGCGCGATGTAGAGCGCGCCGTTTGGGCTTCCCGGCACGGCCTGGAAGGAAATCCAATCGCTCCAGCCACCCGCGGCATACTGCAGCTTGTAGAGCCCCTCTTCCAGGTATCCGGATTCCTTGAAGAGATCCGTGATATAGATCCCCGTGACATAGAGCGGCTTGGAAAAGCCGATTTGCAAGAGCTCATCGTTCCTGTCCAACAGGGCTCCGGTGATCTCGTCGTCATTGATGCCGACCCCGTCACCGGGGTTCCAGGTCAGCTTGGATCCCGTGGGGTACGCCGTGAACTTGTAGCCCACGCCACCGTAGTTCACGGTCGCCGAAGGTTGGTTGTGGATGGAGCTGAAGCTGCTCGAAGCGAAATCGACCACCGGGGCGGCAAGCGCGGTGCCCGCAATCAAAAAGAGTGCCGCTGCGATTAAGACGATCCTTTTCATCTCCCAAGCTCCCTTTCGTTTTCGGTTCATGGTTGGCTGCTGAAGTTGCCGGTTCAGAAAGCGCGTTCGTTTTCCCTCTTTCGCGCATCACCCCCTCTCCAGGCACGAAGGCCGCTTCCCGAGTGATTCACTCTTGGCGAGACATGGCCGGGGGGTTAGCAAGATGCGTACCAGCACCTCGAAAAACCCTTTAAAAATATATAATTTAATGAAATTTCAATATTTTGTATGGTCTATCGTCGTCTCCCGGTTGGCGCCCACGCCATCGACCACAGCCGGGATTATGTAAAAACTTACCCAATTGAGTGGGCTGCTGTGACTCCATTTCGGCGCGGGGAGAAATGGCTTCCGGGGGACCTCGAGATCCGTTCGCGTTCGCGGGGGGTCGCCCTTGCCTCCGGGCCGCCCACCCGCTATAAACGGCGCAAGCCGCGCTTTTTACAGGCCGCAGTCGAGATGCCGGGGACAGAGATGGGGCATCATGATCAGCGGGTTTGAGAAAATCGTCGAGGAGCGGATCCGCCGGGCGATGGAAGAGGGCGCCTTCGAGGGGCTCTCCGGCGCGGGCGAGCCGCTTTGTCTCGAGGAGGAGGCCTCCGTCCCCGAGGAGCTCCGCCTCGCCTACCGCATCCTCAAGAACGCGGACTGCCTTCCGCCCGAGCTCGAGCTTCGCCGTGAGATCGAAAAGACCGAAGAGCTCTTGGCCGCCATGCCCGACACCGAGGAAAAATACCGCGCGCTGAAAAAACTGAACTTCCTTGTCCTCAAGGTGAACAGCCTCAGGCGCACGCCGGTCGCCCTCGAGCTGCCGCAGCGCTACCTTGAGCGCGTGGTCGGCCGCATCGAGAAAAAGAGGACGCCGGGGTAACCCGCAGGGCGCGCGCCGGCCGCATCGGGAACGCGTTTTCCCGCCTCCCCATCTCGGGGGGCAACCCGCACCGGGGACACGAGGAAGCGGAAATCGACCTTGGATCCGAAACCCCCCAAGCGCCTGCGGATCGCCTTACTTTCCGGCGGGGTCTCCGCCGAGCGCGAGGTTTCGCTCAACTCCGGCCGCCAGGTGCTCGCCGCCCTCGACAGCGCGCGCTACGAGGTCACCTGCTACGACCCCAAGACCGATCTCCCCCGCCTCGTCGCCGACGCCCCCCGGATCGACGCCGCCCTGATCCTTCTTCACGGCCCCTTCGGCGAGGATGGCACCATCCAGGGGATGCTCGATCTCCTGGGGATCCCTTACCAGGGCTCCGGCGTGCTGGGCAGCGCGCTCGCCATGAACAAGATCGCGGCCAAGCGGCTCTACCGCGAGGCCGGGATCCCCGTGCCCGACGATCTCGTGCTGCGGCGATCGGACCCGCTCGATGCCGAGGCGGTGACCTGCCGCCTCGGGCTGCCGCTCGTCGTGAAACCCGTCGTCGGCGGCTCGAGCGTGGGGGTGGGCATCGTGCGCCGCAAGGAGGACCTGCGGCCCGCCCTCGAGGCCGCCTTCGCCCACGACCGCGAGGTGATCCTCGAGCGTTTCATCGAGGGGATCGAGATCACGGGCGCGGTGATCGGAAACGACGAGCTCGAGGCCCTTCCCTTGATCGAGATCGTCCCCGGCCGCGGCTACGAGTTTTTCGACTACGCGGCGAAGTACACGGCCGGTGCCACCGAGGAGATCTGCCCGGCGCGGATCGACCCCGAGCTTGCGGCCGAGGGGCGGCGGCTTGCCGTCGCCGCCCACCGCGCGCTCTTCTGCCGCGGCTACAGCCGCACCGACATGATCCTCCGCGGCCGCGAGATCTTCGTCCTCGAGACGAACACGATCCCCGGCATGACGGCGACGAGCCTTCTGCCGCGCGCGGCGGCCGCGGCGGGGATGAGCTTCGGTACTCTCCTCGACCGGCTGATCGCGCTCTCTCTCGAGGGGCGGGCGCCGCGGGGGGGCGGCCCGTGATCGCCCGCGGCCGAGAGGAAATCCGCGGCCGGCTCAGCGAGCTCGGCCCCGGCGATGTCGCGGCGGGCCCGCTTCCCTCGTCCTTTCTCGCCGGGCCGCTTGCCATCGACCTCGCCGAGCGGGGGGTGCGCTTTGTCCCCTCGCTTCTCTGCCAGCTGCTCAGCCGCTCGAAGTGCGCCCAGGCCGAGATCTTGGGTGGGTTCATGGCCCCGCACACGCGCGCCGTGCGCCGCCGCGCGGAGCTGCTGCAGGCCGTGAACGACTACGCCCGGCTCGGGATCGGCGCCGTGGTGAGCAAGCAGGAGGGGATGCACTGCGGCCACGGGGTCAGGCGCTGGGAAGACGTCGAGGCGCTCTACAACGCGGTCGCCCTCGAGCCGGCCGCCTTTCCCTTCGTGCTCCAGCCCTTTCTTCCCGGCGTCGCCGATGTCCGCGTGATCGTGGTCGGGGACTACGTCGAGGCGTATCTGCGCGAGAACCCGTTTCACTTCCGCGCGAACCTCGCCGCGGGCGGGGCCGGGCGGCCGTTTCCCGTGGACCCGGCGGCCGAGCGCTTGTGCCGCGAGGCGATGGCGCGGGGACGCTTTCCTTACGCCCATCTCGACCTCCAGCTCACCCCCGAGGGCGGGTGTTATCTCGCCGAGATCGCACTCGATGCCGGGGCCGCGGCCGCCCGCATCGGCCGCGCGGAGCTCGAACGACGAAAACGCGAGGTGCTGGAGCGGGAGATCGCGGCCGCAAGCGGGGCGGCCGCAAAAGACGCATGAGCAGCCCAAGGGAGGAACGCAGGCCATGAAGGTACTGGTCGTGGGGGGAGGCGGCCGCGAGCATGCGCTCGTCTGGAAGATCGCGCAAAGTCCGCGGGTGAAGACGATCTACTGCGCGCCGGGGAACGCGGGCATCGCGCGGCTTGCCGCGTGCGTCCCGATCGCGGCCGGCGAGATTGACGCACTCCTTGCCTTTGCGCGCGAGAACAAGGTCGACCTCACGGTCGTCGGCCCCGAGGGGCCGCTTGCCGCGGGGATCGTCGACCGCTTCGAGGAGGCGGGGCTTGCCGTCTTCGGCCCGCGCCGGAACGCGGCCGAGCTCGAGGCAAGCAAGTCCTTCGCCAAGGAGTTCATGCTGCGGCACGGGATCCCCACGGCGCGGGGCCGAAGCTTCACCGACCCCAGGGCCGCCGAGGCCTTCGCCGCCGAGCTCGGCGCACCCCTCGTCGTGAAGGCCGACGGCCTCGCCGCGGGCAAGGGCGTGATCGTCTGCGCCGGGCTGAAGGAGGCGCGCGAGGCGATCCGCCGCATCCTCGTCGCCCGCGAGTTCGGCGAGGCGGGCTCCCGGGTCGTGGTCGAGGAGTGCCTCGAGGGCGAGGAGGCCTCCTTTCTTGCGCTCACCGACGGGAAGACCGTTCTCCCGCTCCCCTCGGCCCAGGACCACAAGGCGATCTACGACGGCGACCGCGGGCCGAACACCGGGGGCATGGGCGCCTATTCGCCTGCGCCCGTGGTCGATCCCCTGATGCACCGCCGCGTGATGGAGGAGATCATGGTCCCGGCCGTGCGGGGCATGGCGGCCGAGGGCCGGCCCTACAAGGGGGTCCTCTACGCCGGGCTCATGATCGCGCGCGACCGGGCGAAGGTCCTCGAGTTCAACGCGCGCTTCGGCGACCCGGAGACGCAGCCGATCCTGATGCGCCTCAAGGGCGACCTCGTCTCCCTGATCGAGGCCGCGATCGCGGGGAGGCTCGATTCCTGCAGGATCGAGGTGGACCCGCGGGCCGCGGTCTGTGTCGTCCTCGCGCAGGAGGGCTACCCGGGCGCCTATGCCAAGGGGGCCCAAATCCGCGGGATCGAGGCGGCGGGGCGCATTCCGGATGTGGTGGTCTTCCATGCCGGGACGAAAACGAGGGGCCGTGCGGTCGTGACCGATGGCGGCCGGGTCCTCGGCGTGACGGCCCTCGGCGGGACTGTCGCCGAGGCGATCGAAAAGGCCTACCGGGCGGCGGCGAAAATCCGCTGGGACGGGGTCTACTACCGCAAGGACATAGGGAGGAAAGCGATGGCGAGAAAAGAGATCAGGCCGCTTGTGGGGATCGTGATGGGAAGCGACTCGGATTTGCCGGTCATGCAGGAGGCGGCCGCGGTGCTCAAGAAGTTCGATGTCCCCTACGAGATCACGGTCGCCTCCGCGCACCGCAGCCCCGCGCGGGCGGCCTCCTTCGCCGAAAAGGCGGCGAAGCGCGGCATGCGGGTCATCATCGCCGGGGCCGGCCACGCGGCGCACCTGGCCGGGGTGCTCGCCGCGCACACGACCCTTCCCGTGATCGGGGTCCCGATCGACTCCTCGAGCCTGAAGGGGCTCGATGCGCTGCTCTCGACCGTGCAGATGCCGCCCGGGATCCCGGTTGCCACGATGGCGATCGGGAAATCGGGTGCCAGGAACGCGGGTATTCTCGCCGTGCAGATGCTTGCGCTTGGGGAGCCGAGGCTGGCCTCGGAGCTTGAGCGCATGAAGGAGGAGATGGCGGCCGAAGTTGAGCGCAAGGCAAAGGACATCGCGGAGCCCCGGTAGGATCGTCAAGATCGATCCCCGCAAACCCGACCCCGGGGCGATCGGCCGCGCGGCGGAGGTCCTGCGCGCGGGGGGGGTCGTCTGCTACCCCACGCGCTGCCTCTACGGGCTGGGCGCCGATGCCCGAAACGCGGCCGCGGTGGAGAAGGTCTTCGCCCTGAAGGCGCGGCCGGCCACGATGGCGCTCCTGGTGCTCATCCACCGGCCGGAGGAGATGGAGGGGCTTGCGGCGAGGATCCCCAAGCTGGCGCGGGCGCTCATGGACCGCTTCTGGCCGGGAAGGCTGACGATCGTCCTCGAGGCGGCGGAGGGCCTGCCTGCACCGTTAACCGCCGGGACCGGGAAGATCGGCGTCCGCCTGGCCGGCCACCCCGTGGCCTCCGCCCTTGTTTCCGCGTTCGGCGGGCCGATCACGGGGACGAGCGCGAACCTCTCGGGAAGCCCCGGCTGTGCCGAGATCGCCGCGCTCGACCCGGGGATCCGCACGGGAGTCGATCTCGTTCTCGACGCCGGCCGGCTGAAGGGCGGGGTCGGCTCGACCGTCGTCGACGTGACGGGGGAAAAGCCGGTCGTGATCCGCGAGGGCGAGGTGCCCAAGGCGGAGATCCTCGCCGTCGCCAAGGAGATCGGCTGAGAGGCCGCGGCGGACTGCAGGCGCTCGCCTGCGAAAGAACGCCGCGACCGGCATGAGGCGCGGGCTGCCTCCGGCCCCGCGTTGACAGCGGCCGGCCGATTCTCTATAGAGACACTGCTTTGCCGGAGTGGTGAAATTGGTAGACGCAGAGGACTCAAAATCCTCCGGGGGCAACCCCATGCCGGTTCGACTCCGGCCTCCGGCACCATGGACATCGAAGGAGTCAGCCGTAACCGGGCCGACTCTTTTTTTTGCCTAATTTCTAGTGGGTCCCCCAATTGCCCCCCGGGGGGGAGATTTCATGCCACGGGGGGCCAACCCTGCCCAAGCTCCCCCTGCCGCAAACAAAACCCCGCACCTTTTTTCAGCCACCCATGGTTGGGAAAAAGTGAACTCATTTCTATATACTTTTTAACATAGCCATGGTTCCTGGGGGGCGATTTGGCCCCCCGGCATGCCTCGGCGGCAGCGAAAAGCGCCGCGATCATCCATCGACTTCAGCGCAAGAACCGCCCTTCAGGTTCGTTCCCGTGAAGGCGGGAGAAACCCCTAACAAATTAAAATAAAATAATGATTACGATGAGATAAAATAGTACAAAACAACCACCGGGGCAGGCGATTGTTGCCAAGCGGGCCAAGATCGGGGATATTGTGAGGAGTAGCAATTCTGCCCCAAAGCAAATGGCCCCTTTTGGCTCATATCAGGTACACGTTTTGCTAATACACGGCGGGGCCGGTTGGTGCGCCTGGGAATTCAGATGCAAAGCGGGGTCCTTTGTCGATGCGGCAGCCTCACCCCTTCCGGCCCCCGAAAATCGGCAGCGGGCTTGTGACGCAGAAAGCGGCACCCAAGCAGAGAAGGCGGAGAACCCGCGGCATGCTGCTGGCGTGGTATGAAGGCAGAGCCGACATGATAGACCCGCAAGGGGTCTTTCATTTGCGGCGCTGCCTTTTTGCGTCTTTTGGGGCTTGACGGGTTCAAGCCCCGATGCCCGGCTCGGATCATCCAAAGCACCAATAAAAAAACAAGTAATATTGAATTGTTAGCAGCAATTTGGGGTTGTAACTCAAGGGGCGGAGCCATAGCCTCAGCTCCCCTGCATCCCATCAAACCAAGCCAACCCATTCGACCAATGAAACATTTTCTGGTCAACCAATCCAGCCAATCTGACCAATTCAGCCAGTGAGCGAACCATCTCAACTATCCAAACGAAGAAAACGTTCCCTGACGCCAAACAGGGCTGCCGAACCCGGTTCACCGCAACCAATCAACGATGAAACGGCGCAGCGATGATCCTCAGCTCCACACGCCGGGACCTGTGCGGGGGGTGCAGGGAAACCCGCATTCCTACCGCGACCCAACGCCCTCCGAGGTTAACGTGAAACGCGCGCTCATCACCGGCATCACCGGCCAGGACGGAGCCTACCTGGCGGAGTTCCTTCTCGCGCAAGGCTACGAGGTGCATGGCATCAAGCGTCGGGCCTCCTCCTTCAACACCCAGCGGATCGACCACCTCTACACCGACCCGCACGAGGAAGAGGTTCGCTTCCGGCTGCACTACGGGGACTTGACCGACGCCACCAACCTGATCCGCATCATCCAGGAGGTGCAGCCCGACGAGATCTACAACCTGGCCGCGCAGAGCCACGTCATGGTCTCCTTCGAGACCCCGGAATACACGGCCAACGCCGATGCGCTGGGAGTCCTGCGGCTGCTTGAGGCGATCCGCATTTTAGGCCTGAAGGACAAGACCCGTTTTTATCAAGCCTCCACCTCCGAGCTCTACGGCAAGGTGCAGGAGACCCCGCAGACCGAGACCACGCCCTTCTACCCCCGCTCGCCCTACGGGGTGGCCAAGCTCTACGGGTACTGGATCACCGTAAACTACCGCGAGGCCTATGGGTTTTTCGCCTGCAACGGCATCCTCTTCAACCACGAATCGCCCATCCGCGGGGAAACCTTCGTCACGCGCAAGGTGACCCGCGCGCTCGCCCGCATCAAGATGGGCTTGCAGAAGATGCTCTACGTCGGCAACCTCGACGCCCGGCGCGACTGGGGCCATGCGCGCGACTACGTGCGCATGATGTGGATGATGCTCCAGCAGCCCGAGCCCGAGGACTACGTGATCGCCACCGGCCAGCAGCACTCGGTGCGGGAGATGATCGAGACCGCCGCCCTTCGGCTAGGGCTGCCCATTCGGTGGGAGGGCCAGGGTTTGGGCGAGGTCGGGGTCAACGCGGCCACCGGGAAGCCGATGGTCGCCATCGATCCGCGCTACTTTCGGCCGGCCGAGGTGGACACCCTTTTAGGCGACCCCTCGAAGGCCCGCAACAAGCTGGGCTGGGAGCCCACGATCAGCTTCGAGGAGTTGATCGCCGAGATGGTCGACGCCGACCTCAAGGAAGCCGAAAAGGACGCCATGGTCAAACGCCGGGGCTACCGGGTCTACGGCAATGCAGAGTAGGGGCCTCGTTAAATTGGCCGTATTGGTCGGATTGACGGCATCGGACCAAGGCCGCGGCGGTCTTCCGGATGAAGCCGGCGGGAACAATGCCCTGATCGCGTTTACCTCTCTGCTTTTCAACCAACCCAACCAACCCAACCAATTCAACCAATTCAACCAATTCAACCCATCAAATCCATCAAACCAATTCAACCAATTGAACCAATCACTACTGTCCCAACGTTGTAATCTGATGATTCTCTAACCTGTTAAGACCAAACAACTTATTAGCCAAAATGGCATTTT
>FWPV01004407.1_pt1 | contig 30096 bp, 23 predicted proteins | sample 2228371 | NCBI WGS metagenome assembly FWPV01 (sample SAMEA103939776, study PRJEB20133) | metagenome | reverse complement strand
GAATACCAAAACCTGAGAATACCAAAGCCTGAGAATACCAAAGCCTGCGACTACCAAAACCTGAGAATACCAAAGCCTGAGACTACCAAAACCTGAGAATACCAAAGCCTGCGACTACCAAAGCCTGCGACTACCAAAACCTGCGACTACCAAAACCTGAGAATACCAAAGCCTGAGACTATGATTCAAGTTCTCATGACTGCGTCCGGGTCGATGGTTGCCGTTCTCCAGGAGGGAATAATCGTTGCCACTGTATAAGGAACAACCGTTAAAAAGAGAAGCGTCACCATCTGATAGAAATCGATAAAAGGCGTCAGTGTAAATTTCGGAAAGAGCACTGCCCATCCCTTCAGCACAGGCTCGAATAACATGGAGGATGAGAAAAAGACGTGGAGATAAGCCAAAATAATCCCCAGGAGAAAGGAAGAGAGGGAGACCACCATCCCTTCCCAGAATTTCATCAAGAGAATATCCGACGTCTCCCACCCAACGGCTTTCAAGATCCCGATCTCCCTTTTCTCCTCTGCGCTGAGACCCGAAGCCTTTTCCCAGGCAAGAATGATGAACGCCAGAACAGATCCTAAAAAAATCACAAGCAGCAGCCCTCCCCGCCAGTTAAATGAGGCATCATAGGTTCTCAGGATCTCGTCCCTCAAAATGGGGCGGGTATCCGGGAGGAGCTGGGTGATCTTGGTCGCAATGGTGGTTAATTCTTTCGGATTTCTCACCCGTACCACCAGATCAGTTGCATGGCCTTCTGGAAGGGCAAAGATCTTTTGAAAGTCAACCTCGGACATCAGGACTAAATCCGAGGAGATCAATTCCGAATCCGAAGGGAGGGTCTCTTGAATCTTCAAAAAGAGGTAAGAGCCATCACGGGCTTTAAAGGGAAGTGTGCCGTATTGGTCTCCGGCAAGATTTCGCTTAACTCCTTTGCCAATGATGATCGATCCTGGTTCAGAATGCCTTTCATCAACGATCAGGGTATAGTTTGCTCCGTTGGTCGGATCAAAGTAGTATCCCCATAGTCTTCCCCTGACGGACTCCACTCCCCGGATCTTCTGAATCACCTCTGCATAACGAATCGGAATCAAGTCATGCCTTCCTGCAAGAAGGCGTTGAACCATCATTTCAGGGGCATCTTTCAGGATGAAAGCGGCCTCTTGTTTGAGAGCATGGGTGAACAACATAACCGAGGCGAGTAAAAATACGATGCCGGTATAAACGAGAATCAACGAGATATTCTTCCTTTTTCGTCGGGCAAGCGACGAGAGGGTATAATCGAGGATATTTCTCTGTTTTTCGATCCACATCATCCGTTCTTAAACCTATTATGGCTTCCCCTTGAGATGGGGGGGCACGGGTAGAAGCGACCCCGAAGGGAAATAGTCGAAAGCCATCGGGTAATCCTGAAAAGGTGTATTGAAATCGGCCATAGAGGGATGCCGGGTATATCGGGCATCGGTAAAAAGGGCCAGATCGGTCAGTTCCAATTCTCTCACCATTTCACTCCTTTTGAGGAGTAAGGAAAGATCGGCTTTCTGGCGGAGCAAGGCATCACCGCACAGCAATCCCCATGCTGCAATGAGTAATAAAATCCATAACAGAAAAAGGTTCGACTTTCTCCAAAACATCAATCCAACCCCTTCAGGACCTCTTGCGTCAACTCCTGGAATTTCAATAAACCCTTGCCCACATGATCGACCATAAACTCTTCTGCATCTTCTTTCTTTTCAAAGGGGATGAGCTCTTTGCCCATGGGCCCATAGATATTGCTTCCGATCACATAGTAGGCTTTGAATCCATCGATGGGAGTGAGACGGTAGTAATCATTCACCTGAATGAAATCAATATCCGACAGTCGCTTCGAGGGATTGTATTTTTTCAGTTGGTGATAATACTTCATCATATCCTTCACCCCATCAAATGCCGCATAGGTGCCATCTTTAAAGAGAATAACGGCAATCCAGTCGGGATATTTGGCGACAAACATCCCGCAGACTGGGCACTTATCTTTTGGCAGCGGCTTGATCGGCTTTCGATCAGCGCTCAGGGCGAGTGAAGAAAGGAACAGTGTCAATGCCAGTGTGATGATCAGTATCTGTCCCAGTTTCTTTTTTGGCCCAAGCCGGATGGAAAGCGATATCACCCGCTGAACACATTGAAATCTTCTGAACCTATCTGGCATAAAAAATCCCTTCTCCATTTGAAGTCCTCAGATGCAGACACCGCCACCGTCACAACCCTTGTGACTTACTTCTTATGTTCCATCCGCCTCATCTTTCTCCGTTCCCGGATCATTTTCGTGTCGGCATACATATCCTCATAAGCGGCTTTAATGGCTTGATCAAAAGAGGTGGCCTCCCCTCCGTTCTCTCTGATGAATGCCTCGGCCTCCTCCTTTTTTTCGAAAGCCCACTTTGCCCTTCGTGTCATCACCCCTGGTCTGCTTCCTCCGATGACCCAGATCGCCTTCTCCGCATCGATCAGTTTCTTCGATTTGTAATCACCCACCCAGATCGTTTTAGGTGTTTTATCAATATGGAGAGCCAGTTCAACAGCGGCACAGTGAAGACTGCATAGCCCCGCCGTAGAACCATCGTCATATTCGATAAACATCCGACTGTGGCCAAAACGCTCTCGGTCCATGCCACAGTAAGGGCAGGAAGAATGCTTTGCAATATCTTCCGCTGCTGGACTCCAGGTCATTCCAAACCACAAAATAGCCCATCCCAGGATAAGAGCCGACAGAATCCACCTTTTCATTCTCATACCCCCTTTAAATTTTTTTCTCAGGTTGCAAACCTGAGGCTGAAACTTGTTTCGAAGCAGGATAGCCTCTGTAACGCAAATGATCCTTTGGCAACGAAGAGATTGAAGTTTCTATTCCAGCTGGATCCAGCCACTCACAGGTTCAAACCGCCTCTTTTCAAAATTGACAGTCACCACATAGGCGCCAAGTGTGCCAATTCGCCGATTTGGACCATAGGTGATCTTTGGAGTGAGACCGGTTTCAAAACCATTTAATCCTTCAAGCTTCTCAATCAGTTTTTCGCGACTGATCTCCTTGCCGGATTGCTTGATCCCTTCCATCAGTATTTTGGAAGCCGTCAATGCATAAATCTGCAAGGGAAGATAACCTTCTACCAATCTATATTTCTGAAAGAGGTCCCTCAGTTCCCTCATTCCGGTTTCTGTGCGGTCAGAAGGAAGGGTGGGATAGGTGAGAAAGACCTTCTTCTGAAACCGGTCAGGCAAGTCGAACAAGTCTCGCCCTATTTTCGAACCTGAAAGGAAGAACATGGGCGTCCATCCAGCCCTGTCTGCAGAGAGGATAAAAGATCTCGCCTCTTCCCAGGAGCCCCTGAAGAGAATGGCTTCGGTTCCCTTTTCCCGAAGTTCCCTGATCGTAGAAGCCGTATCAAAGTGTTCGGAAGAGTAAGTCATTTTAAAGAAAGAACGCCAGCCCTCCTGCTTGATCTCTTCCAGCAGACTGTCCCCGATCTCATCTAAAATCTCTTCTGCAGAGCTGATCAGAGCCACCTTGAGATCCAGATTCTGAACCTGCTTTTTTAAGAAGCGGAGAATGACCAGAACCTCCTCTTTCACCCCAGGAAAGAGGTAGAAGACGAATCGGTTCAAAGACGGATGTTGAGCATAGTGGGTATAGGGACCGATGAGCGGGACTTCTTCCTCTTCCAGGAAATCTACGATCTCTCTTTCCGCTCCCGCGAGGATACCTCCAATGATCCCAAAAACCTCTTTCTCACGAATCAGTCGCTTGATGGCAGACAGGGAGGCTTTGTCCCTATTCGGGAATAAGGCCACTTCAAGCTCAATCCTCCGATTGTAGAGACCGCCCCGAAGATTGATCTCTTGAAAGTATGCCTCAAACATTGCTTTCATGGCTCTTCCGGCATCGGAAAGCTTTCCCTCTTCAGGCAAGAATGTCCCGATTCGAAGGCGTGTTTCATTGATGCCCGGATCAAGCTCACTCCCGAGCCGTTTCAGATAAGCCACCAATGCTTGAAGGTCTTCTTCTGCCATGGAGTAGATGGGCATGGCAGGATTCAATCGGTTTCCTGCAGGATCCACGCCTTTGGTGATGGCTCTTGCAAGGGTTTCGTCATTGTAGCCTGGCCTTTGCCTTCCATCCATTTGCCTGACGAGGTAAGGTTTGCCCAATTCTTTAAAAGTGATATTGGATGGATAGATTCCGCTTCCGGGTCTTCCCGACCCGTCTCGCCCATGGCAGTTCACACAGGGCATCACCGATCCCGGTGCTTCTGTCGAAGCAATTCCAATGAAGGCTTTGATCTCTTTGCCAGAGGGGCTAATGGTCCTGAGATAGATCTGCTTGCCGAGCCTCTCCTTCTCTGTTAAAGGTTCTGCCTTCAGAACCGGTGGAGTAGAAACGGTCAGCAGAAGAAGGATCAACAGAAGAAAGGATACGATGAAGAGTATCCTCAACATGCTCATCCCCCGTTTTTTAAGGTGCGAAGCCCTTCCGCCACAGAGAAAGGAGGCGCCGTCTCAGGAAGGCGCATCCATCTCCCCGTTTTGAGATTCCCGAGCAGGAAGACCTGCAGATGGGCTTCGGGTGCAGGATTTCGATTCCCCAGTCTCAAGTTGATCGTCCGAAGGTGGTCGGGCTTTCCGGTGAGGAACATCCACCCTGGTTTTGGATTAAATCGTGAGGCATACTCCTGAACCGCTTTCAGCGTGTCCCTCTCAGGATCCACGCTTAAGGAGAGGAAATGGATCGTTTCGCCCAACTGATTTCCAACCATCTTCTGAAGTTTAAAGAGGGTGATCAGACTGATTTGAGCGGTTGGACAATGGGTGTAAAAGAAATTGATCACCACCAACTTATCTTTAAGAAGATCGCTGTAAAACCGCACCTCTCTCCCTTCGTGAGTCAGTAATGTCAAATCGGTAAAATACCTTCTCCCCTTCTCATCGATGTGTTCTCCCTGATTCCCTTCCCCGAAAACGGAAATAGGCACGATCCAGAGCAAGAAAAGAAAAAGGATCCTCCATTTCGAGAACACGCCTACTCCTTTCCCTCCGACCCCGTTTTTGGAATTAAGAGTTTGTTGATCTGTGTTAGAAGGATTTCTGGAGGAGGATAGCCATGAAACTGCTTCCATTCTCCCTTAACATTTCCGATGAGAGTCAGGGGGATATGCTGATGTTCATCAAGACTCTGACCGACAATATACTGGATTCCAATGCCTGAAAGGACAGTGGCCAGATGATTCAATTCACCCGAGAGAAAGATCCATCCGGGGCGGGCTTTCTGCCTTTTGGCAAAGGCTTTTAAACGAATGGGAATATCGGTCTTGGGGTCAACGCTGATGGAGATCAGATGAACCTCTTTTCCCAAGCGATCGCCAAGCATCTCCTGAAGACGGGTAAAGATAAAGATCAAAATAGGATAAGCCGTCGTACAGGTGGTATAGAAAGGGACAATGGCGACAACTTTATCTCCGATGACGTCGCTTTTGAACTTCACCTTCTTGCCGTCCTGATCCCAGAGCTCAAGGTCATGCAGTTTCACCTTGAACGGCCTGACCTCTATCTGTGAGGGATGGACATCCGACAGAGATCCCTGGAAGGAAATGAGGCAAAGGATAAGCAGGGTTCCGATGAAAAAACCTCTCTGCAATCGATTTGAATACCCCTTCATCTTTGATCCTCTTTTTTCAAGGAGCCCTCCTCGCTCACCTGTAAAATATGATAGGGAGCCTGTGAAAAACCCATTTTCAGGGAGGAAGATCCAAAAGTAAAATAGTATGTCCCCTGTCGGAGCGGTTTAAAGACCACCTCATACATCCCGTCTCCCTTGTATTGAGCAGGATATTGCTCCCTCCAGATGCCGGGGGCAAGAGTGGCTTGAACAATTAAATCCTTCACCTCTTTGATGGAATCCTCACGAATCGAATCGATCAGTCTAAATCGCAAAGGAGTGGCTTTGCCTGCGACAAAGCGTTCATCCTTATTCAAAATTTCAACTCTAAAAGCCATGCCTTTCTGACGAGCCATTTGAGGGTTTGGGTCGGCTGAAAATTCAAAACAGTGCAGGATCCTCGGAGAATCGAGAAGAAAGGCAACCTGATACTTCCCGCTTGCTGGAATTCTGATCTGGGAAGAATACACCCCCGGTGCGGTTTCTCGGATAGAGCGATCCACCACTCGAACCGCTTTCTGCACATACCCGCCATAACTCCGGAAGCTTCCCATCGGACCTGACATACCCTCCATGTAATAGTAAACCATTCGATCAGCCGGATTGACGATCAGGGCATGGCCTTCTTCAGGCGTTGCAACAATGGGGTCCGCGATGGAGTGGTAGGGTGAGGCGCCAGGCGTTCCCTGTCCGATCGGAATCCGCACAACAGGTAAAGCGCCCTCACGTCCCAGGTAACTCAACTGAATCAGAGCCACCTCAGGGGCTCCTTTCAACCGGATATAGATATTATTTTTGGTAAAGGCAATATGGTCGGGTTCTCTTCCCACCGGTGCGGTGTGGACCACCTGATGGGTTGAGGCATCGATGACCTCAAGAGTGCCTTCCCTGCCATTGACCACAAGACCGTAACGACCTCCAGGGGCAAAGCGGATCGACCGAAGTCCTGGCTTTAAACGGGATCGATGAATCGCCTCCAGCCTCTCCCCATCGATCACGACAAAGGTTCCATCACCTTCGTTTGCAATATAGACGGCTTTGCTTAAATTCGAATAGGCGACAGAAACCGGCTCTCTTCCGATCGTCAAATCCTTCACCTTTTGAAGGCTCTTGATATCGATGATGGAAAGCGTCCCCTCCTTTTTATTGGTGACAAAAGCAAAAAGGCTGTCATCGCTAAAAGCGATCTCATGGTGCCCTTCTCCGGTTGGGATGAACTTAACCGTTTTCATCTCATCTGCATCGATAATCGTGACGCCGCTCTTCTCTTTCTCTCTGGAATCATTTCCAACCCAGAGATACCGCCCGTCCGGTTGAAGGGCAATTCGAAAGGGTTGATCCCCGGCTTCAATCTCTTTGATCAATTTGAAGCGCTCCAGGTCAACGACCGCCACATGGCCAACCTTGGGAATCGTGACAAAGAGCCTCTTCTCATCTTTGCTTGACACCCAGTCCTCTCCAGGCCTCTTTAAGTAGATCATTCCAAAGAGTTGAGTGATCCCACTAAAGCTGACGATTGGATCGGTAACCGAGATCGTTCCATCATTGTTCAAAGAAAGAATGAAATAGGAGTTGAGATCGATGTCCGGCCGGTAGCCGAATGTCCCCTGAAGATAAAGACCGATCTTATCTTTGCAGGAGAGGGGGGCCAGGGCCTCGCTCGCCTTCTTTTCAAGATCCACCCAGACAGAGGGCTTCAGGGCAGAGAGGGGCTTCTGGGTGGAAGCATCCTTGATGCTGAATTTGATCGTTGCGAAGTCCCCTTCTATGAGCTTTCGCTGGGAGGCGGATTGAACAGAAAATTCGATTTCTGCTCCCTGCTGAACAATCCTGTTGGGAGCGGCTTCTCGCACACGCTCCAGGCTTGGCGTTTTAGCCTCGGTCCATTCTTTCTGGGATTGGCAGAGGCCCGTATAAAACGGAAAAATCAGAATTGATAAAGGAATAGCGATCAAGAGTGCAAAAAAACTCATATCCCTCACCTTAAACATAACCCTACTCCCACCCTATCGCAACTGAAAAGGTAACGATCCTGTTGGAAACTTCAATCCGTCACAGATCATCAGCGATCCCAAGGCCCCGCTTTTTTAACAATTTTTTCTGCTTTTTCACAATAAAAAAGTGGGTGAAATCTCCTCAGAGATAGCACCCACCCTTCTTCAACACATCTCCTTCACTCCACTCTGAAAATGCCCCACATCCCATCATAGTTATGGAAGGAATCCATCAGCCGGTAGAGATAATCTCCGGAAATCCCAAAGGCTCCTCCTGCACCGTGCGCTGGAATGATGTCCCAATGGCCTGTAGGGCCTATTCCCTCCTGACTTCCCGTCTTTTGTGAAGTCGGATTGCTGGCAATGCGGTCTGGCCCTTTAATATTGGCATTGCTATTATAGGGTTCTCGTTCCCAGAGATGGCCATGGAGAGTTAAAACCCCATTTCTGGTTCCTGCTCCAGTGGGCATCACAAAACGGAAGCGAGCAGGGGATCTTGCCGCTGCGCGGAAAATGGGCGTTTCAGGATCTGCCGGAGGAATCAACTGAGCATTGGAATAGACATTCTGGGTAAAGAAATTTCTCTGGTCTTCGGGAGGGAGATGGGGTGGAAACCCGAGCCTGAACCAGAGAGGTTCTGTCCTGAAATTGATTCCCTTACTGCCTGTATCTTCCGAATCTTCTCCCATCCTGCCTTCTCCTCCAACCATCGGCACAGGGTTGTTGTTAGCATATCTGAGCTGGAAACCCTTCTGAAGAACAGCCACAAAATCACGAAAGGTCTCGCTGCCGGCCTGGACCGTTGCTGAAGCTCGTGTTTCTGGATCTTCGACCCAGGTCGCTCCTTGAGGGAGAATGACCATGGCGCCAATCAACCCTTTATCACCCTGTTCAATCTTATCAGCTGGCATTAAGCCCACGGCACCAAATTCGACAGGAGTGGCTTCGAGCCGTGAAACATTTCCAAAGATTCTTCTAAGTCGCAAATCTCCCGCATACCAGCGATATCGCACCACTCCTCCAGGAGGGGCTGTTTGGACAGGATTTCGACCGACATTGGTCCCATCTGCCCGCGTCACGTCATACTCCAGAAGCTGAACATGTAGTCCTACATGGCTGGAGGGGATGATGTCATTGGCATTGAAGGTGACCTTTCTTGTCGGAGTGACGTCTCTGTCAATGATCGCCTGAAGGTTCCGCCATCCTGGAAGGTCTGGCACGACAGAAGGCAGGTTATTTCTTAAAGTCACTTCTATACAATCTCCAGCATTGGCTCTCAGGATAAGGGGTTCAACAGGAACGCCCTCTCTCAATTTTCCTGTCAAAGGATCGATATCCTCCGTCCGGACATAGAGGAGAGCGGTTGGATCGTGAAGCGGACCACTTCCACCTTCAAAGATATGACCTTCTTCGACGATATCTGGAATGAGGGTGGCTCGTGAATTATAGACCAGCGTATTCATCCCCAAGAGAGGATGCTCTGGTAATACATCCGCTGCCCGAACGGCAGTAATGTCAAAAGATCTCCTCGGTGCCGTCACCGGACAGGCGCCACTGAATTGATCATTGCCAAGAAACTCATTCAGATTCTGGATGATGTGTCCTCTTGTGCCCAATCGGTTATTTGGAAGGACATACAGGTCGGAACGCTGTCTGTTGTAAGCCCGGATGATCCCCCAGACTCCGTTCCAGTAACCATCTCCTGAAGCATTCGCTGTATAAAGGTAGTCAGAGGCGTTCCCGATCTGTCCTTGATCTCCGATGAAAGGAACAATGAATTGAAACTGTTCATCAATGCCCAGGTGCTGGGTATTGCGCCAGCCAGAATTGGTGTTCGCAAACTCTTGAAGCCACTTCATCCCATGAATTGAAAAGTTATGAGATTCTTCTGTCGCGCCGGTCTGAATTCTGATGCGGATGTTGTCCCCATCATAAACCCTTATGATCGGTGTTGCTGGATCTTTTGGACCCACATCAAACGTGAGCTGGGGTCCGGGGAGAGGCGGACCGATGGTGTAGCCAGTGGTCAAACCTCCAAAGGGCTGTGGTAGGACTGTCGAATCCCTCACCGAAGCAACCATCTGGTTATTCAGTTCTGGAATGGCACGGTTGATGGAAGGGTTTGAAGAGAAAGCATAGGCGAGATCTCCTGCCAATCCGTCAGCCTGAGCGCCTAACGTCCCTGTTCTTGGATTTAACTTTAATGGATCGAAGATTCTTAAACCGATCGGTTCGTTCCGATAATTTAAGACCATCGTCCCAATATCATCTGCAGAAATCGCTTCCGGGCAGGGTCTAAAGTTGATGCCATCCGGACAGATGGCAGGGAATTGAAGGATATCACCAGGATCACCCGCTGTGGCATTTGCAGCTTCAACCCTGAAGGAGGGATTGATCGCATAGAGATAACTTTGAGCATCGATGGTTCCTGGCCAGTCTGCTTTGTAGGCATGTTGAAAATCGCCCCATTCCAGCAAGAACTCACGAAATGCCGGACCATCCAGAGGATTACTCCCTCCGAGAATCACCGCCTGCCAGCTCGTTGGTCCCCCATCATGGCGATTTCCAAGAAGCGCACCTGTCTCATTATGTCTCCAGGTCGAACCTGCAGGCTCAACAATGAGAGTGGCATAGAGACCGGTCTGCTGATGGGAGGAGGGGCCAAAATGGTCATGGGTAAAGACCAATCCAAGGGTTCGATCCCTGCCCTCGTTGTCGAGCACGGGATCGGCAAACCAGCGCTGAACCGTTGTCCTCGCACCGAGCCATCTGCCATTGGGTCCTGAACCAAAGAAAGGATGAGGCTGAGCGGTCAATAGGATGCGATCCCCACCTTCATAAGGGATCAATCCACCTGCTTCATTGATCGCATGAATTCGCTCCCTGACCTCATCCGGGCTGAATGTTCCATCTTCATAATTGAAACCGTTTGCAGAACCGTCCGATGAGGTCACATCAAACTTAACGAGATGGATGTGTTGTCCAATAACATCAGTAGGCGTCCGGACCTGATAGTCATCCAGCTCATAGTAGCTAGGGACAAGATTGGTGTGCCAATACTCTGCGCAATCATTCGTATTGAGCCTCATGACAAAAGGTTCTGGAGGCCTCTGACCCGACATCGTCAATGCCACATCCTCCCAGAGGGTAATCAATCTTTGCTGAGGATGATGCCACCCCACTTTATTGAAGATGGCATCGATCTGAATGTTTGCTGCTTTATAAGTTCTTGGATTCTCAGCCCCATATTGAATGACCTTCGGGGTTTGTGAGGTTTGACCGATGAAGAAAGGGGTGATCCCTGGCAGGACGGCATTTCCATTGTCATCCATGCAGGGGTCTGCATAGGGCGCTCCCCTTTTGGGAGGTCTCCCATTCGTTCTGAACTGGGCAGGCGCGCCATCCGGTTTGAAACTGTTATGAAACTTCTGACTATGGAAACGCATTGCCGCTTTCTCAGCAGGGGTCCCTTCTTCTGGAATCTGGAGCGCATCTGCCCTGAGAAGTTCTTTGCTGAAGTCGATTCGGGAGGTCACCTGTTTAATGAGCGTTCCTGTCGTATCGGTATTTGCACCAAAGGGCCCTACGATCACATGCCTTGGTAACCCTCCGTCATCAATCAGGTCGAGCGGAGGGGTTGGAGGTCTATGCCCTGCGATCCCTGCGATGAAGAAGGGAAAGCCCGGGTTGCGATCAGGAATGCCGTCTCCATCGGCATCTGGCTCAGTGATGACAATCTGGCTTCCAGGGAGACCTAATTGGGCAGTCACCGTGGCTCTACCGGGCATGGGCGGCATAGCCAATCCAGGAATTGGGACCACTGCTGGAATGGGCGTTCCAGCGGTGATCTCTCCATCCGGAAGGGCTCTCGAACCCGGAGCTGGCTTGGCGCTTCCAAGCGAAAAGGGCGCTCTCCCTCCATTTCTCAACCTCGCATTAAACTGGACTTCAAGCCTCGTTCCCTCTTCAAAGACGTCGTGGTTCCTCCAGAGTGCCCACATTCCCTGAGCAAAGTGCGGGTAAAAGTGGCAATGGAAGATGGCATCTCCTGGTGTTTTGTTGCGATTCCCGCTTCCACCAAAAGCGATATCATAGGTATATCCACTACCAGGCCCAACGGCCTGACCATCAAGGTAGGAAGATTTATCATTCATGGGTGAAAAGACCCATTGATGGCTGTGAAGGTGAAACATATGGTGTTCGGCAGGACCTGCATGGAGATTCCGGATCTTTACATGGTCATTGATATAACTGTGATGAACAAGGGCAGGATCATCCGGATAGAAGGCAACTGTTGCCCTCGGTCCCGGAACCCGCTGACCATTCACAATCGGACCGGCATTGGCTGGAATGTCCACCACCATTCCCGGATCTGCAACCACCCAGGAGGTGAGGAAGAACTCTTCATACTTGCAGTCATTGCAGTCCCACATCGGACCCAGACCGAGACGATTGGCAATGATTTCAGAACCAATTCCGCCAGTCCCGTAGTTGATCGCAAAGGTGTCTCTCACTCCATGGAGGGTATGAAGAAAGGTGGGGTTGTTAAAAAATTCAGGAAAGGCTTGAAGGGTAAAGATCTCATCATGAAAGATCACTGTAAATTCACGAAAGGGTTGCTGTTGATCGGGGTTGACAGGGGTGGAAGGATAATGGGTTCCGGAAAGGAAATGGCCTCGATTGGGACCTGTAATGATGGCATTCAAGTCAGAATGGACAATCTGGTTTCCATCGAGCATCTTCAGGATAGGAAGACCGATCCCGCGTCTGACCTTTCCCTCTGTAATGAAAGGTTCCCGATTGGGATAACGGGCATCATAATTGATGATGGGATGTCCATCCGGCGTTCTTCCAACCGTCGCCAGATCCAGTTCTTCGCGGGTCACCTGACTCCGATACCACTCTGCCCCTCTTGGTTCCACATTGACCGCTCCGAAAAGGCCAAAAGCCATCGTTCCGCCGAGCCCCTCCGCTCCGGTCGTGGAGCCCATATTATAAAGGAGATAAGTATTTTCAAACTCTGCGTAAAAACGATACGTAATCGATTGGCCGGGCAAAACCAGACCATTCAACCCTGATGGACCAGGCTGGGTCTGAGAATTTCTTCCAACATTCGAACCGTCCGAAAGAATGCTTCCGACGGGTTGCATTCCATTGACGTGAATTCCCACCGCCCGGGTAACAGGTTGATCGTTCACTTCAATGCCACCCACATTGGCGATGACCGGAGTGGGGTTGAGAAGGTTCGTAAAATTGATCTGCAAACAATCACCCGAGTTCATCCTCAAAACAATGGGCCTGGGTCGCTTGTCTGGTCTTAATTGAACAAAACCGGGTGTCAGGACCCCCACCTGCCCCCGGCTATTTCGTACACCTTCAGGTGTTCCGGTCCTGACGTCAATCACATCGCGACGCAACGCATACATCATTCCAATGGGGTTGAAAACACCCAGCCTGTTATAGAAAATGGGCTGGTCGATGGCAACCACGTCCGCAACAATGGTTCGATTGCACTGCTGGGCATCCACCTCTGAAATAAGAGAAAAGATCGTAAACGCTAAAAAGATAAATCCAAACCGATAGATGCTTTTCTTATTGAGGCTTCTCATCTGTCCTTTCCTTTCTGATGGTCTTTATCTCCTTTTTCAGGTCTTCTATCTTAAATGGTTTTTTTAAACAACTTCTGGCTCCACAGGATAAGGATTCTGACATCTCTCTGTGCCCCGCCTTTCCGGACATGGTAATCACTGCTGTTTCCGGCTTCAGATGTTTGATGATCTTCAGGGCATCAAATCCCCCTAAACCAGGCATTACCAGATCAAGAAGCACACACTCATAGGGATTGGCAATGCATTTCAGGATGGCTTCCACCCCATTGGGTGCATGATCCACCTGGTGGTGATCCTCTTCCAACTCCTGTTTCAGGATGGTAGCAAAATTATGATCATCATCCGCCAGAAGAATACGGGTCACAAAAACTCTCTTTCCCCCCTTTTGTGCAACGAACCGCCTCCCCACTTATCAACCCAGACTTCAGTCTGTAAAGGAAGTTTGCACCATTCATGGATATCTGTTCTATTTGTCGTTTTTTCTCCAAACAAATCCCTCGAAAATTTCCCCCACCGGGATACTGATGTCTTAATCCCTTTTCTGCCATTGCGAGCGACCGTAGGGAGGGGGTGACAAAATTATTTTTTACTAAATTGAGCGATTTTTTGTCCTCAATGTAGCCGCAACCTTTAGGTTGCGTGATTTTTTGAGCGAGAGGAAAACGCTCCGTCTCACACGGAGTGGCTACAGATTCCTTTCAAAAGAATCGCTCATTTTTGGTTCTAATTAATCACAAAGGGGATCCTTGCCGTCATCCACAATCGGTCCCCTTCATGTTTCCTGAATTCAACCGTAGCAAAAGAGTTGACTGCTACGGAAGATCGAATCAAAGCGCCAAAACGCCTTGCAACGCTTAGCTTGATGGGTGTTCCTGCCTTCACCCAGTAGGCTGAATTATACTTCCCGTAAGGAGGGACTCCGAGAGCCCTCCCATCCCATGCGATGATCACCACATCCACCGGAAAGGTGATCCGTGCCGCTCCATATGCCGCATCGAGACATCGAACCAGAATGGTCTGATTTCTCTGTGCATTGATTGAGACCTGGGTTCCTGCAACGCCACTATTTAAAGCAGGAGGGATGACGACATTTGGAGCAATCGTTCCAGGTCCAGGAGCCCGCACAGGCACTGGCACACCTGTGATGAAAAAATAATCCGGGTTGTAATCATGGAAGAAACCATGGTAGAAAATATCATTTACACCGGGTTGAGTTCCATGGGCAGGGAAAAAAGCGGCGTGATCCCCTGCCCTGTCATGCCAGACCGAATCCACTGCCTGCAAAACCCAGTAAGCCTCCACATCGTAAGGAACAGTATAAGCATGAGGGTCACCACTGGTCAGAGGATTAGAGTTGAATCCTGGGAACTGTGGAAAATTGGAGGTATTGGCAGCTATCCGACGAGGGTAACCTCCCCAGTTGGGGCCTGTGAAGGCATCGGGAGGTTCGACAATAAAGAGTCCATAAAGACCAAATTCGAAGTGCTGAACCGTATTGCGATGGCAGTGGTAAAAATAGGTTCCTATATAATTGGGCTGAAACTGATAGGTGTACTGGCCGAGTTCCATGGAGCAGTGCCCCACGCCATCATTGATGGGTGTAGGTTCCAAACCATGCCAGTGGATCGTATGAGGGCCGCTATGAGTTTGCGTCGCGCAGTGAAAGATCACTCCTCGAGGCACACGGATAGTCGCGCCGGGATAGTTTCCGTTCGAAGTCGAAGGATTATCCATATCCGTAAAGGTAAAGAATTCAACTCGTCTCCCATCCCACATATCCAGTCTCAAACCATGAAGCAGATCTCTCTGGACCGTATTGGAAGTGGTGACTCGATCTTGGTAACCAGCAGTTAGCATCAGCCCTGGGACAGGATTGGTCGGCGTCAGCAGTTCAGGAGTGGGGGGATTACCCTGTGGCGGGTCAAAAGTCTTAACCCAGTCTCCTTCATGGCCCTCCACAGATCTTCTTGCTATTCGATAAGCTGGATTTTCAAAAGACACGAGAATCTCCTTCCTTTCTCTATCAGTTAATGGTCATCAGAACCTGCTGCAGGCCCTGTTTCGTTATGGGGATGCTCCAGAGGCGCATTCGGAAAAGTGATCACGCCTCCAGAACCAGTTCGATCCCCGGTAAAATTGATCCCTGCAATCATTCCAAGATTGTAATTCCCTCCCTGTGCCACCTGTGAAGGCTCATTATGGTCATGCATCGGAAAACAGAGAGGGGAGAGCTGTACTGAAATATCGGGCGAATTAGGATCTAAAGGATCTGCACGGGTTCCCTGTGCTGGGATGAAAAAGTTGATCTCCTCTATAGGAGGCCATACTGGATGGGGCGTCGAGCCTGGAATGCGTGGGTTAGCCAGGCAGGTCAAGGGCGTATCTGGAAGGCCAATCCCTCTAATATTGGGAACATCCGGTGGCCTCACGAAAGGAACCAGCCAGTCAAATGTTCCAAGAGGATAAATATCAAAGGTATCAATCCAGATGGGATTGCTCTGAACCCTTCCATTGATGGCAATCACATAGACGTGATTCGCATGAATATGCAAGGAATGCATCCACAGGCCTGCATTGAGGACGCGAATGACGACAGGTTCGCCAACTCGATGATGGGGTGTAATAAACGGATTGTGGTGAGAAAAGTATCCCGACTGGCCATTGATCGTAAAAAAATGGGGCTTATGATTGAACTCGTCATTGATCGGGGTAACCCGATTGTCATTTGAAGTGGCAACAAAGGTATCATGTAAAAATTTGTTAACAAACTCGTCTGCCGGAAAAATTTCGTTGGAACCCAATTCTCCCACATCCTGAAAGAGTCTGGGGCTTGCCTGATGAAGAACCCAGATATACTGTCGGAAAGGTGCAGTGTGAGGGGTCACGGAATCGTCCCCCTGCTCCCAGGATAGGCCCGGGAAATGTTCGGTTGTCCCGAGATCATCGAAAAGCTGTTGAACTTGAGGAGTAGGTCTTTCATAAGGCGTAAATTGATGGCCTGTTGCCTTGGTCCGAGGCATAACAATAAAGGCGCCGTGAAGTCCCATGACCCGATTCACAGGTGGATTGAGATGATCATAATAGAGAAATGCTCCGGTCTTTTTTGCCACAAACCTCTTCTTGATGGTCTGCCCCGGAGCAATGGGTCCACTATTAAACATGCCCGGAATGAAGAAAGAGTGGGGCTCATCGAGATCGTTGGTGATGACGATTCTAACCACATCTCCCTGAGTGGTAAAGATCGTGGGCCCTGGGCATTCTGCAGGGAAGCGCTCCTCTTTGTATATCCAGAAATAGCATTGGGATGTATTCAGAGAGTTTTGGGTGACCATGTCTTTGATGGCATCAGTGATATGGAAATGGAGGGTCTGGACACGAACAGCACCCTGCGCTCTGTTTTCGAGCCAATCCATTTGCGATCCAACAATAAGCGTTGCAAGCCCCCCGGCTCCATATTTGATAAAATCCCTTCTCGAAAATTTCCTCATAAAATGATCTCTCCAATCACCAGAAATTTTGCTCCAGGAGAATCCATAAGCAAAAGCAGTGCCAACATCAAACCATTTGATTTTATTGGGTATATTTGAGAAATAAAAGAAACGAATCAGGCGAATTGCCTTGATTGGAAGGAGAATTGCCCTGCCCGGGATGGAAGCGTTCTTTTTGGATAAAAATCAGGGGGCAAACCATTTTATATGGCTTTGCCCCTTGATTTTACTCGTCCCGTATGGAAACGAAACAGGTTTGATCTAAAGTTTTTTCATCTCAACCCCGCAGGTGCATTTCCCGGGATTCTGGCTGATCGTATCGCATTTGCAGGCAGGAGGGCAGGCGCAGGTATATTTTCCGACGGTTTTAAAGGCTCTCTCTTTCGTCCACCCCTCTGCTTTGAAATAAGCCTTATTCTTTTCCACTTTCACCACTTTTGCTTTCACAAGATCTGCATCACAGGTGCATTTTCCAGGGTTATTGGAAAGGGTGTCGCAAGGACATTTTTCACCGCAGGCGCAAACATAGAGCTCATCCCCTGCTTTTAGTTCGAACTTCCCCCTCGACCCTGCAAAGGCAATCGTCCCCATCAAGATGACCAGACAGAAAACAAAACCCCACTGAACCAATTTTTGAACCTTCTTTTGTTTCATCTCTTTCCTCCTTTTTTCAGTTTTTAAACCAAATCGTTCAGCAAAAAACGTGCCTAATAAATATGTTTGTTCTAAAAGGATTTTTTCTGAGTGTAATAGATTGGGTTCGGGAAAAATGCCATTGGGATAAAGGCAATTTTCCTGAACAAGTCCTCAGGTGGGTAGAGTGATCGTGAAGGTTGTCCCCTTTCCCTGATCAGAGGTCACATGGATCTCTCCGCCATTCTCTTCGATGATCTTCTTTGAAATAAAAAGTCCAAGCCCCGTCCCACCCTGCTCTGATTTGGTTGTGAAGAAGGGAGTAAAAATCTTTCTTAAATGGTCGGGTGGGATTCCAGGTCCTGTGTCTGATACCTTTATCACGATCTTATTCCTCAAATCGATTGTTTCAAGGGTGATTTTTCCGTTCTCCCCTATTGCCTCGATGGCATTGTTTAAAAGGGAGAAAAAGACCTGCTGGAGGTCTCCCTCATAACCATGAAACTTCCCTATCTCCCGAGCATAATCCCTTAGCACCTCAACGCCGTTCAATTTCCCCTGGAATCGTAGCATCTCGACCGTCTTATCCAGAACCTCGTGGATGTCCAGATCCTTTTTGGGGTGATCCTTCTGCCTGACAAAGGAGAGCATACTGGTAATGATTTTCTGACTTCGGTTCATCTCATCTTTGATGATCTTCAAATAATTTTCAAAGATGACAGGATCGAAACGTCCCTCTCTCACCCGTTTCATAAGACCTTCTGCGCTGACCCCGATCGTTGCCAGGGGGTTATTGATCTCGTGCGCCACACTCGAGACCGTCTGGCCGATCGCAGAAAGTCTCTCTCTCAAGATCGCCCTCCTCTCCTGCTCTTTTTTCTCCGTCACGTCTTTCAGAATGATGATCGAACCTTCGAACTGATCCTCAGATCGGTAGTAAGGAAAGACCGAAACTTCAAAGATGGTTTTAAGATGAGGATACTCCACCTCCTGAATGACCGGAGCCTTTCCCTTGATGACCTGCTGATGGGGACATTGGGAGAGAAAGCAGGTCCCAAATAGCTGACGGCAGGTGAGACCTCGCCTCTCCCTGAGTCCATCAAAGGTCTCTGTGTGAGATTGAAACAACCTTCGAAAGGCTTGATTGGCTTGTTGGATGATGCAATCCTGGCTCATCACCACCATAGGATCGGTGATGCAATCGAAAGTCTCCTGCCACTGCTTCTTGGAACGGGAGATCAGATCATATTGCTTTTCCACCTCCTGACGTTTCTCTTCAATTCTCTGAAAGAGGGAGTCGAGGGTTTGCGCCATCTCATTAAAATGGCGGGCAAGATCGCCGATTTCCCCACCCGACGTCCCAGGAATCCGGTGGCTGAAATCTCCCCGGGCAATGGCTTCGGCTCCTCTCCGAATCAAGGCTAAAGGGTTGAGAAGAAGCTTATCGACTGAGAACGCCACGATCAAAACGATGCTCATGGTGAGGAGACCAAAGAACAGGACAAATTTTTTTGTCTGTGCGCCAAGAAATTGTTTCATCCTCTCCTGACTTAAAGAGAGGAGAATGGCACCCCGCAAGGGTTCATTCGTTGGATGGCATTTCTGACAGATAGGTTTATTCTCGATGGGGATGATGAAGGTTGATATTTTTTGAGATCCCTCCTTCTGTTGATATTGACTCAACCTTCCGTTTCTCAATACCTCTGCGACTTGAGGCGCATGCTTTTTCTCTCCCCTCTGGAAAACCTCTTCGCCTTTCGAATTAAATATCCTGACTTCTTGAACGTCTTGATAGCTCTTATAAATGTTGAGGGTGCTAAAGATCTCTTCATGGTTGATCCGAAGCATGGCATTCTCTAAATCGTGGAGGATGTGGGTCCAGATGAGGGAGGCTTTTTCAAAATAATCTTGCTCCATCTCTTCCGCCAGCCACCGGTTTGAAAAGTAAATGGCGGTTCCCAAACTGACCAAGCTGATGAGGGCTGCAATCAGGGAGAATTTAAATCGGATGCTGGAGAGGGCAATCCTTTTGCGAAGCCTATGGATCATTCACTGACCCCATAACTCTGGAGTTTTCGATAAAGCGTCTTTGGGTCCACACCGAGGATAGCAGCCGCCTTTCCCCTCTGTCCTCCCACCTCTTTCAGGACTTTCAGGATATGCTCCTTTTCGATGTCCTCGATCCTCTGACTGTGGCTGGATCGCACTTCCGTCAGGTCTTTCGGCAATCCCTCTGGACCGATCACATCCTCTTTTGAAAGGAGTGCCGCTCGGTGAACCACATTTTGAAGTTCTCTGACATTACCTGGCCAGGCATATCTTAAAAACAGAGACATCGCTTCTCGGCTGAAGGTCTTCTTCCGAAAGGCAGGGTAAGATTGAAGGAAATGGTCAATGAGGAGGGAGATGTCTTCCCGTCTCTCCCTCAGGGGTGGAATCACCAGGCTGAGGGCGCTGATCCGATAGTAAAGGTCCTTTCGAAACCGGCCAGCTTCGACCTCTTGCTTGATATCTTTATTGGTTGCCGCAATAAACCTTGTCTGGACTTTGACCTCTTTGACCCCCCCCACCCTGAAGAAACTTCCTGTCTCTATGGCTCGCAGAAGTTTTCCCTGCAGGGAGAGGTTCAGTTCTCCAATCTCGTCAAGAAAGATGCTTCCGCTCTCCCCGATCTCAATCAAACCTAACTTCTTTGAAACCGCTCCGGTAAAAGCTCCCTTCTCATGGCCAAACAGTTCGGTTTCGAGCATGTTTTCCGGTATGGCTCCGCAGTTGATCGGGACAAAAGGTCCTTCTCGGTAGGGAGAAGCATCATGAATGGCTCTGGCAATCAATTCTTTGCCGACACCACTCTCTCCCTCAATGAGAACAGGGTAATCGGAAAGGGCCACTTTCTTCACCTTCTCGAGGACTTCAAACATCATTGGGCTCTGGGTAATAATCGGCTGGGAACCGGATTGTCTTTTGACCTGTGCCTTCAGGAGAAGATTTTCGTTGCGAAGTGCCTTCTTCTCGTGCGCCTTTTCAAGCACTGCTTTCAGGACATCCATCTCAAAGGGCTTGGTCAGGAAATCATAGGCTCCGAGTTTCATCGCTTCCACTGCGGTGGCAATGGTTCCATGGCCTGTGAGGATGACCACTTCGACAGGAAGATCGAGGGTTCGAACCTTTTTTAACACTTCCAGGCCATGAAGGCCCGGCATGTTTAGATCGAGGAGCATCACATCATACTCCTCGCTTTCGAGCCTCTCGATGGCTTCGAGGCTCGATTCGCACTTCCGAACCTCGTAGCCTTCTTCTTTCAGTTCATTCATGAGGATTTTGACAAAATTCTTGTCGTCATCGAGAATCAGAATTTTCATAATAGATGACATCCCCCCGGGGATTGAGCACCATCCCCCTTCCATGATCGAATAGAAACCTGCAACGAACCGATGTCTGCATCCCCATCATGCCATCTGAGACGCTCGACGTAACCTTAGATGCTAAACGAAACGGGCTTCGTAGCCATCACCCTGACCGATGCCCCATAACCATTTTATGGTTCGTGGGTGGCTCCATGGCCATAGGGTATTTGGTTAATATTTTAGCACATCTTTCTCGTTTTTTGAAAATCAAAAAAATTTTTCTTGATTTAAAAAAAAGACTGTGTTAAATTACTTTCGATTTTTCCTGCCACAGATGCGAAGGGGGGGCTTCGCATCTGATAACGTTTATCCCCCTCAAGGAAATTTCTTCCAAGATTAATCGCACTGGCAAGAATAAAAATCTATCTCTTCATCCAATAACCATCAGGAGGTGATCTTATGGGTTGGAAAAAGTTGGCGCTCCTTCTCTCAATCCCCCTTCTCTTCTTTATCGCCCTAATCCTGCCAGCCAATTCAGGAGGTCAAGCAGAGTATGTTGGCTCTGAAACCTGCAAAGGCTGCCATGAAAGCCATTATAAAGATTTCCTCAAATCGGCTCACGGCAAGAAGGCAGTTTCAGGAAGCCCGATCCACCGGGAAGGTTGCGAGTCCTGTCACGGCCCGGGAAGTCAACATGCTGAAAAGGGGGGCGGCAAAGAAGGCGGACTCTTTGGATTTGAAAGAACAGCAGATCCAAGAGTTAAGTCATCCCGATGCCTGGCTTGCCATGAAGCCTCGAAGCCTCTTTCATCCTGGGACATCGGGAAACACCGGACCGCTGGAATCTCCTGTGATCAATGCCATACGATTCACACCCAAACAGGTAAATCTTATAAGACGAAAGAGCCCGATCTCTGTTACTCCTGCCATAAATATATCCGCACTCAGCAGAACAAGCAGTCCCACCATCCTGTCAATGAAGGGAAGATCAAATGCACCAGTTGTCACGAAGTGCATGGCGGATTTGGTCAGAGGATGGTGAAAGCCGATTCCGTCAATGATCTCTGTTATCAATGCCATGCAGAAAAACGGGGCCCCTATGCCTTTGAACACCCTCCCGTGCAGGAGAACTGCCTACACTGCCACGAGGTTCATGGAAGCAACCACACCAAACTGCTGGTCAGAAAAGTTCCCTTTCTCTGCCAGAGCTGTCATACCAGGACAGGCCACCCGAGCCGACCGGCAACCAACTATCACTCCTTTTTAGGTCCTGGTTCTTCGCAGAAAAATAGGTTCTTTGCCCGCGCCTGTTTGAACTGCCACGGAAATATCCATGGGAGCAGCCGTTCCCGTGGTTTTGACCGTTAGGAGGTGAGAAGATGAGAAGAAACATTCTTTTGTTCATTCTATCCATCTGCTTCATATCTGTCTCCTTGGCTCAATCTCAGGAAAAGAAGATAGAAGGAGAGATCTCCTTTGAAGGTAAATATATCGGGGTGGACGCAGAGGGCGGTGGAGAAGCAAAGTTCACAGAGTATCGAGACCTGAAGGAAAATGGCGGCTTCTACGGGAAAGCCCGCCTTCGTTACGATACCGAGGGATACTTTCTGAATTTTAAAGCAAGCGATGTGGGTTATGATACCCAGCGTTATAAACTGGAAGGAGGAATGTGGGGGAAATTCAAATATGATCTCTTTTATCAGGAAATCCCCCATCACATCACCTTCGATGCCAGGACCTTCTTTCTCGGTGCGGGCAGGGATACTCTGGTTGGAGCCCCCAATACCAATGTCGGCTCCTGGAATACCTTCGATTACTCCTTTGAAAGACGACAGTATGGAAGCGGTTTTCAATTCGACTTCATCAAGCCTTTCTTTTTCAATGCCTCCTTTCAAAGGGAGGAGCGAGAGGGAATAAAACCGACCGGTGTGGCGGGAACCTCTCCAGGTGGAATCGGAATCGAACTGCCTGAACCCATTGACTATGTCACCAACCATTTAAAGCTCGAGACAGGATATGCCCGAAACCCCTTCTTTCTCTCTTTAAACTATTTTTACAGCGGGTTTAATAACAGCAACACCACCCTCAATTTCCGAAATCCAGCCACAGGCGCACAGGATACCTTCTCCCTTCCTCCGGACAACACTTACCACAAAGGCTCTTTCAAAGGTTCGGTCAAGCTTCCCTTCCGTAGCCGGATCAGCACCAATATTGGCTTCTCCAAGGGAAAATCTGAATCCTCGGCTTTTCCAACCCTCGCTGGAGGCAGAACCGACTTCAGGGGAGAAGTCAAAACGTTCAATTATGACATTCTCCTCACCTCCAACCCGGTCCATTTTCTGGACGTCAAATTATTTCATAAATATTATAAAAGGAATAACCGCTCTGACGAAGTGGTGGGAATCGTAGAGGAGTTTTTAGACTACCAAAACAGTCATTATGGCACGGAGTTGGGGTTGAGGCTTCCTGCGAGGCTTTATCTCAGCGGAGGTTATCAATTTGTTAAAACAGAGCGGGAATTTATCAAAGCCTTTCAAGACCCCTTGCTTGTCCTACCACACAACAAGGACCACCTCTACTTTGCAGAGTTGAGATGGAGCGGGCTGGATTGGATGGATGTGAGGCTGGGTTACGAGAGGCTCAATCGAAAAGCAAAGGAGAGAACCCCGCAAGCGGAAGCCCAGCCCAATAAGATGTATGCCTACGATGCCCAGGATCGGGACACCCTGAAAGCTTCCATCGACTTTTTCCCATGGGAGAGCCTCAGTTTTGGATTGGAATATCGCCATAAAAAATCAGATTATGATGGACCCTTTGGTTTAAAGCAGGATAAGCGTGACGAGATTGCAACGAATGTGGCTTACACTCTTGGAAAGATGGCAAAACTGTATGGCAATGTCGATTTCGCCTGGGTCACCTTCCATCCAGACCTGGTAAGAACACAGGCTGCCATTGACTTTCCATGGCAGGCAAAACAGAAGGACAAGACCTTCGGATATGGTCTGGGCACAGAGATCTACGCCATCCCCAAAAAATTGACCTTTATCTTCCAGCACGATTATCTCAGGTCGAATGGCAATATCGACTTTACCATCGACCCTGCCCTCCTCATCGCGGCGAATGGACTGGGAGGAGCGAATAATGATGTCGTCGATATCATGAGATCTGAAGACTATGTGCTCTATGCCTTTCGATTCAAAACGATCTACCACATCACTCGGTCCCTGATCGCTTCTCTCGGATATGCCTATCAGAGATTTAGCTATCGAGATGATCAGCTTGACCATTACCAGTATGTCAACCCTCCAGGTGGACCGGTCGCTGGAACAAATGGTGCTTACCTTACAGGAGCCCATAAAGACCAGTCCTATAAAGCGCATCTCATCTCCTTAGGGCTGACCTACAGATTTTAGCCAAACCTTCTCTTCTTCCTGGTTGGGGGACCCATGACCGATGGGTTCCCCAACCTCTTCCTCATAAGACACGATATCTTTCTTCTCAATGATCACCGGCTTTGGATCGCCTTTGGCTGATGTTTGAGGATTATCCAATGATGTGTTACTTTTAAAAAAGAAGAGATCCCAGCGGGGGATGGGGCGCTCTTCATCGCATCAGTTATCAAAATAGAGTCTCTTTCAATAAAGTATGCAAAAGCTTCCATTCCCCGGCAAAAGACTGTCGATCTTTTCAAGACTCACCATTGTTTATCTTACCCTTTTCATTCTCATTGGCAGTATTGCAGTCTATGCCTTCTTTAAACTCCATCAAATCAACAAGTTGACCCGGACCACTCTCAAGATCAACACCCCCATCCTTGATCAGAAAGCAAATCTCGTTGATTCGATCCTGTCGCAACTGCGCTACAAAAAGAAGTATCTCCTCACCCGGGATCCCCTCTTCTTTCAACAATATCTATCCGCCCAGAGAGATTTTGATCAGCTCCTTTCTCTTGTCTCGGTCTCGGCATCAGCCGACACGGAAGAGAAGAAGGCTTCCTTGAACCGTATGACCTCTCACTACCAGCAGTTCCGGACCCTGATTGAAAAGGAGATGGAGTATCTTCGTCAGCGTCAATCGTATCCGATCCGCCAGTATGAAATCGATATTGAGCGATCCGTCGATGGCATCCTCGAAGAATTGGGTCGGATGGAGGCTTTAGCACGAATGGACATTCAGAAAAGCATGAAACTCCTGGTGGCATCCACCTCTTCGGCTCAGCCCTGGGTCATCGGGTTATCCCTCTTCTCCGTCCTGCTCGTCCTGACCTTCTCGATCCTGATCACCCGCAGTATCACCCACCCTCTTGCTCAGCTCATCCATAAGACCGAAGAGATCTCCCGAGGACTTTACGATTGCCACCTCAACATCACTTCCCCTCCAGAACTGAGGGAATTAGCAAAGGCTTTTGATACGATGTGCGATAAACTGAGGGCCCTTGACCAGATGAAATCCGATTTCTTCTCTTCGGTCTCTCACGAATTACGAACGCCCCTTGCTTCGATCAAAGAGGGAATCCATCTTCTCCAAAAAAACCTGGACGGAGGAGGATCCCCCCAACAGAAAAGGATCTTAACGATCCTTTCAGAAGAGAGCAGGCGATTGATCGATTTGACCAATACGGTCCTCGACTTATCAAAGATGGAAGCTGGAATGATGGCTTACTCCTTTCAGCTCGCTGATCTCACTCCGCTCATCCATCAGGCGATCAATGAATTAACCCCTCTGCGGGAAGCAAAGCAGATTGCCCTCGAGTGGGAGGGGATGGAGTCACTGCCAAAGTTGAAAATCGACAGGGAAAGAATGCTTCAGGTGTTAAGAAATCTGCTCGGAAACGCCATCAAATTCACCCCTCAGGGAGGAACGATTGCTGTCAGGACTCGAAGAGTGGAGGATGCCATACACATCTCAATAGCAGACACAGGACCGGGTATCCCGGTGGAGAAACTGGGGACTATCTTCGAGAAGTTTCACCAGGCTCCTCATACACAGGGCACTCTCCTAAAAGGGACAGGTCTGGGGTTGTCCATTGTCAAACACATCGTTATGGCTCATGGAGGCAACGTATGGGCAGAAAATCGACCTGGTCAGGGAAGTTTATTCACTTTTGTCTTGCCGGTTTCATAATCCTCTCTCTTTCGGGATGTCTCCTGTTCAGCGAGAAAGAGAGGATCCGGATCGATAAAGAAGAATTTCAACAGACCCGAGGATCGAAAGAGGAGCAGGAGAAGCAACTCCAAACGGCGAAAAGCCTTCTCGATCAAAACGACTTCGAGGGTGCCCTTAAAGAGTATCAAAAACTGCTCACGGAACCGGGAAAAAATGCACTGGCAGATGAAGCCCTTTTCCAGATAGGGATGATCTATTCCCATTATGGAAACCCGAAGAAAGATTATGCGAAATCCCTTGTCCTCCTCAGAAAATTGCTGAAAGAATATCCTCACAGCCTCAGGGCAGAACAGGCAAGACTCTGGGTGGGATTGCTTCAGGAACACGAACGATTAACTCAGACCCTTCAAAAATTACAGCAGACCTTCGAAGAGACCAAAAAAGTGGACATTGAAATCGAGGAAAAGAAGAAAGAAAAAGGGAAATAATCAACACCCTGGGGCCCTTGTCAAGGGACGGCGTAGCGATTAAGGCCTTTTTTTCGGGTTGAGATGGTCCTCCTGGTCATTATGTGAAAACAACAGGATTGAACTCTATGGGAAAACTCTTAATCGTGGATGATGATCTGAATCTTCTGGAACTTTTAAAAATGAGAATGGAATCAGAAGGTCATGAGGTGACCGCAACCTATCGCGAAGAGGATGCCATGGAGGCGGCGAAGCATCAGATCTTTGACCTCTCCATCATCGATCTTCAGCTCGCCCATGGGAATGGCATCTCATTGATGCAGGATCTCCATCTCATTCAACCGGATATGCCGGTCATCATTTTAACCGCTTATGGAAGCATTGAAAGTGCTGTGGAGGCAATGCGAAAAGGGGCATTCAATTACCTCACCAAACCCTTCGAACCTGACGATCTCCTCCTTCAGGTTCAGAGGGGGCTTGAGAACCGGAGATTGGCGACAGAGGTCAAACGACTTGAAGGACTGTTAGAGGAAAGGTATGGCTTTGACCATATTGTAGCAAGAAGCGAAAAGATGAAGAAGATCCTGGAAATGGTCTCTCAGATCGCCAGAACCGACTCGACGGTCTATATCCATGGTGAAAGTGGAACGGGGAAAGAACTGATCGCCAAAGCAATTCATCTGAGAAGCGAACGGAAGAATAGATCTTTTGTAGCCATCAACTGCGCCGCCCTTCCCGAGCCTCTGTTGGAAAGCAGGCTCTTCGGCCATGAGAAGGGTGCCTTCACAGGAGCAGTACGAAGCTCGAAGGGCTTATTCGCTCAAGCTCATCAGGGAACCATCTTCTTGGATGAGATCGGGGATATGTCCCTCGCCATCCAGGCAAAGCTCCTCCGTGTCCTTCAGGAAAAGAAGTTCTACCCCATCGGGAGCGAAATATTGGTAGAAGTGGATGTGAGGGTCATCGTTGCAACCAATAAAGATCTCGAGGATCAGGTCAAACAGGGACTCTTTCGAGAAGACCTCTTTTACCGAATTCACGTCATCCCGATCTATCTTCCCCCCTTGCGGGAGAGGAAAGAGGACATCCCTCTGCTGGTGACACATTTTTTAAAGAAGTTCAACCAACAGTTGAAGAAGGAGGTAAAAGGTTTAACCCCTGAAGCCATGCAAAAACTGATGCTCTATGATTGGCCAGGGAATATTCGAGAGCTTGAAAACGTTATCGAATTTGCGATGGCATTGACCCAGAAAGAATGGATCTCCGAAGACCTTGTCCTCCAGACAAGAGAGAGGGCGATTCCCCAGGAACCTCTCAAACCTCTTAAGGAAGCCAGGGAGTCTTTTGAAAGAAACTACCTTATCCATCTCTTACAGCTCTGCCAGGGTAATGTGAGCCAGGCAGCAAAAATGGCAGGGAAGTATCGTGCCGATTTCTACGACCTTCTAAAAAAGCATGGATTGAAAAGCGAAGCCTTTAAGAAATTTACCTGAGTGTAGGGGATTTCCTTCTTCTTTTTATCTCAAATGGAGGAAATCCCCTACAAATATTATTCCTCATTTTTTGACCTGTGACTTAAACATCAATTAAATCAAATAGATCTGCTCATCTCCGATATCGGCATATCCATTGCTATATAAAATGGCAAGAATACCGTTCAGGAGATGAACAGATGAGAATTTTAATCGTCGATGACAATCTGGACTTAGCCTCTCTTCTCCAATGGATGTTAGAGGATGAAGGGCATGAGGTCAAACTGGCAATGAACGGAACAGAAGGTTATTACGCTTATCTTCTATTCGAACCGGATATCGTTCTGACCGACATCCAGATGCCCGAAAAAAATGGCTTTGAATTAATGGAATTGATCCGGTGTCATAACCCGATGGCCAGGGTGATTTATATGAGTGGGAACCTTGATCAATTCCAATCCGATCTTGGTGAGGAAATGAAAAAATACCATGTCACCGCCCTCGAAAAGCCTTTCTCAAGAGAGGAATTAATTCGTGTGATCTCTTCCTCATCATAAATCGGCTCAATGATCTGTGGAATAGAGAAAAAAACTGTCTTTGAATACGGAGTATTCAATCCAACAGGAGGTCATCTATGAAGAGAAAATTTCTTGGGCGTTTATTGATTGTGCTGGTGTTAACAGGAATCTTTGGTGGGGCTTGGGCAACCAATGGTCTCAAAACACAATTTAATACGCGATATGGAACAACGGGAACCGTTCTGGACCAGTGTATTTTATGCCACACCACGAATACGCAAGTTGGTCCCCTCAATCCCTACGGAACAACTCTTTTAAATAACGGAAATAATTTTGCGGCGGCTGAGCCGATCGATTCAGACGGGGATGGATTTAGCAACCTGGCTGAAATCACTGCAAGAACCTTCCCGGGAAATCCTTCCAGCGTCCCTCCATCTTCTGATACCACGCCTCCCACGGTCACTGCCTTTACAATTCCTTCCTCTTCTTCCACACTTACTGTCCCCATTACTTCCTTTACAGCCACTGACAATGTGGGGGTGACAGGTTATCTCATTACAGAGTCCTCTACCCCACCCTCTGCATCTGCCCCGGGTTGGAGTGCCTCACCACCAACAAGTTATACCTTTTCATCGGCTGGAACAAAAACGCTCTATGCCTGGGCAAAGGACGCAGCCGGAAATGTGTCCACGAGTAGAAGCGCAACCGTCACCATCACATTGACAACGAGTCAGTCTGCCATCGACCTCTTTGACTACGATGGAGATGGTAAGACAGATATCGCCATCTATCGCTCCAATACAGGCGCCTGGTATATTCTTCCTTCCGGGGGAACGTCACCTTTGGGTATGGGTTGGGGTGGAGATAATTCGGATAAACCAATCTCTGGTGACTTTGATGGCGACGGAAAAAGCGATCTAACTATTTATCGAACAACCACAGGTGCCTGGTATATGCTCCCTGCTTCTGGAGCTACTCCTTACGGAGTGGGTTGGGGTGGGGAGGCTTCAGACCAGCCCGTTTCTGGCGATTATGACGGAGATGGGAAAACTGATCTAACGATCTATCGAGCCACCACTGGTGCCTGGTATATCTTGCCTTCTTCTGGTGCAGCACCCTATGGAGTAGGATGGGGCGGGGATTTGACTGACAAACCTGTCCCGGGAGATTACGACGGAGACAATAAGACCGATATCGCCGTTTACCGGACCAGCACCGGCGCCTGGTATATCCTGCCTTCGTCTGGTGCAGCACCCTATGGTGTCGGCTGGGGTGGTGACCCGACTGACAAACCTGTCCCGGGAGATTACGACGGAGACAATAAGACCGATATCGCCGTTTACCGGACCAGCACCGGTGCCTGGTATATCTTACCTTCTTCTGGCACAGCACCCTATGGTGTTGGCTGGGGTGGGGATCCTACTGATAAACCTGTGCCGGGTTATTACGACGGAGACAATAAGACCGACATTGCTGTTTACCGGTCCAACACCGGCGCCTGGTATATCTTACCTTCAGGTGGTGCAGCACCCTATGGTGTTGGCTGGGGTGGGGAAGGTAATGATAAACCTGTGACGATAAACCTTTCTGCTCTCGATTAAGAAAGCCATAACTTCCCAATCTCGGAGCCCGATCTTCCCTCGTTCGTTTAAAGATCGGGCTCTTTTATCCTTTTCAGAAAAAGTAATGCCTCACTCTCCCGTGGTCATTCAACGGCGATTGGGTAGGGATGTTGTAGAAAATCTTATAGCGGAAAACCTCTAACGGTCTGCT
>FWPV01004403.1_pt1 | contig 30111 bp, 32 predicted proteins | sample 2228371 | NCBI WGS metagenome assembly FWPV01 (sample SAMEA103939776, study PRJEB20133) | metagenome | reverse complement strand
ACCCCGATCTGTCCATGGCCCTGGCAGAGATGTGCAGGAGGAAGGGGATCCCGGTGGTGGCCTCTGGAAAGAAGATCAAGGTGGAGGGCATTCTGACACCTCCCACCTGATGTGGGCTTTCGAGGCAGGTCTGCCTCGGGCCGTACGGTGATCAGTTCGGGAGCCCGGAGTTCAGGGTGGAGATAACGGACGGGAGGATATCAGCGGTCCACGTCCTAAGGGGGGCCTCCTGCGGCGCCACCTGGGAGGCGGCTGAAAGGCTCAAGGGACTGGCCCCAGAGGAGGCCGCGGCCCGCATCGGCCTGGAGGTTCAGTTCTTCTGCAGGGCCGACCCATCCGGCTGGGACCCGATCCACGGGAAGAGCCCGGTCCACTTCGCCGGGGAGGTCCACAGGGCGGCCATGGCCAAGGCCATCTCACAGACGTGATGAAGGGTCCGGCCCCTGCGACATGCCGTTTGCACCTCAACCCTGGGCCTGAGGCTTGGCATAGCCCTTTTGGATGGCATACTTCACCAGCTCGGCACTTCTCTTGAACTTGAGCTTCCTCATCATGTTGGCCCGGTGGTGCTGAACAGTGCGAGTGCATCCATAGGCAATTATGCCTACGCAAACCACGCTCTGCTGATACATATTGCATTGTCTGCAGACTTGTGGTTGGGTACGCCCTGGCGAGCGATGAGATAACACAGTTCGACTAACGACTCGCCAGCCAGCGTGGAAACGACAAGGCGTTGTGCCCGGATCCGTAAGGAGTATCCTCATGGAGAAAAGGACCAACTTCTCTCACTTCTTTGAACCCCAGGGCGTCGCGGTGATCGGATCGTTGAGAAAAGAGGCCATGGTCAGCGGGTATCTGGCTGTCAAGTCGTTGTTGGAGTCCGGTTACAAGGGTCATATCTTCCCTGTCGGTCATGGTCACACCGAGGTCCACGGAATGAGATCCTATACCTCCATCTCCGAAGTACCGATGAGAGTCGATTTGGCCATCATCATGATAAACTCCCGGGGAGTCCCCGAAGTCATGAAGGAATGCGCGGCAAAGGGTGTAAAGGCCGTGGTCCTCGTCACCGATGGCTTTGCCGAGAGAGGCCGAGAAGGGGCCAGGCTCCAGGAGGATGTCCTGCGGATAGCGAGGGCCGGGGGTATCCGAATAGTCGGTCCAAACACCGCCGGAATCCTCAACACGAGAAATGGGCTCAATCCGTGTCCATACCTCACTCCCGGCCACAAGATCAGCATGGGGCCAGTGAGCTTGGGGGCGCAGACGGGCTTGGTCAACCCCCAGGCGTTTCCCTACTCGAACTTCCCCATGGGGGTGAGCAAGGTATGCGATTTCGGAAACAAGTGCGACCTCGACGAATGCGACTTCCTGGAGTACTTGGAGTCGGATGAGTCCACGGCGGTCATCTGCCTGCACCTCGAGAGCATCCGAGATGGGCGCAAGTTTCTGGAAATCTCGAGAAGGGTGACGACCAAGAAGCCCTTGTTGGTCCTGAAGACGGGCAGGACGAAGGCGGGTGCCAAGGCCTCAGCGTCGCACAGCGGATCCCTCTCGGTTGACGACGAGATCTTCGAATGTTCATGCAGGCAATCAAACGTGATCCGACTCAAGGGCTTGAGCGAGCTATTCGAAGTGCCCAAGATCTTTGCTACCCGTAAGCTCCCCAGGGGCGATCGCCTAGGCATAGTGACCTTCACAGGCGCAGCCGGGGTGATCGCAATCGATGAGGCACAAATGTATGCGTTGAGAACTGACAGGCTCACAACCGGCACGGCGGGAATGCTCGACGCCATCTTCCCGGGACTGGGCAAACTCCCCGTGGATGTCGGGCCCCTTCCTGGTGCTGTCAGGGACTTCTTCTCCGTCTATCCGAAGATCCTGAAGGCCGTGGTGGCCGACGAGCAGGTGGATTGCATACTCAGTGTCCTATGGGCAGATCCGTCCGGGGAGGCCACTGTCAAGACATACACTGAAGTCTACCACGAGCTGAGCATGACCTCGCAAAAGCCCATCGCCACGTGGATCTATGGCCCTGACAAGGCGATCACCGAAGAGATCGCAAACAGCTTGGAGAAGATGGGCTTCCCGGTCTTCGCCGACCCGGCCACCGCTGTAAGGGCCCTCGGAGTGGCGTTGCAGTTCGCGAGCAGATCAAGGGACTGGGGCCCCACAACGACCCCATCCAGGCTCAGTGAAGCACGAACGCACCCGTCCTGTTTCTCCTTGGCGGGGTGCCCTAAGGGACGGGCCCCCTGGGGATGGATACCGGGTCATCCTCTTGGAGGCTCAGCATCCAACTGCAGCAGACCTCATCCGGGGATTTCCTCGGGGGGAGCTTCAGGGGCTTCACCCTGATCCGTCTGTCCACGGTCTCCGCCAGGGCTGCCAGGTATGCGCCCTCGACCGGCTCGCAAGTGAGAACCTCGCGCCCCATGCGCTCCATCGCCTCCAAGGCTGGACACGTATTGACCCGGAAGACCAGTCGCCTGGGATCGTCCTCGACGAACTCAAAATCCATCCAATACCACAAAGGGTCGTAGCTGATGACGTCTTTGATGGCCTCCAAAGGGTCTGAGGCAATGGGAAAGTGCTTCTTAATCCGCTTGACCGACAACCGAGCATACCTCTCCCAGACCTCCACGTCCATGGCCAAGGCCTTGTCAAAGCCGTCGGCCTTTTCCACGGCGAGGAACCACAGGCCGTCCACAGCCATGGCAAGGTCAGCCATCAGCATGATCCTCTTCAACAAGTCCTCCCTCGAAAGCGCCTCTATCCTCTCGATCATGACCGGACTCCTCTCGTTTGCTTGGCGACATCCCCCTTGCGGCCGGCACAGACTCGACCTCCCCAACGGCGATCTCACCCTGACAACAGTTATTCTTCACCAGGGCCACGTGTCAAGTCCTGAGGACTCCCCCCTCTGAGCTTGACAACTTCCCACCGCTGCCCTACAAGGCAGAAAAGAGGCCTGTCTTGGCCCAGCATCCCTTGGAGGCGAAGATCATGGTCAAAGTCATGGCCCTGCTCAAGAGGAAGAATGGTATCACGTTGGAGGAGTTCTCCCGGTACTGGAGGGAGACACACGCCCCGCTCGCTCTCAAGACCTTGCCAGGCTTGCGAAGATATGTCCAGAACCACGCGTTGAGGCTGTCCAAGGGTGAGCCCCCTTTCGACGGCGTGGCCGAGATCTGGCTGGATGATATGCAGTCATGGAGAGACATGGTCGCATTCATGGGCACCGAAGGGGGAAGGGCCATCCGGGAAGACGAGGAGCGCTTCCTGGACAGGGGGAAAACCGTCTTTCTCCTCGTGGAGGAGAAGGTGATGAAGGGCTGACAGCCTCAATGCCATGGTGGTCCGGCACGAGCCAGAGCTGCTCACCGGTCAACCTCTTACCGCGCCCTTACCTTTTTCAGGAAATCGTGGCGCTCTGCCAGGGCCGAGAAGGCCTTGGCAGCATCCTCCACCGTGGGATACAACATGACACCCTGTTTGAGGAGATCCAGCAGGCCCTGGTATTTCCGACGGAACACCCATCGCGCCACAGGTGAGGTGAGTATCAACGGCTTGTCCCACCTCCTCGAGTGTTCTGCGAAGAGCTCGCAGTCCCTGACGGTCTCCTCGACGCGCCTCTTGAGGGCCACGTTCCTGGGATCGGTCAGGTCCAAGGGTCCGTCCACGCCGTCCACGATGGGGTAGACCCAGCCCACCCCGATGGCTATGACCCCGTCCACCTCGCCGCTCTCCATGAGTATCGGGACCAACTCCGCTGGCCCGGCATACCCGAGGCCGCCCACCAGGTCCACCGGGTTATTCGGGGACCACCATGGTGGCAGATGCGAGCGCAACCGCTCGATCAAGGGCGGTGAGAACTGGACCACATCCAGACCCAGCCTGGCGCACGCATCGGCCGCCATCACTCCGAGGCCGCCACCGCCGGTGATGATGCCCACCCTCCTTCCAGCCGGCAGTGGGGTGCTCAACAAGGCTGCGGCAGCCAGGACCGCATCCTCTGTGGTATCGGCCCTCACGAGTCCCGTCTGTCTGCACATGTCGTCGAAAAGATCATCCGACCCGGCGAGGACACCGGTATGGGATCGAGCGGCCCTCTTCCCCGCATTGGTCCTGCCGGTCTTCAGGACCACGACGGGTTTCTCCATCGCGGTGTCCCTGGCGAAGCGGAGGAACCCTCGACCATCTCCGATCCCTTCCATGTGCAGCAAGACGACCCTTGTCTCTGGATCCCGTCGAAAATACTCCAGGTAATCCGGCCAGGTCAGGTCCGCACAGTTACCCGCGGAGATCACCTTGGAGCACCCCAGCCCGAATTCGGCCAACTGGGCAGAGAGTACGGTGCAGAGATTCCCGCTCTGGCTCGCGATCCCTATGAACCCTGGCTTTGGCCTGAAACGGGGAAACCATGGATGCAAGTCCCTGCTTGGGACCGAGATCCCCTGTCCATTGGGGCCGACGAGTATCATCCCGGCCTGCCGCGCCCTCCTGACCATTTCCTCCTGAAGGGCCTCGCCATGCTCCCCGAGCTCAGCGAAGCCAGCAGTCACCACCACGCCGGCCCTCACGCCTATTGCGGCGCACTCCGATATGGCATCGGGGACCAGGGCTGCTGGTATGGCGAATACTGCCATGTCCACCGGCCCCGGGACGTCTGCCACAGAGCTGTAGGCCTTGCGCCCCTGCACGCTTTCCTCCCTTGGATTGACCGGGTAGATCTCTCCCTTGTATCCCCCGTCCAAGAGGTTCCGGAATACCAATCCGCCCCATTTCCCAAGGCTGTTCGAGGCACCGACGAAGACTATGGACCTGGGCGAGAAAAGCCTTTCCATCGCTACGATACGTTCTTCCACCTCAACCCCTCCCAAACGCTCCCCACCAGGTATCCCCCTGACATCAAAAGGCTGCGCGATTGGCCTCGGCGCCACCCCGCCCCTTGCCTGGAAGGGGACTCGCCCCCTCTCGAGAAGTGTCGGGCCTGGGCCCCTCCGGGGTGATACCTCGGACGTCCTCGAACAGCCTGACAAGATATGAAATTTACGATATGGCGCTGCCCATGACAACCCCCCGGTACCACGGGTCCCAGCCGCGGCCTCCGAGCCAGCGCGCTAAGGCCCTTCACCGGGGATGGGCACAAAGGCAAGGAATCTCTCGGCGATCCGACGGGCGATGAGTGGGGCGTTTCCGCCGGCTCGGTTGTTGACGATCACGTTGGCCGTGACCCCTTTCCCAGCGGCCTCCCACATGATGGCAACGGCCTCTTCAACCATCCTGGGCTGGAGCATACCCTCCACCAACCTATCGAAGGGGTAGGCCCTGGCATAGGCATCCTCGTACCGCATCCCAAGGGGCGTCATGAGCCGGATCACACACTGATTGCCGGCGTTGAAGAACCTCTTGCCCGCGCGGGCGAACTGTGTGTGCAGCGATGGAAGCCAAGTCCAGTGAGACAGGACCTGTCCCACACCGTGCCTCTTCAACGTATCGAAGACAGCTCCGCTCAGGTAGGACTCTGTCCGAAGCTCCACGTGGTAGCGCTCATCCCTCGGGACAGCCTCGAAAAAGGTGTCCAGGGCTTCGGCCATCTCCTCCGGTCGAATCCGCTCCGACCTCACATGGTACTCCTGCTCGAAGACGAGCCCCAGCAGGTTTTGCCCCAGCAGCTCCACTGCAGGCGCGTAGAACAGCCGGGTGAAGGCCTCGGGATCGAGGTAGGACGGATTCTCCGAGTAGCCCTCCCCCCGCCTGAGCCTCCTGGCGAAGATGAGCTGGGGGACCTTGAGCAGGAGCCGATCCCCCCTCCTCAGCTCCCTCGCATAGCTCTCAAGGACACGATGGGTCTGAGTCGGCCTTCCATCGCTGTCGAGCAAAAACCCGTAAAAGGTGTAGTCGATCTCCAGGACATCGAAATGATCGAAGTACTCCCTCACGCTCTCCACAGGGAGGACCTCCTCCACAAAGGAGTCGCGGCCCACCGCGTGCCTTCGCCTGCTTGTCCGCTTCTCGTACCGGCCCGGGGTGTAGATCTGGCCGATCCATCCCGCATAACGGTCGCTGGCCGTCCCCAAGGCGACTTTGGGGTGGAGACCTCGAAAAACGAATCCATCCAGGTTCAGCGTGGGTCTCTCGGACATATCCTCTTCGAGCCCGAGACCTGACGTCCGAAGCCCTCTCTCACCATGAGCCCGTCTCTTGCCCGACCCTCCGGGACACAGGGTTCACATGACTGCAAGGGAGCGCGACCACGCACTTGCCGCACACATGGGTGTTCTCTGGTAGGCCGGCCAGGGAACCCGCGCTCCTTCTGTTCCATCGAAGCCGCTCCCAACATCTTTGCCGATCCAACCCCTCCCTGGACAGGGCCCCCACAGGGCATCTCCCCACACACTCGAGACACTCTCCCCCGGCCTTTTGCAGGCACGCCTCCCTGCCCTCCTCCAGAAGGGGGGAATCCCCCAAGTCCGCCTCTGTCACCAGGCTCCCCAGTCGGCCAGCACAACCCTTGGGGGTTATGAGCTGGGAGTTGTGGCCGAACCGGCCGAGACCAGCAAGATGACCCAGGTGCTTGTGAGACCAACGGCTAGTGAGGGCCACGGGATCGAAGTTGTGGGTGGGAGGGGCCACAGCGCACCTGTAGCCCGATGCCTGCAGGTTCTCCTGAACTCGCTTACACAACTCCACGATCAACTCGTTGGTCTCGACATACGCGACCCCCCAGTTCCGGCAAGGGGTGTCCCCTGGGCCGTTTTCCTCAGTGAGGTCTTCCACAAACGGCACGAAGAAGACCATCAGGGCCCGTGCCGAAGGCAGCAGCTCGTAAGGGTGCAGGTGATCCGAGGCGGCGATCTGTGGGAGCAGCTCGAACCTATCGTCCACCTTGGCAGAGGCCGAAAGCGGGGCTCCCCACCATCGGTTTCCCGAACGCCTACCCCGGTATCCCGAGGCAAATCCCTCGGCAAGTCCTCGTATCTCTTGGACCGTGACATCACCCATCATCCGTGCATCCCCTCCCCGACGGAACGTCGCGAGATCAAGACGGAAGTCACGCGAAACCGTGTTGCCGCAGGTGCCCCATGATGAAGCGCCTCACCTCCTCCCACGGCCGGAAGACCCCGAAGTGCCCCTCGCACAAGACGTCCGGCTCGAGGGCGAGGAGCCTCCTCATGGAGCCTGCCCATTGTTCCAAATCGGAGCCGAACTCCCGCAGGAAAGGTCCATGGATGTCCTGTCCGAAAAGAACCCTGCCCCCTGCGGTCTCCAGTACCAAGGAGATGGAGCCAGGGGTATGACCCGGGGTATGGACACAGCGCAGATCTACCTCCCCCACCCTGAGGATCTCATCTTCTCCCTCCAGCACCAGATCCACCCGGATAGGTGGCAGCCTCAAGCCGTACCAGGAGGCCGCTGTGCGAGAGTCATCCGCCGTCTCTATGGCATCAGCATCTCCCCGATGACAGACCAACCTCGGACTGCACAGCTTCAGGATACCAGGCAGCCCTCCGATATGGTCCACGTGGCAGTGGGTGAGGATCACCGTCTTGAGCCGTGCGGGATCCAAACCTGCCCTCTTCAAGTTCCCCAGGATCCCGGCCACGCTCTTTCCTGCCCCGCAATCTATCAAGGCGATCTCCGACCCACCGTCCACGGCATAGACCAGGCAGTCAGCGGGGTCTGTCATCTCGGGGCCACCCACCAAGAAGACACCGGGGACTATCGCTCTTGGCTTTCCTGCGCTCAACGGACCCGCCTCCCGTGTCTCCCTCCTTTGTAGAGGCAAAGGGGTCGACACGCGTAATCCAATACCCAGTTCAGCCACCACGGAAACCCTTCGCACGGGGGATCACGGTGTGGCGCTGTTTCTCGAGAGGGATCTGCCGGAGGCCGATTTGGCCCGGGGGAGGCTGAAAAACGATCCCGTCTCCCGCGGGAAGGGGGGCGTCTGATCACCACGGAGGACAAACCGCCGGGAGATGGGACGCCCAAGACACGAATCACAGGGAGATGCCACGAACCCCGTGATCCATTCACTCCGTCACAGCGGCTCGAAGGCCAGGTAGGTCTCGGGGGGATCTGCGCCTTGGCGGTGCAGAAACCTCACCTTGAGAGGCATCCCCACCTGTATGGTCTCGGGCCTCGTCGGGTCAACCCCCTCGATCCTGGCATCAACCTTGCCACCCTCCTCCAGCTCCACCACACCCGTGCAATAAGGCCGGTTCCGCCCGTAACCCTGAGCCATCATGAAGGGTGGGGCAATGGCTATGCATGTGAAGGCGGCCAGTCTCCCCCTTCCTGACATCTCCACCCACTCCATGTCGGCACGGAAACAACCGGTGCAAACCGGCCTGGGGGGCACGTACGTGGCCCCGCAACCCTTGCACCGCGACCCCATCAGCCTCTCCTCGTTCAAGAAACGCCTGTATGAAGTGTCACTGAAGGGCCTATCCTCCATGCCCCTACCTCCTCTCCAATATCGTGAAGGTGCAGGTGCCACCTGTGCCACCGAGGTTGTGTGCGGCCCCCACACGAAGCCCCGCAATTGGGACCTGCCTCTTACCTGCCTTGCCCCTGAGCTGTGTCCAGACCTCATATATCTGGGACACACCGGTTGCACCAACGGGGTGCCCCTTGCACTTGAGCCCTCCGGAGGTATTGATGGGCTTGTCTCCGTCCAATCTGGTCCTGCCCTCTTCCACTGCCTTGTAGCCATGGCCAGGTTCGAAGAACCCGAGGTCCTCGATGTGCACGATCTCGGCGATGGAGAAGCAGTCGTGCACCTCCGCGAACTGGATGTCTCTCGGCCCGAGTCCGGACATCCCGTAGGCCTCCTGGGCGGCATAACGTGTCGCTTCGAAATAGGTCAAATCCGGGCTCGCGTGAAACCCGCGGCCACTGCCCTGCCCGAGCCCGACCACATAGACGGGTTCGTCGGTGAAGGCCTTGGCCATCTCCTCAGCCACCAGAAGTACGCAACACGCCCCGTCACTTATGGGGCAGCAGTCGAAGAGATGCATGGGCCAGGCCACCACAGGGTTGACTCGCGGATCCCTCAGAAACTCCTTCTCGTCCCTCCACTGTGGGATCGATTCACCCCTCTTCCTCGCGCTCTCCACCTTTGAGTTCATCAGATCCCTTATGGTCACCGGGAACTGCGCCTTGGGGTTCAGGGGCGCGTTGTTGTGGCTCTTTATGGTCACGTTCATCAGGTGCTCTCTGTTGGCCCCGTACTTGGCGAAGTAGGCAGTGGCCACGGCACCGAAAACCCCTGGGAAGGTGAATCCGACCTGCCCTTCGTACGGGACCGTGGCCAGGGCCAGCCCCTCGGCCACCTCTTCTGTCGTGCGCTTGGACATTTCCTCCACACCGCCCACCAGCACCATGTCGTAGAAGCCCGATGCAATGGCGAAGACCCCCTCCCTGAAGGCCAGGGCACTCGATGCGCACGCCCCCTCGGTCCTGGTGGCCGGCTTGGGGGTGAGACCGATGAGGTCCGACATGATGGGCCCCCAGTGAGACTGATGCGTGAAGAAATCATTGGAGAAGTTCCCCAGGTACATGGCGTCTATGTCCTTGGGGTCCACCCCCTTGTCCACAGAGCCGAGCATCTCGAGGAACGCCTCGGCGAACAGGTCCTTGGAGTCCTTGTCCCTGAACATACCGAACTTGGACATGCCGGCCCCCACCAGGGCCACCCCCCTGCCCAGTCTCCTCTTCTTCCCCATGACAGAACCTCCTCTCCAGGCGCTGGGCCGATCCCCAGTCCGTTTCCTACCCTCAGTTCATGCCTTGAGGAACTCCGGTCTCCTGAACTCGGGATCCGGATAAGTGTAAAAACCCTTCCCCGTCTTGAGACCCAGCTCCCCCCTCTCCACCATGGCCTTGAGGGCAGCAGGGGGATGGTCTTTGGGGTCTTTGGAGTCCTGGTAATAGACCATCTCTATATCGTAGATCACATCCAGGCCTACCTGGTCCATGAGCCCAAAAGGGCCCATGGGCATCCCGGTGAAGATCATCCACCCCTTGTCGATGTCCCGAAAGTCGACGAACCCCTCGGACCACATGAACAGGGTCTCCCTCTTGACCGCCCTCCATACCCTGTTGAAACAGAAGCCCAGTAGCTCCTTCTTCACTGTGAGAGGCACACAGCCTATGGAGCGAACCCATTCCTTGGCGACCTCCATTACCTCTGGGTCCGTCTTGCTCCCACCCATGACGTCTACCATGTTCATGCCCACCGCCGGCTGGTAAAAGTGCAGGTTGAGGCACATCTCAGGCCTCTTTGTGCTCCGCTCGATCATGGAGACGGGGATGGAAGAGCTGTTCGTGGCCAGGATTGCACCGGCCGGGGCCAGAGAGTCCATCTCGGAGAACAGGGCCCTCTTCAGTTCCAAGTTCTCAGGCACGGCCTCGATCACCAGCTCCGCGCCTTCGAGGGCCTCGGCAAGATCTGTACACCTGACGACCCTGGAGGCCCCTTTCTCCCACTCCTCCAGGGGGAGGGTCGGGGCCTTGCCCAGCAGCTTCATGGCCGCCTTGACACCCTGGAAGACCCTGGCGAAGGACTGCTCGTCCTTGTCGAAGGCCCTGACTTCATATCCGTAGCTGGCCGCCTGAATCGCGATCTGGGTCCCCAGGGTCCCAGTTCCCACCACCGCAACCTTCCCTATCTGTCTCCTCATGAGTCCCTCCCTTCCACTCCCACTGCCCTTGGGGGGTCTAGCCTCCCCAGTCCCGTTCCTGTCTGCGGGCACCCAAGGAACCGCGAAGAGGGCCCCTCTCCCCACGGACCTTGCCTCCCCCTTCATCTGAAACCCAGGGCTCGATCCGCGGCCAACGAAAAGCCCCTTTCTTCGCACGGACAGGATAGTGGAAGCCCCCAATGGTGTCAAACAGGTCGCATTGAAAACGCCTGGCACGGATGGTACAGTCGAGGGCATGGGATCCCACGGTGGGCCCCCGTGGGAAGGCCGGGCAACCATGAAATCCTCAGGAGAAGAAGTCCCCGTTTCTTTGAGAGACCTCACCGGCTCCATCGGCTGCGTCCTCGACCGGAGGATGAGGGCCATGGCCTTGGGGCAAAGGCTTACCGCCATGGGCGAGGAGGGTGCCGCCCTGCTCCTCGCCGAGATACTGCACAGCATGGGCAAGGTGCCCGATAGAGAGGTGCGCCTGGTCCAAGACGCCTTGTTGGACCTCCCGGCCTTGAAGGCCTCCCTCGGTTCGGAGTTCATCGATCGAGTCAGACAGGTCTCGGAGGCCAGGGGTCTCCAATCGGTCCTGGACCTCTTCAACGAAGGGGTCCCCTTCAGGGGCGTGCTGGATGAGGAACTCCCCATGACGCCACCGGAGTTCAAGGGGGTGAGCCTTGGGGTCAGGAAGGCCTTGGCCAAGCGCCCTGCCATGAGATGGCTGGAGAAGCTCCTTCACGATCAGGATCCTGGCGTCATCCGGAACCTCCTCTCCAACCCCAGGGTCACCGAGACCGAGGTCCTCAAGCTCTCCAGCCGCACGCCGGTGTCTCCAAGGGTCCTGGAGGAGGTAGCCAGGTCCCCGCGTTGGATAAGTCGATACAGGGTAAAGAAGGCTTTGGTGCTCAACCCTTACACCCCCCTTGGCATATCCCTGCCCTTGCTCGGCTTCCTCATGAGCCAGGATCTCCTTTTCGTGTCGCAACGTGACGGGCTGTCGCCCATCCTCCGCTGTCGCGCCATGAGGCTGTGGGAGGAGAGACGATCGAAGGGAACCGAGGTATAATAAGAAAGGCCACGCATTCTGTGGCCAGAGCCGTCGTCGGCCTTTCGTTGAGGTGACGGACATCATGGCCTTCTATTTCGAACAGGGACCGATCAGGCCCCCGAGCGAGGCGAAGAGCCTACTGCTGCGGGTCACTCGCAATTGCCCTTGGAACAACTGTCAGTTCTGCAATATCTACAAGGGCAAGAAGTTCGAGCGAAGGAGTGTGGAGGAGATCAAGGATGACATAAGGGCCGTCCGGGAGATCTACAACGAGATCCAAGCCCTCTCGTGGCGCTATGGGCTTGGCGGAAAGATCGATGACTCAGTGATCCAAGCCATTTGGAGGGACCCGGCCCATTACCCCGATCCCTACCGCTCGGTGGCCGCCTGGATGTATTTCGGGGCCGATCGGGTCTTCCTCCAGGACGCCAACAGCCTCATCCTCGAGACCGATGAATTGGTCGAGATCCTGAGATTCCTCCGCGCCACGTTCCCTTCGGTAAGGCGTATCACATCATACGCCAGGTCCAGCACCTTACGCCGCAAGACCTTGGAGGAGCTGGTAGCCCTTCGGGATGCCGGGTTGAGCCGGATCCACGTGGGAATGGAATCTGGATGCGACGAGCTTCTGAAGTTCATGAAGAAGGGGGTCACGGCCGCTCAGCACATAGAGGCCGGGCGAAAGGTCGTGGCCGCCGGGATATCACTTTCCGAATACATGCTCCTCGGGCTCGGCGGGAGGAGATGGTGGAAAGAGCACGCTGTGGAGAGCGCGAGGGTGATCAACCAGATCAACCCACACTTCATCCGCATGAGGACCCTTACGGTCCTCCCCGGAATGCCGCTCTACAATAAGCTGATATCAGGGGAGTTCGAGCTTCAGTCCGAGGAGGAGATAGTCCGGGAAGAGCGCCTCTTCATAGAGAACCTCGAAGGCGTCACGAGTTACCTTGCCAGCGACCATATCCTGAACCTCCTGGAGGAGGTCGAGGGGGAACTTCCCAGAGAGAAGTCCAAGATGCTCGATGTCATAGACGAGTACCTCTCCTTGCCGGAGAGGGATCGCCTCGTCTACAACCTGGGCCGCAGGGGTCAGGCCTATCGAAGGGTGGGAGACCTCAAGGACCTGGCCCTGAGGAGGCGGGTGGAGGCGGCCCTGGACAGGTTCATGGCCGAGCATCCTAACGACCTGGAGCAGGCCTTCAACAGCCTGAGAAACGGTTTCATATGATCAGCGGGGGTCGGGCCTGGGCGACCCCTCCGACCACCGGCCCCAGTCTCGATGAACGCCAACCTGGTGAAGAGGAGCCGTTATCTGGATCTCAGCACGTTCTTCGGGCAGAGGTTCGGTTTCCGCGTGCACAAGATCCCCATCGACGCTGGCTTCACATGTCCCAACCGAGACGGGACGATCTCCACAGAAGGCTGCATCTACTGCGACGCGAGGGGCTCCGGGACCGGGGCATGGAGAAGGGGTCTGGGGGTGGCAGACCAGATCCTCGGGGGCATGGGGTCGCTCAGGAGGAGATACAAGGCGAAGGGCTTCCTGGCCTACTTCCAGGCCTTCACCAATACATACGCCCCTTTGGATCGCCTACGAGACCTCTACGAAGAGGCCCTGAGCATCCCCGGTGTACTGGGCCTTTGCATCGGGACGAGGCCTGATTGTCTGGACGAGTCCATCCTGGATCTGCTTCAGTCCTACATCCCTCGCTGGATGGTATGGCTTGAGCTAGGGCTCCAAAGCGCCAATGACGACACCCTGCGCAGGATCAACAGGGGCCACGATTATGACACGTTCTGCAGAGCTGTAAGGGATGCGGCAGGCAGGGGGATACTCCTTTGCGCCCACCTCATAGTAGGCCTCCCGGGTGAAGGCATCGAGGAGATACGCTCGACAGCGATCAGGATCTCAAGCCTCCCGCTCCACGGGGTGAAGCTCCACTGCCTCTACATCGTCCACGGGACTGCCCTGGAGCGCATGTACTCCCAGGGGCTTTACGAGCCCTGGGACATGGGGCGATACGTGGAAGCGGTCTGCGACATCCTGGAGAGGATCCCGCCTCGGTGGGCTGTGCACAGGCTCACGGCCGATCCCCCCAGGGACTCCCTTGTATCCCCCCTGTGGACCCTCCACAAACAAGAGGTCATCGCGGCCATCCGCCATCGACTGGAGGTCAGGGACACCTGGCAGGGCCGCCTCCTCGGCTGTCGCGGTCCGGGGCAGTGGGCGTGACGTCCCCTTGTGCCTTGCCACCGCCGCCTCGGGGGCCCTGAGATGCCTCACACCTCAGGGCCTCTCTGCCCCGGCCAAGGCCTCAAACCTTTGCTCCATCACCTCCAGTATGGCAGTCATCTCCTCCATGCTGGCCCTCCAGATCCCGACACCGAACTTGAGCCACCTCGAAAGGGAAAGCGGTATCGGGTGAGCGTGCACCATCGGGAGGCCATCATGGCCCTCGGGCCCCCTCTTGCCCCAAGACCTTCGGAGCTCATGACTCAGGGAGTCCCTGAAACAGACATATGCGGCAAGGCCATGGCCTTGGAGAAAGCCCCGGTCGCCCTTCTGGAGGAATCGACCGATCCAGTATCCATCCACCTTGGGCTCTAACAGGGTGAAGAGCGGGGAATACTCCTGCAACAGGCGTTGCCGCCTCATGGGGATCCCCGATTCCCTCCTCACCAAGGCCCTGATCACCACCTCCTCCCAGGCCAGGAGCCTGAAGATGGGGTTGGACCTTCGACTGGAGTAGGCGAAGGAATCCCCCGAGGGGACGCACCCGAGACACCATCGCCTCTCCTCCTGGTCCAGGCCATCGAAGACCTTCGCCTCCTGGCACATCTCCCGAGCGCACTTCCCCCCGAAGTCCACCAAGTGGCGGAGGTCATCACCGCGATGCCTCTGGGGATGCAGGAGGCAGCCGACCCGACGCTCCTCGTCATCCAGGAAACCAAGGGCCCAGCAGGTGCGACCGTCTATGGGCCTTGGGGCCGAGAGCCTCAGGTGGATCTGTCTGGAGTTGTGCCTCAGGGCGCTGGACCAAACCTTGCGAAGCCCTTCAGTGTCGTGGCCAACAGGCCGGATGGGAGGACAGCAGTGGAAACACGTCATCTCTGCCACCGGCGCGCAAAGAGAGGCGATCGTCTCTTGCCCGAGACGCATGGGTCGATGGACCTCGCCCTCCATGGTCCTCCTCAGGCCCTCTGAGGGTATTCCCTCCTGAGCCACTCGGAGAGGTGCACCCGAGTGTTGAGAGACGGCTCCTCGATCACCAGCTCCTGCAGGGACCTGAGGATCTGCCCCACCCTCGGACCAGGAGGGATCTGCAAGATCTCCATCACATCGACCCCGTTGAGCACCGGCCGAAGCGTCGCCTCCTTGGAGTGGCGGGCCAAGTCGGTGACCATCTCCTCCAGCTCTGAGAGAGCTGCCAGGGCCGGCCCTGCGGCCCTGCTCGTCGCGAGTTCTGCCCTGCGAAGCGCAAACACATCCAAGACCCGCTCATGTCCTATCCTGGACACCAGACGCCTAGCAGCAGTTTCTGAAGGCCCCACCCCTGCCAGGAGGTCCGTGGACTCGATCAGGTGGGTGATGCAGCGTATATCCTTTCTGCTGAACCTCAGTCTCCACAGGACGTCGCGAGCGACACGGAGACGCACTGAGCCACCCCCCCCAGGGACCTCGCTCCTTCCCCCCCTCAGCACGGCTTGTTCAAATCCCACACCCTTAAGGAGGGCCGCCCATCGCAACGGGGCCCTGTTCGGCACCCTCTCCAGGATTCGGAAGACGCGCCCCAGCCCGCGGTCCAGCCTGGAGGAGCCCCCCTGCCAACCCCATGTCAGTTCGGGCAGCACCACCTGGAGCAGCCCGACCTTGCTCATGCCCCTGAGGGAGGATGAGGGTCGGGGGCTCGAGATAACCCTGGTCAGCTCGTCGCGAATCCTCTCGGGGGAGACGCCCTCGAGGTGTCTTGCGGCACGGGCGATGGCGAGGATCGTGCCTCTGTGGATACGAAAGCCCAACTCCGCGCATATTCGAAACGCGCGCATCGCCCTCAAGGGATCCTCCTCGAGTCGGGCCGCCGGGTCCTCAACACCCCTCACCACCCCGGACTCGAGGTCCCTGATGCCTCCGTAAGGGTCTATGAGGGAACCGCTCACGGGGTCCCACGCCATGGCGTCGATGGTGAAATCCCTGTGTCTCAGATCCTCGAGGATCCCTTCCCCCTTGAAGGAGGAGACCTCCACCTTCACCGGGCCCAGGACCACCGTGACCGTGCCATGCCGCGCCCCGGTGGGGATCACCTTTGGGAACATCGACATCACCACTTGGCACGACGCCTCGGTGGCCACGTCCCAGTCCCTGGTCTCAAGCCCTAAGACGGCGTCGCGAAGGGCGCCGCCCACCAGAAAGGCAGGAAAGCCCCCTTCCCTCAGACGGGCGAGCACATGGGTGACCTCATGGGGAGGGAGCAACTTCCCTTTGTCGACGGGGAACTTCAGATGACCTGGGGGAGGGCTGGGTCTCAGGGCTCGGACCTGGGCCATATTCGCTTGAAGACCTTGAGGATTCTATCCCACATCAACAGACCGTAAGTCACCCCAAGCAGGGAGAGCAACAGGACGATCCTAGCAAAGATGGTCTCCCCGCTGGGCCTTGCGTCCACCTGCGTGGTGTCGGGGGCCATCCATGCGATGAGCAAGAAAAGGACCAACATGCTGAGCATGAGGCCGATGACGATGCCCCTGGATCTTTTGTCCATGCCCTTGCCTGGGGCCCTGGCAACGGCCGCATCAGGGGACAAATCGCCATCCTTCGTCGGTTCCTCTCTCTTGGGATGCGGCTGCGCGACCTTCCTGGGCCCCTCCCTGCCGGGCCTCCTCCTCGACTTAGGCATGGCTCTGCTCCTGTGGGGCTTCGCCCCGCTCGATCCAATGACCTATCTCCCGCCAATCCCTGATGCTCATGAACCGATGACGCCCTGCATTCCACGGCTGTTCGAAGACGATGGGCACTATGCCGTTGTGGTAGAGCTCCATGCACGTCTCGAGGTGATCATCCACGAAGTGTGTGACGCCCCAATCCCTGAGGACCCTGACCTTGGACCCGGAGCTCCCCACAGCCTCCATCTGCATCCTCTCGGGGGGGACCTTCGGGAGATGTCGCAGAAGCCAGGTACGCACCGGCTCGGTCTCGGGCCGTGCGGTGACGAACCTCAGTTGCTGTGAGTCGGCCAGCTTGGTCAGGACCTCGACGGCCCCTGGATAGGGCTCCATGCGCTCGGTCCACTCTGGCTCCAGCGCCATGCTTATCCACTCCATCACGAACTCGGGCTCATACGGCAGGCACTGCTCCAAACGGAACTCCGTGAACTGAGAACGGTAGACCTTTATCCCGAACACTTCCCATGCGACACGCTCGAGCACGGCCGAGAGATCCCCAACCACGCTGTCCACATCGAAACCCCAGACGACGGGCGCCTTCACGATATCAATCTCCCTTTGGCGAACTGACCATATTGTAACCGCTGCCCCTTGGGGCCGCAACAGCTCCCCACCTACATGTGACGCCCAAGGGGGTGCGAACCGCGCCAGGGTGATGGCGAAGGCCTGGAGCGAGCGGGCGGGGGCCTCCCCCGCAACACAGGCATCACCTCCAGGGCCTTGTTGTCTTGCCCAAGGCCGTATGTTACCCTAGAAACAGGGGTGAAGGCCCTTGCTCTTTTGCCAGCCCATGGCTTGGCGCTGCATCGGGGGGATATACCGACACTGAAGACGAAAGGCGAATGAAACCGAGATGAAGTCACAGTCGAACGCGGCCTTGAGGGACACGGTCCAAGGGATTTACGACTACATATCAGAGAACCTCTACCTGAACCGCCCAGACGTCGAGATCAAGGGCAGGCAGTTCAGCACACCTCTGCTCATCAGCCTACTGACAGGGTTGCGGCAGGGCAAACAACTGATCATCGGAGAGCCTGGTCTGGGCAAGACCACCTCGGCCGAGTATGTGTGCGCGCTCTTGTACAGGTTCCCTCTGGGCATCATATGGGGCAGCGAGGTCCCTGGGCATCCCGAGCAAACCGAGGAGAAGATCATCGGTCGCCCTGACCTGGGAAGGCTCAACAGGGGAGAGGAGGTCGTGGTTTGGTCCCACTTCACACTGCTCCCCGTGAAGATAGTGGACGAGATCAACCGGCTGCCTGAGACCAAGCAGAGCATGATCTTGGACGGGGTGGACCGCGGCAACTGGGGGTATCTCAACGACTCCATCATCAACAGGGAGTACTGCCTGTTCGCCACCGCCAATTATCAGGACAAGGGGACCAACACGATCATAGCGCCCCTGATCGATCGGTTCGACGTCATGGTTGAGTCCAAACACCCGGGAGCCAACTTGGCCTATCTCATAGGCATGCGAGGACCCAACGGCTCGACCCTTCGCGACGAGAAATTGGAACAGGAGTTCTTGAAGGTCCTCAACGAAAGGATCTCTTATGACGTCAGGATGGAGCGGATCGAGGTACTGTGCGATGAATTCGGGGAGGCCTTGGCCCAGAGGTCCGGGGTGCCCACGCTCTCCCGTCAGGACAGAGAGGCCATTCGGTCCGGGATGGACCGGATCCCGTTCGATCTGGACGCCAACGCCTTCCTGCGGATGATCCTCTCGGAGCTCTCCTTCTGCTATCGGTACGGCCAGAAGCGCACCCACGAGGGGTGCGGCGAGGGATGCCACTTCACGGGTTATCTCTGTAGCGCGGTGCGCAACTGCATATCGAACCGCTTCCCCATAACCGTGCGCAACTTCTCCCAGGCCCTGGCTTGGTTCCTAGGGGACGAGAAGGTGGACCTGGAGCATCTGCTGGCTGTGCTGCCTTATACGCTGGCCCACAGGCTGCAATGGAAGGATGAGGCCACTGCCCAACATGAAAAGGAATCGCGCACCGATCCGCTGGCCATTCACATGGCCAAGCATGCGGTGAAGGAGATGCATAGGCGTTACATGGAGCAGGGCCCGCTGGTGAAGAACGCCTTGGCAGTGGCCTGTCGGATATTGGAAGGGGAGGGCTTGGAGCCCATCGTGGGCGATCACCCGATCTACAGGGAGATCCTTCTGGATCTCGGGAAGGAGGTCTCCTGAAGATGAGAAACCCGTTTTCCGACTTCAGGGTGGTGCCGTATCACAAGAAGGAGATCCCCTTGGAGCGCATTGTCCGCGCCAAGGAGGACGTCATGGATAGGATTGTGAGCGGGTATCTGAGATTGGTGGAAGACGAGGTGAAGGACCTGGTCTGGCTTGTGGAACACAGCCGCGTGGTAAAGGCTTATAGCGCTGCGGTAAAAGGTATCAGGGATCTCCAATACGACACGGACGACATCGAGGAGTTCTGTGCGGAGCTGGACAGCTCCAACAGGATCCCATACATGATATCCGGGCCAGCGGGGATCTACATCTCGGCCCTGGTCAATCACGCGCGTGAAGACAGGATCGTGTTGAGGCTGAGGGACTATCAGCGCACCTTCCACTTCCTGGGCTACAGGCTCCCTGAAGGGAAGGTCCTGATCCTGCAAGGGGATGTGGGGGACTTCATCGGCGCCGGGCTCTCCGGCGGGCGCTTGGTGGTGGAGGGATCAACCGGAAGCTGGTGCGGGGCCGGCATGATGAAAGGGGAGATCCTCATCACAGAACATGCGGGTCAGAGCACAGGAGAGTGGATGAGGGGTGGGGAAATCCACGTCGATGGCCGCATCCGGAGCGTGGGGAAGACCCTGTTCGGAGGAAAGATCTACCAACGCGGCAAGCTCTTGGCGCCGCAAGACCTCTCGGGGGAGGTTTAGATGGTGGATTCCCCTGAAAGGGAACAAGTCTTGAGGAAGGTTTGGCACAAGGTGCGGGAGCGACACCTCTTCCCGGAGCTACCTCATCCTGTGTTGACGGAGTCCGATGAGAACGTCGCCCTGGAGATCAAGAACAAGCGGATCTCCCTGTCCAAGGGATTCGTCGAAGAGATGTCCGAGTTCCTCGCGGTGGATGACGTCATGGAAGGGCTACTGGATCACGCGGTCTCCCACTATCTGTATTGCCCCTGGGACTTCTCCACTCACCTGAAGCTGTACAGCGAGGCCAAGAAGGTCCTCAAGGACAAGGACATGGCCCAGAAGGCCACCGATTACTTCATGGATGTGGTCTCCGACACGCATTGCGTGAGCAAGCATGAGAGCCCCTTGCCCAAACTCTATCAGCACATGAAACGAGGTGTGATGGACGAGGCAGTCCACGCCCTGTATCAGAGGATCTGGGGCATGGATCTGGGTGTCAGCGGGTACGAGGAGATCTCCAGGAAGCTCTCCCGTCTGCCTTATCTGGACAGGAGCCGTTGGACAGAAAGCGTCAGGAAGTTCGCGAAGGTGGTGCAGGGCCTGCTGGAAATCGAGGAGAGGTTCGACGGCCTCAACAAGCCCAACCCCATGGGTGGACACGGTCTGGATCAGTACTCATCCGAGGAGATCGAACAGGGGCTCAAGGACTTCGCGATGGACGCGGCCACGCCCGTCGAATTCCGGGAGATGATCCAGGACTTCGAGGAGGAGATCCTCGAGGCCACCAGGCCCAAGGAGACGGGCATGGGTCTGGGCCTTGGCCGATCTCTGGATGCCGACATACTCTATTACATGAAACTGGCCGAGAACTACTCCCTCCCCATTCGAAAGATCCCGATGAAGAGGAGTGGCTCCCTTTATCCGCATCAGCACGTACCGTGGGAGGTGGGAAAGCCTTATCATGATATCGATCCATGGACCAGCTTCGGGAAGATCCTCCCGGGGATCACGCAGACTTGGAAGAAGCGAGAAGGCGAGATATATGGCACGGAAGAAGGGACGCCGGACTGCATGGTACTGGTGGACTCCTCTGGTAGCATGACCAACCCGAGACAACAGCTTTCCTACGCGGTGTTGGGGGCAGCCTGTGCCTGTGACGCTTACCTGAGAAACGACGTGCAGGTGGCCGTGTACAACTTCAGCGACGCCAAGGCCGGGGGGCGCCAACTCCTACCCTATTCCAGGCAACGCATGGACGTTTACCGGGCCATCTGCCACTATTTCGGTGGCGGCACGAAGCTGCTGCTGGAGGACATCGATTCCCTCCAGACCGACCGCGTGCCGGACATCTTTCTGATCACGGACATGCAGATCACGAACCTGGAGGTCCTCATCAATTACTTCAACGCGCACAAGAACCGTGTCACCGCGGTGCACCTGGGGGACAACGAACACGTGCAGACCTTTCGTCGTTCCATGGCCCTGAAGAAACACGTCTCCATCTATTCGGTAGAAAAGAAAGAGGACATACCGAGGATCGTGCTCGGGAAGATCAAGGAGTACTTCGGCTCCGTGAGCTGACCCTCACTCCTTGGGGGCCGATTCGTCATCCAACGGCGTGCTTATGCGGTAACCCTCGGAGATCCACTCCCCCAGGTCGATGAGCTTGCACCTCTCCGAGCAAAAGGGGCTGTACGGGCTCTCTTCCCAGACCACCTTCTTCTTGCAGGTGGGACACCTCACCTCCAGGACCTTCTTGCGGGGACTCATGACTCCACCCCGTAGGCGGAATAGAATACACGAGTGGGAAGCTCCAGGCAGGTGAGTCTCCCGCCGTACCCGGCCCCGGTGTCTATCCCGATCTTGTTTTGTTGCACCAACGGTCTCGGAAAGGGGGTATGTCCGAAGATCACCAGCTTTCCGAAGTCCTCCTCGCAATCTATGAAATCTCCCCTTATCCACAGCAGATCGTCCATGGTCTGCTGGTTGAGTGGCATGCCGTAGCGGATCCCCGCGTGCACGAAGAGATAGTCCGCTGTCTCGTAGTAGAGCTTCAGGGAATTGAAAAAGGCCATGTGCTCATGGGGCATCTGGGATTCCGGGTCATCCCCGACGAGCTCGTAGGAGTGTATGGTCTCCACTCCCCCATTGAGGAAGAAGGACCACGGGTCCTTCCTGTAGGTGAGATAGTCCAAGAGCATGAGTTCGTGGTTCCCCATGAGGCAGACCGTGCGCGGGAATTCCCTCTGGATCCGGAGCACGCGTTCCACCACCTCCCTGGAGTTGGGCCCCCGATCGACATAGTCCCCCAGGAAGATGATCTGATCCCGCTGCGGATCGGGATCGATCTTGCCAAGGAGCTCCTGGAGCTTGTTCAGATATCCGTGGATATCGCCGATGACGAAGATGCGACCTTGGTCCATCTGCCCAGCGGTCATGATTGGAACAGCACCTCTCTCCATCTCTTCAGGACCACGTCCCCCCCCTCCTTGATGGCGCAGGCATGCATCCTCGCCTTGGCCAAGGTCTCACCGATGAAGTGCGAGGCCACATGGATCTTCCGCTCGCTGAGGGCGGCCTCCTGCAGGAGGAGATACCCCATGTAGACCTCGGCCCCCATCTCCACGATCCTCCTGGCCATGAGGGCACGGAAGGGGGTGTCGGCCTCCTCTCTCCCCGAGGCCGGATCCATGACCCTCCTCGACCGCACAGCCTCCAGGGAGTCGGTGAAGAGCGCGTGAGATTCCTGGAGCTTGGCGGAAAGGCCCGACAGTCGCGGATCGGACGAGGAAGCGGATGCCATCTCGGCCAGGACCTCGCTCATCGCGCCCCTGACTATCTTGGCCATGGCCCTGTCCACCTGCATCTGAGAGGTCCCCTCGTAGATGCTCGTGACCCGGGCGTCCCGATAGAGTCGCTCTATGGGATAGTCCCTCATATAACCATTACCCCCATGGACCTGCAAGGCCAGGCTGGTCAGTCTGATGGCAGCCTCGGAGGTGTAGTACTTGGCGATGGGGGTGAGCAGCTCGGCCAGCTGGGCGAAGCGGTCCCTCTTCTCCTTGACGACTGCGTAGCGTGGCTCCCTTCGGTCCATTGACTCCATCTTGGCCGAGAGCCCCTCTTGTATGTCCACGGCCTCGGCGGTCCTATAAACGAGGCTTCGCATGGCCTCCAGGGTGCACTTTATCTCCACGAGCATCTCCGCAACCGGCGGAAACTCGATGATCTTCTCTCCGAACTGCTCCCTCTCCTGGGAGTAACGAAGGGCCTCTCGAAAGGCTGCCTCCGAGATCCCGAGGCATTGGGCGGCCACCCCCAACCTGGCCGCGTTCATGAGCCAGTTGACGTACTGGGTGAGACCGCGACCCCTGCGGCCCACCAAGAGCGCAGGGGCGTCGTCGAAATACAGCTCGCATGTAGGGGAACCATGGATGCCCATCTTCTCCTCGATCCTCCTGACCTGGACCCTTTCCCCCCTCTCCACGACGAAGAGGCTCAACCCTCGCGCCCCCGCGAACCTCTGAGGATCCTCGCTCCGCGCTAGGACGAGGAGGACGTCCCCGCAGCCATTGGTGATGAAGCGTTTGGTGCCCCTGATCCTCCAGCCCTTGTCATTGGGATCCTCGTACGCCTGGGTGCGGATGGACATCAGATCGCTTCCCGCATCCGGCTCGGTGAGGACCATCGCCCCGGTAGTCTCCCCCCGGCAGAATGGTGGGATGTACCTGGCGCGGATATCCTCGTCTGCGAAGTGGGCGATGGTCTCGGCGATCCCCTGAAGCCCGAAGAGGTTCATAAGGGAGACGTCGGCCCTGGAGATGATCTCCGTGGCAGCGGTGTACAGGGTCGAAGGGAAACCGAGGCCACCGTATTCCCTGGGCAGGCTGAATCCCATGAGGTCGGCGTCGGTCAGGTCCTTGAGGTTCTGCTCCATACCCTTGGGGAGTATGACCCGTCCGCCTTCCAGTTTGCACCCGGTGGCGTCGATCTCCGCGGCCCTGGGCGCTATGCGTTGGGCAGCCAGAGAACCGATGGGGTCGATGAGGATATCCCGAAAGGTATCAACCGCGTCCTCCAAGGTCTCGTAAGCGCAACCATCCGAGTCCAGCTCTCCCCTAGCATCCAAGACCTCTTTCCAGTTGACCCTTCGCTCCATCTGGAAGCGCAGGTCTTCGTTATCCAGGTAGAAGTTATCGTAGGTCATCGACCCATTTCACCTCCCGAGTATTTGGACCAGTTTCGGGATCACTGCCTTGAGGTCCCCCTCCACAGAGTAATGGGAGAAACGAAAGATTGGGGCCTGGGGATCGATGTTGATGGAGACGATGGTCCCCGAGTCCATGATCCCCACTCGGTGCTGAACCGCACCGCTTATCCCGCAAGCTACGTAAAGCTCCGGCTTGACCTTGACGCCCGTCTGCCCTATCTGTCTGTCGTGAGACACCCAGCCAGCGTCCACCGCAGCGCGTGTCGCACCCAGCTCTCCCCCCAACAGGGCCGCAAGTCTTCGCGCCCACTCCAATCCCTCACCGCCTCCCACACCCGCCCCGATTCCAACTATGACCCGGGCCTCCCGGAGGTCCACCGTCTTGGCAGCGACCTTGGTCTCCAGGACTCGCACCCGTCCCCTCTCCTCGGCAGGCCTCACCTCCACCTCCACGACCTCGGCCTTGGCAGCAGCAGGCGGTGTCGAATCCGATCCCCTCTCCTGGAGGGTCACTATGGCCGGGGCCCCTTCGAGCTCGTAATCCACGGCCACCTTGCCGTCGAACTCCATCCTGGTGCCTATCAGGCGTCCCCCCTCCCTTTTCACCTCACAAGCCCCGACCAGGACCCCGACCCCCAAGGCAGCAGCCAGCCAGGATGCCAGATCCTCGCCCTGGGTCGTGGGAGGGAGGACGAACAGGGAGGGCTTGTGCCTCGCCAGGAGTTCCTCCAGGACCGGTCCGAAGAGGTCGGCCCTGTATTCGGAGAGGGCCTCGCCGGGGATGTGATAGACCTCCGGCGATGGCAAGGGGACCTCATGGAGGATTCCCCTGTCTCCTCCCACACAGACGGAGACAAGAGGCTCCTTCATCCGCTCGGCCAAACCCGCACACGTGGCCAGGACGACCAGCCCTGCCTCCGTCAATCCCTCCGCATCCCGCTCGAGATATACCCAGACCCCGGCCATTGCCTCACCTCACGAGCCCTTGCGCCCGAAGCTCATCCACCATCCGCTTCAGCTCCGATTCGTTGTACCCGTCTACCCTTCGGGAAGGAAACTCCCTTTGCGCCACAGCCCTACAGGCGACCACCTTGGTGGGGTCATGAAGCGAGCCCTCTGACAGGCCCAACTCCTCGGTGGTCCACTGAGGGATCTCCGTCTTCTTGTGCTGGAGCTTGAGCTTTGCCTTGGCGCTCCTGGGGGCCCTCGGGTCGTCCTTCAGCAAGGCCACGCCCACGGAGAGCACCACCGGGAAATCGACCTCGACCCTCTGGATACCCCCTTCGATGGCACGTCTCACGCGTACGCCCCCCCCCTCGACCCCCTCCACTGCCTCCACATAAGAGACCAGTGGCCAGTCAAGAAGCCTCGCCAGCATGGCACCGCGCTGGGCGTTCTCCAGCTCGTTGAGTTGTATCCCTGTGAATAGCACGTCCACTGGATGGAGCCTCTTGACGGCCTCCGCGACCAGACGCGCCTCCACCATCACCCCCGGCCTCTCCCCAGGGGGCAAGACCCTCAGGGCCCGGTCCACCCCCCTGTAAAGGCATTCCCTGAGCACGTCCACCCCCCTCGGACGACCCGAGGAGAGCGCCGTGACCTCGCACTGGTCGCACCCGTCCTTGACCTGCAAGGCCATCTCCAAGGCATTGAGGTCCTCGGGATCGAACCTCCCTTCCCACTGACCCCAGCGAGGCATCCCGCTTGAGTCCAAGACCTCCCCTACCATGTCCCGCGTATCCGAGATCTCCCTGACCCAGACAGCTACATGCATCCTTGACCCCCCCTCATCGCCTTACGAGGGCTCCCCACTGGAGAGCGGCCTGCCTGCACATCCGCGCGTCCGTTGCAACGGGCTGCGGACACGGCAGACCGCAAGGGGCATCATCGTTGGGACATCGCTCATCCGTAACGGTACTTGACCCCCTTCCCCCCGTTGGGGTAGTCCCAAACTATCCCCTCCCTGGGACAGGCCACCCGGCACGTCCCACATTCAAGGCAGTTCTCATGGTTCACCTTGACGAGCCCCGGGTCTTCGGGACTCGGCACGTACACACGGGCAGGACAGATGAAGGTGCAGACCCTTTCCTGACACGCCCTGCACACGCCCTCATCCAAGCGGATGTGGGGATGGTCCTTGTCCACCTCGTACCTGACACGATAGAGCTTCTCCTCCAAGGCCAGGCACGGCCCCTCTTTGGCGAAACTCGGTGAGTCTTCTGCCCTGCTCATCCTATCATCCGTCTCAAACGCCACAGCTCCCTCGCAGTCCTCAGCTTGGGGAGGCCGTCCATGAAGCGGGCCAACGCCTCTTTCTGGATAGATCGCTTGGGTCTCTGGGCCTGGGAGTAGAACTCGGTGAGCAACCTGCAGAAACGTGCCGGGAGGAGATCCATGACCCTTGGGTAGACCTCTTGGGCATCGGAGACCCTCCTGTAGTTCCGCAGGTCCTGGAAACCGAAGCTGTCTCTGAGCATCTCCTCGTAAAGGGACAGTGCCCCCTTGGTGAAGTCACCCACCAGCCTGGCCTGGATCACCGCCTCTGCGGCCAGCCTCCCCGAAGCCATGGCCAAATTGGCCCCTTCGTGGTAAATGGAGGCGTTCACGAGACCCGCCGCATCCCCGACCACCACGAGTCCATTGTGACAGAGCTCAGGCACGGCATCGTATCCTCCTTCCGGAAGGATATGCGCCGAGTACTCCAACAGCTCACCCCCACGGAGGTACTTGCTTATCTCCGGATGGGCCTTGAAACCCTCCATGAGATCGTGTGGAGAGAGCCTGCTTGCGGCGAGGGAATCGACCTTCACGATGAATCCGAGGGATAGGCTCTCCTTTCCGGTGTAAAGGAACCCACCCCCGACCAGCCCACGGAAGGGGGTGCCGACCCACTCCATGGCAGCCCCTTCGCCGGGCCCCAGGTGAAACCGCTCCTCGATGACCCCCGCTGGGAGACCCCAGACCTCCTTGACCCCGATGCCGAAGACCTGTGCCTTGCGGCCTCTCCTCATCCCGAGCCTTTGCATGGCCCTTTGCGTGACAACGCCCAAAGCCCCCTCGGCGATGATGACCACATCGCTCAACAATGGCTCGTCTCCCCTGACGCTGACCCCGACCACTCGCTTGGCGAGGCCCTCCCCCTGGTAGATGAGGTCATCTACCACCATGCCATCCAGGATACTGGCCCCAGCCTCTTCCACCTCATGGGCAAGCCAGCGGTCGAACTGGGCCCGGTAGACCACCCAGCTATGGTTGTGGGGTGGCTGGCGCCATTGCTCCGCCCCGAATTCCAAGGCACCGAAGAGGTCCTCCCCTATGAACCCGAGGAGGCGGCGAGTCACCGGCCGCTCCAAAGGGGCCCTGCCCTCGAAATCCGGGATGGCATCGCTCAACACAGTGGAGTACAGGAGCCCACTGACGTTCTTGGATCCGGCGTATAGACCTCGCTCCACCACGATCACGTCCAGGCCTTCCTTGGCCAGACGGTGGGCGGCCATGAGGCCGGCCGGACCGGCCCCCACCACGATGGCGTCCACCTTGACTCGATCCTGCCCCATGTCCCTCCTCGCTCCCCTTTTTCGTGGGAGGCACCCCGAGTTTCTAACCCAGAGGGGAGGTCGTGTCAACCGCCCTCCCTTTCCAGAAAACGCAAGTATGCTGGCACAATTCCCATGGGGAATCAACCTACGCGTTGAACCTCACCCCTTCCAGGGGCGAGGGAAGCCCTTTGTCCTGGAGCCAAACCAAGGGGGATCCCAGTCCCAGTGGGAGGGGGAGATTTCGCCGTGGCGGGACTGGGAACCGCGATGGAGAGGGGCTGACTCTAGTCCTCCCTCAGCCGAGGACGCGCATCCTGAGCCTTCCCACCCCACGGTCCACCAGGGCGAGGCGCCTGGCCAGGCCGTAAGATAGGTCCACATCCCTGCCCTGCACGTACGGCCCGCGATCAGCTACCACTGCGCGCACCTTGACCCCTGTGTTGGGGTCTCGAAGCTCCACCCTGGTGCCGAGGGGGAGCTCCTTGTGGGCGATGGTGAAGGAGTGCATGTCGAAGGGTTCTCCGTTGGCCATGGGTTTGCCATGATGCTCGTGGCCGTACCAGCTCGCCACCACCTCCTTCTCCTCTGCCGGATAGGTCGGGAGTGCCACGCGTATCCTCTGGCCGGGCTGGATGTTCCTTGGGTTGGTGATCCCGTTGTCCTTGATCAGGTCCTCCAAGGGAACGTGGAACTTCTTGGTCGCCAGGGACCAAAGGGTGTCGCCCGGCCTGATGGTGTATTCAACCCATCTCTTGTTGTTGGTCCCGGACGGATTCAGCAGGGGGTTGGGTGGCTGTGGTACCCTTTGCTCGGCCAGTTCCATCTCTTCAGAGAATCTAGGCATCTGACGCACAACCATCTTCGGCGATGCTGTGCGGCTGGCGGTCGCTCCCCTCGACAGGGCAGCGAGCCCGCGATACCTTTCCAAGACGTATCCCGCGATGCGGCCGACCCCTGTCAGGGCCGACCCTCCCTGCCACCATCCACTCATGGTCACTGCCTCCTCTTGCTTGTCCTGACACCCTGGGTGGTGAACCTCCCCAGCCACATATCGGCCAGTAGGCTCCCGACGGTCTCTATGGCCTTGCGAAACGGGGTGTTCCTGACCGTATGCCACCTGGAGTCACCAGAAAACCGCTCCGGGAGATAAATGTTGTACAAGATTGGCGGGACGATCCCCCTTTCATCCCAAGCATAGGCGTGCACCCTCATCCAGGCGTCCCCGGCGGGCAGGCAGTCCGTGAGGTAGTCGATGAGGACCTGCCCGTTGTCGAATACGGTGGTGACCAACTCCTGCCCGCCGGGAAGGTTGCCGATGGTGGCGTCCGGGACCACCTCGAGCAGGTTCCAAGCGGCAAGGGCCGCGTCGTCCACCAGGTTCAAGGCAGCGGAGGGGAGCCCGAAGACCAGGTCATCCATAATGGCCTCGCCGAAGATCTTCCGACAAGCAAACCTCACCCTTTCCAGGATCCCAACTGGTTGCGGCTCCCCATCGGGCCTGAAATAGCCCAGGCTCAAACCGCTCGCCAGATCCTTGAGGAACTCCCCTATGGACCCCAGGAGCCCTCTCCTCTGGGCACTCTCGACCCTTCCATCTTCGTTCACGTACTTGTGAGTCGAACCCATGAACAGATCCTTGAAGAGGTTCACTACATTGGCCAATGCGTCCCTGAGATCCTTTCCTATGCGCTGGGCAAGGCCTTCCCCACCCTTGATGCCTGTGCGAGGCTCTTCGGCCTCCAGGTCGATCCCGTCACCCCCTGGGTGCGCCAGCAACTGGTCCTCCCTGTATGCGGCTATCTGTGCCTCCAAGGAGCCAAGGGAAACGGGTTGGATCCCGTTGGAGGCGAAGTCGCAAAGGAATCCCTTGTTCCGGATTCGCTGGTCAGGGCCTGATACGAAATCGCCGCCCATCCCCTCCGCGGGTCCCACCGCTGTGGCCTGCATCACTCGGTCGAAAGAGGATGCCACGTCGGCCACGCGGGCCATCGCCGTGCGCGCTTCCCCGATGCGGAAAGGTTCGCCGACGTTGTGAATGGCGTGTGGCAAAGGGATCAGTAGGGAAGTTCCTTCCGCCATCCCAGGCAGATCCGTCCCATCGTCTCGGCATCGGCCCGCACGGCCAGGCCCGAGGCCCTACGGTCCGGGCAGGCCCACATCCCTATGGTGGCGTGTAGCAAGGGCGATGCCAGTACAGAGGGACTTCCAGCCCTTGGGGAACGGGACGCGATCGTCGATGCGCCAAGGGGCTTGACAAAACGCCCCCTGGGAGATAATAAGAAGGGCTGGCTCCGACTTCTCGGTCCCTTGCGACGCCACTGATGAAGATACTCATCGTAGATGACGAGCAGCGCATAAGATCTCTCCTCACTGAGTATTTCGAGCACGAGGGCTGGGATGTGACGACGGCCCATGACGGCAAGGCGGCCATGGCCGCCTTGCGTTGTGGCTCCTTCGACGTGGTCCTGAGCGATATCCGAATGCCAGGGGCCAGCGGTCTCGAGGTCCTGAGGGAGACCCGCCGCTGTTGTCCTTCCACGCAGGTCCTCCTCATGACCGGCTACAGGGACTTGCAGTCCGCCATAGAGGCTGTCAACCAGGGCGCATTCGCTTACGTCGAGAAGCCCTTCGATCTTCGTGAGCTGCACGAGAGGGCCCTGGATGCCTTGGAGGCCAAACGGCTATTGGATCAGACCGAAAGATATATGGCCAACCTGAAGGAGCTGGTGGAAGAGAAGGATCAGGAGCTCTCCCTCCTGAAGGAACGAAGCAAGGCCATACTGGGCGTCATAC
>FWPV01003588.1_pt1 | contig 30117 bp, 26 predicted proteins | sample 2228371 | NCBI WGS metagenome assembly FWPV01 (sample SAMEA103939776, study PRJEB20133) | metagenome | reverse complement strand
ACCGAGGCCTGGTTTGCCATTGTTTTTTTCCCGGGAAACTGCTAAGCAGGGGAAAAGTTCCCGCTGCGCCAGGATCCGTCATGAAGAATACCTTGACCCGGCTCTGTCTGCTGCTTTTGGCCCTCCAGGCCTTTCCCCCGGGAGGGGCGGCCGGCGACGTCTTCCGAGAGTATGACAAAGTGATCTGGATCAACCAACTCCGGCAACAAGGGGTGGCGTATGAAAAGGGCAGGAAGCTCTTTGAATTCCCGGTGATCACCGGGGACGACGAGAACACCACCCCGCCCGGCATCTACCTGGTGAGGTTAAAAAACGAGGACTACTATTCCCGCAAATACCAGACTCCCATGCCCTATTCCCTGTTTTTCGACCTCCGGGACCGCAAGGCCATCCATGAAGGGGAAGTGCCGCCGCTGCCGGAACGGCGGGAATATGCCACCCATGGGTGCGTGCATGTGGAGCAGCCTTACATGGAAAGGCTGTTTCATTGGGCCGAGGAGGGGAAAACCGCCGTCGTCATCTCCGGCTGGCGCAGTGAAGACTGATTCCGACCCCCCACCGTGCGGCTTGTCTGCGTTCACCCGCCCCGCCTTGAGAGTTTTTCCCCCGGTCTCATGGGAGCGGCCGGTCCGGAACCTGGGAAAAGGGGCAGGCCGTGCTTGGTTATTTCCCCAAAGGTGATATAATACCCTATTTGGGCGGGAGGACCAGCATGCCGAAATTTCCCCACCGCGCCGGATAGGTTGATGAAAAAGCTACCCACTATTGCCGTGCGAGGCGCCGACCGCGAGGTCATCTTTATTCAAGGAGGCATGGGCATCGGCATCTCCCTGGCAAGGCTGGCAAAAGCCGTGGCCCGCCGGGGCGGCGTCGGCACCATCTCCAGCGCCGGCCTGCACACTCTGGTGAGCAAGCGTCTGGGGAGAAGGGTCAACGCCCGGGAGGCCGCGGCCATCGAGGTGGCCGAAGCCAAGAGCGAAGGCGGATTCATTGCCATCAATATCATGGTGGCCCTGCATAAGACCTTCAACAATTCCATCCTGGGGGCCATTGAGGGAGGAGTCGATGCCATTATTCTGGGGGCCGGCCTGCCCACCACGCTTCCCGACCTGGTGAAGGAAGCAGACGTGGCCCTGATTCCCATCGTGTCGTCTGTAAAGGCCTTGAAAATCATTACCAAGAGGTGGCTGGACCGCTACCAGCGGCACCCGGACGCGGTGGTGGTGGAGGGCCCCCTGGCCGGCGGTCACCTGGGCTTTTCTCTTGCCGACCTGAACAAACAGGCCTCGCAGTTGGAAAACATCTTCCCTCCCATCAAGGAGTTTGCCCGCCGCAACGGGGACTTCCCCGTCATCGTGGCCGGGGGCATTTATTATCGGGAAGACATCCTGCGGTGGGTGAATGAGATGGGAGCCGACGGGGTGCAGATGGGCACGCGCTTTGCCGCCACTCAGGAAAGCGGCGCCACCGAAGCCTTCAAACAGGCCATCGTCAACTGCCGGCGGGATGATATCATCATTGCCGACAAACCCGGGTCGCCCTGCGGCCTGCCCTTCCGGATTCTCAAGACTTCCCCCGGTTATCAACTGGCCCTGAGGAAAGGCCGGGAACCGAAATGCAACCGGGGCTATGTGCTGCGCAAGGACGATGAGGGCAACTTCACCATCTGCTCGGCCCGGGAGTCGCGCGACGATTTCTGCATCTGCAATGTCCTGCTCAGCGCCCACGGCTTCACCGATGAGGAGGAGCCCATCTATACCGTGGGCCAACGGGCCCACCTGGTGGACCGCATCCTGACGGTGGACGAACTCATGGACGAGCTGACCGGCGTCTGCTGAAAACCGGCCCCGCAGCTCACCCGCCCCCTCGTTCCGGCTTCCCGCCGGGCCCGCTCCTGCGCCTCGCCGGTGGCTGACCGGGCACCCCCACGGCGGACATCAGGCGCGGGCCGCGTCTCTCCCATGTCCCCCGGAGGACCAGGCTCCGGGGGCCTCAGTGACCCTTGGCCTGCTTGCTCCGGTAATCCTTGATGGCCAGCGCCAGGGCGTCGGCCCCCAGGTTGGAGCAGTGCAGCTTGTTCGCCGGCAGGCCCCCCAGGACCTGGGCCACCTGTTTGTTGGTGATCTTTTCGGCGTCGGCCAGTTTCTTCCCTTTGGCCAGTTCGCTCACCATGCTGGATACCGCGATGGCGGCCACGCAGCCGAAGGTCTGAAACTTGACGTCCACAATGGTGTCGTCTTGCACCTTGATATAGAACGTCATCATGTCGCCGCAGGCGGGGTTGCCCACTTCCCCGACGCCGTCGGGGTCATCCATGACCCCGGCGTTGCGGGGATTATTGAAGTGCTCCATGACCACGGGACTATACATCTCGGTCTCCTTCCAAAGAACTATGGACGGCGGCGCGGCTGCGGCTGGAGCGTTTCATGCAGCGCCCCCCGCCGCCAGCTTCTTGTGCCACACCGGGGAAAAGGACCTCAGCCGGGCCACCGCCGGGGGCAGGTGGGTGAGGACCTGTTTAAGGTCAGCCTCGGTGTTGCTTCGCTCCAGGGTAAAGACCAGAGAGCCCTGAGCCACCGCCGGGGTCAGGCCGATGGCGCACAGCACCGGGGAGACTTTCAGGGCCTTGGAAGCGCAGGCCGAACCGGTATTGGCATAGACGCCCTGGCGGCTCAGCAGGAAGACCAGGGCTTCGCCCTCCACGCCCTCGAAGCAGAAGCTGGCATGACCCGGCAGGCGCTTTTCCGGGTGGCCGGTGTAAATCACTTCCGGCACCGACTCCTTGACGCCGGCCACCAGCCGGTCCCGGAGGCCTGCCAGGTAAGGGGCCTTGCCGGGCAGTTCCGCCCCGGCCAACTCCGCGGCTTTGCCCAGCCCCACGATGCCGGGGATGTTTTCCGTGCCGCCCCGGCGGCCGTCTTCCTGGATGCCGCCGTGGATCTGGGGCACCAGCCGGAGCTTGCGGCGAAAGTACAGGGCGCCCACTCCCTTGGGGCCGCCCAGGGCCGGGCCCGACAGGGTAAGGAGATCCACCCCCAGGGCCTCCACGTCCAGCGGGACCTGACCGGCGGAGGCCACGGCGTCGCTGTGCAACAGCACCCCTGCCTCCCGGCAGACCGCAGCCAGCTGGGGAATTTCCTGGATGGTGCCGATCTCGTTGCTGGCATGCTGGATGGAGACCAGCACCGTGGCCGGGGTGAGGGCCTTTTTCAGTCGCTCGGGGTCCACTTGGCCGAAGCGGTCCACCGGCAGGAAAGTGGCCTCGAACTCGTGGAATTTCTCCAGGTACCGGGCGGCATTCAGCACCGAGTGGTGCTCAATCCCAGAGACGATGACGTGGCGGCCCTTCTTCAGGTGGGCCAGGGCCGCGCCCTTGACGGCCAGGTTATTGGCCTCGGCCCCCGAGGAGGTAAAGATGATTTCCCCGGGCCGGGCGCCGATGAGCCGGGCCACCCGGGCCCGCTGCTCCTCCAGCACCTCCTTGACCTGGCTCCCCAGGTCATAGACCGCGGAAGGGTTGCCGAAGCGCTCTGCAAAAAAGGGGAGAAGCTCGGCCAGCACTTCCGGGCGCACCGGGGTGGCGGCCGCATGATCGAAATAAGCCACTGCCATGGCCCTCTCCTTACGCCACCTTCCTGATGTAAAGCCGGTAGCACTCGTTGCAGTCGTCCTCGCAGATACCCACAAACTCCTGGCCGTGCTTGGCGCACCACGCGGGGATGTCCTCCAGGGCGCCGTCGTAGTCGGTGAGGATTTCCAGCACCTGGCCGGGCTCCAGATCCTTGATGAGCTCCGCCGGCTCCAAAAGGTGCATGGGACAGACCCGATAAACCAGATCAGCCGTGGCGTCGGCCGGACATGCCTGGATGAATTTCATGTACCGCCTCCTGAAAACCGCTTTTATTCTATACTAATTATGTAGAGATTAAAATCAAGGGACGGCGGGCAGATTTTTTTCGGTGCAGAAGGGCTTGCCGGGCCCTCGCCACCCGGCGTCCCTTTTAGCAGGAGGGGGTCAGTCTGAAGCCCAGCCGACCACCCCACGGCGGCCGGGGGAGGGCGAAGCACCACCGCTCCAAGGGTGGGGCCGGCACGGGGTATCGCGCCCAGGGGTGGGCGGGGCGGCCCATAGCCCGGCCGCCTTCCCCTCCCGGCTCTTGCCTCTGCCCGGTCAGAAGGCCGGCTGACTCGGCAACCGGGGGAATTGGGGTTCGGTGCTCAGTCCCGGGGCTTCCTGGAGGGGCGAGGGATATTCCGGCGTGGGGAGATTCACAAAGCTGTCAGGATAGCGGTCCGGCTGGACGCTCTTGAATTGGGCATAGGATGGGTCCCGGGTGGCCGGATCGGGGAAGGAAATGAGGGCGAAGAGCTCCGCCGCCTCCCGGGGATTGGTGAGGCCCAGAATGGCGTACTGTTGCAGCGCCCCTTCTTTATTCCCCGCCATGAAGAAGACGGCTCCCAGGTTGAATTGGGCCTGGGCGTTGTTGGGGTTTAAGAGGGCGGCCTGCTGGAAGGCTTCCGCGGCCTCTTCCATCCGGCCCTGCTGGCTCAAGGCCACCCCCAGGTTGTTCATGGCGCCGTCGTCTTTGGGGTTGTATTGCAGGGCTTCCTTCAGGGAGGCAATGGCCTGGTCGTAGTTGCCCTGCTCCACCTGGGCCAGGCCCCGGCGCCCATACATGTAGGCCAGGGCTTCCCTGGCCTCCTTGCTCTGGGGCTTGAGCTTCAGGTGTGCCTTGGTATCCTGGATGCCGCCGGCGATGTTGCCTTGCATGAATTTCAGCTCGCCGGAGCGCAGCAGCACCTCCGGGTAGTCCGGCTTGAGCCGGAGGGCCGCCTCGTATTCCTTCAACGCCTTGGCGGGCTGGCCCTCGATTTCATACTTCAACCCCAGCATATAGCGGGCCTTGGGGTTCTTGGGGTCGGCCTGAACCGCTTTTTGCAGGCTCTGCAAAGACGGCCCCCGCTCTTTGGCCAGGGCAGGGCCCAGCCACACCGCCGCGGCCAAAGCCGCCGTCATCCACACCCAAGAACACCGTTTCATCGCCAACCCCCTCAGTTCTCCGACGGTTTTCCGGGGAGGACCGGGGAAGCCCCGCTTCCCCCCTTCCCGGCAGACTCCCTTCCCAACCCCTGGTTGCGGATTGGGTCTCAGGCTTGGGGGCGCGCCGGCCCTTGCCCCATTCCCACCATAACTGCACTATACCGCCTTTTCAGACGCTTGACAAATGTAACTTTGCAGGATGGCGAAGGTTTCGGGGGGGCGGTGGCTGATCCCGGGGAGAACGATTTTTGCGCCCCGCCGGTGGGCTTTGGAGTAAAATGACCCTGTCAGGTTGTCAGTTTTGCAGGAGGGGGTCGCAGGCGCCATGGTATTGGCTGAGCAGTTTGTCTCCCAGGAAGCAGACCGGCGGGCGGCGCCGGTGTTGGTCACCGGTTCCACGGGCTATGTGGGGGGACGGTTGATTCCCGCCCTGCTGCAGGCCGGATGGCGGGTTCGGGCCCTGGGGCGGTCGGTGGCCAAGCTGCAGGCCCGGCCGTGGGCGGCGCATCCCCGGGTGGAGCTGGCGGCAGGCGACGTCCTGGACCTGCCGTCCCTCACCCGGGCCGCCCAGGGATGCTGGGCCGCCTACTATCTGGTGCACTCCATGCTGGCCGACCCCCGCAGCTACCGGGAGACTGACCGTCAGGCGGCGCACCATATGGTCCGGGCCGCAGCCGCAGCCGGACTGAATCGCATCATCTACCTGGGAGGATTGGGGGGCAAAGACGATCCCCAGCTGAGCCGGCACCTGCGCTCCCGCTATGAAGTGGCCCAAATCCTGCAAGCCGGGCCGGTCCCTACCACCTTCCTCCGGGCCGCCATGATCCTGGGCTCGGGCAGCGCCTCCTTCGAAATCATGCGTTATCTGGTGGAGCGCCTGCCGGTGATGATCACCCCCCGGTGGGTGAACAACCCGGTGCAGCCCATCGCCATCCGCAACGTTTTGGGCTACCTGGTGGGCTGCCTGACGGTGGACGAGACCCGGGGGCAAACCTTTGACATCGGCGGCCCGGAAATCACCACCTACCGCCAGCTCTTTGACCTTTATGCCCAGGAGGCGGGGCTTCGGAAGCGCCTCATCATCCCGGTGCCGGTGCTCACTCCCCGGCTGAGCTCCTATTGGATCCATCTGGTAACCCCGGTGCCCGCGGCCATCGCCCGGCCCCTGGCCGAAGGCCTCAGGAACCCGGTGATTTGCCAGGAAAACCGCATCCGGGACCTCATCCCCCAGGAGCTCCTGGACTGCCGCACCACCATCCGCCTGGCCCTGCAACGGGTCCGGCAGGAGCAGGTGGACACCTGCTGGATGGACGCCGGGGCCGTGGTGCCCCCCGAGTGGCTGGCGTGCGGCGATGCGGATTATGCCGGCGGCACGGTGCTGGAGTTGGCCTACGGCATCACCCTGGCGGCCCAACCCGAAGATGTCTGGCCGTATCTGGCCAGGATCGGCGGGGAGACGGGCTGGTATTTCGGCACGGGTCTCTGGAAGGCCCGGGGTTGGCTGGATCGCCTCCTGGGCGGGGTGGGCTTCCGGGGGGGCCGGCGCCACCCCACCGAGATCCGGGTGGGGGACGCCCTGGACTTTTGGCGGGTGCTGGAGGTCCGGCCACCCCACCGACTAATGCTCCTGGCTCAGATGAAGTTGCCGGGCGAGGCCATCCTGGAATTTGAAGTGAAACGGCTCGGTGACGACCGCTGCCAGCTCATCCAGCGGGCCCGCTTCCTGCCCCGGGGGCTGGGGGGCATCCTCTACTGGTACGGGTTGGATCCCTTCCACCGCTGGGTCTATGGCGGCATGCTGCGGGCCATCGCTCAGGCCACCGGCAAAAGGGTGCTGCACGGCCCGGAGCGCCTGGGCCCCCAAAAGCCGGGTCGGCGCTAGCCCCGGGCACAGGCCCCGACTAGATCACCAGGGAGCCCAAGCTCTGAGGGGGCGCCGAGGCCGGACCGTCCGGGAGCTTGTCCGGTTCGCCTTTCCGGGCCTGGCCACAGATTCCCTGCCAGGCTTCCTTGAGTTGCACCAGCAGACCGATGACCTCTTCCACCGCGGCGGCGTCCCCCGCGAAGTTGGCCCGGGTCAGGTGCTGGGTCATGAAATTGTAGAGCTGAAAGAGGTTGGCGGCGAGGTCCCGGCCTTCCTGAAAGTTGAGGGAGGCATTGAGTTCTGCAATGATATCCAGGGCTTTGCCCAGATAATGCCCTTTGCCCCGGGAGTCTTGGGCGGTCATACACTCCTTGGCCTGCCTCAGGAAGCCGATGGCCCCTTCGTAGAGCATGACCACCAGCTGCAGGCGGTCCGCGGTGGTCACCTGGGTGGCGAGATATTGCTGGTGCACGACCTGGGTTCTCATGAACTTTTCCCTTCTTCTGGCGAAATGCGCCGGCGGCGCCCTTCAGTTTGGCCTGAGCGGGGCCGGCAGCAGGATTTCCCCGGTTTTCCCGGCCCCATCCCACCCCTGCAATAGGCCGGCGCGCCGGCCTATTTGCTGCTGCTCTGCATCTTCTGAATCTGGCTGTTCAGATAATTGGCCTGGTCGTTCAATTGGGCCAACACCGCCTCCAGCCGGCTGAACTGGTCGGTGAGACGCTGGCGGTACGCCGCGAGTCGCCGGGTCTCCAACTCGATTTTGGCGTCGATGCCCTCCACGATGTCCTGATAGTTATTGATCAGGATGTTCACCGGGCCGGAGGACAGGCTCAGGAGCTCGTCCAGCTTGGCTTTGAGGCTGGGATTCACGCCGGATTTCAGGCGCACCGTGCCGGTGTGGCTGCCGTCCGTCAGGTTGACCCGCACCGCCAGGCCATATTCCGGGTAGCCGGCGGCTCCGGTGAGGGTGTCGCCGGCGACGATGGCCGGGTGGCCATTGATGGTGCCGTCGGTGAGCACCCCGCCCGCCACCGTGGCGGCCACCGCATAAATCCCGGGCGCGGTGATCCCCGGGAGGGCGCTGTAATAGGTGATGGTGCCGGAGGCATCATCGCTGACGCCCCTGAAGGCCACGGCCAGCAGCTCCCCCACGGCCTCGGGGTCGGAGTTCAGGGCTGCCGTTAGGGTGCTCTGGTCCACCAGGAGCTGTCCGAAGGTGGCTGAGCCGGTGGCCGCGTCGGTGGTGATGCCCAGCTGGGCCAGGTTGAGAAAGCGGTCCGGGGGGTCAGCGAACCCCGGGGCATTGCCGGTGGCCACCGCCTTGAGGCCGCTCTTGACCAGTTGCACCGCATAGTTGCCCAAGAGGAGGCCGCTTTCCTTGGTGACCGGATCGAACTTGGTGAGCTCCTGGAGGTAAACCAGGACCTCGTTGTAGTTCTCCACCAGGGTGGTGATCTTCTCCTGCATGGCCGCAGTGTCCGCCGCCACGGTGACGGTTACCGGGGATTCGGACGAGGCGTTCAGGCTCAGCGTCACTCCCGGGATGACATCCGAGATGAGGTTGGCGTCCCGCTCGATCCAGGCGTCGGGGGGATAGCCGTCCAAGCGCAGCTGGGCGTTGGCCGCAGCCTGGGTCTGGGTAAAGGTGCCGCTGGTGAAATTCAGGGTGCCCTCGGTGCCGTCCAGGGTGGTGAGGGCGTCGTCTATCGTAATGCTGTGGGCCGCGCCGGTGTCCTGCCCCTGGAGCATCAGGCGGTAGCGGTCGGCTCCGAACGCCGGCCCCAGGTCCAGGACCAGGGCTTTTACCCCGGGATTGGCGCCGCTGGCATTGATGGCTGTGGCCAGGTCGGTAAGGGTGGCGCCGTCGGGGACGGTCACCGAGACGGTGGCAGCGCCATAGATGAAGGCGAAGGTCCGGCTGGCGCCGCTGGCGTTCACCACGGTGTCCGCCGCTGCCACCCCGCCGTGCACCTCGATCTCATTGCGGGCCAGTTGGTTCACCAGCACCTGGTGCGACCCCGTGGCCGCGCCGGCCCCGGCCGTGGCGCTCAGCACCCCGGCATTACTCACCGAGGTGGTGCGGGCCTGGAATTCGGTGAGGGAGTCCATGGCCGCCACCGCGCTGCGGAAAGCTGCCAGTTTGCTGCTCAGGGTCTGGAGCGCTTCGATTTTGGCAGTCCACTCCTCCTTCCAGGCGGTGAACTTCTGGAGCTGGCGGCCTTCCACCTCCACCAGTTTGGTGATGAGGCTCTGGCTGTCGATGCCGGAGCCCAAGCCGGTGAAGGTGATCGCCGGCTGGGCGAAGAGGGTGGCGGTGAGACTGGAAATGGTGGAGTCTGCCATAATGCCTGTCTGCCGGGGAGGTTGCCCCACTGGCAGGGGTGCAAACCGCATGCCAGCGCCCCCCTGTGGCCGGGCGGCCCCCAACAGCCGGCGGCGGGCGGGGCAGGGAAGATTTTACCCCCCTGCCCCGGCAAGAAGGTTCCGTTAGCCGGCGATCAGTTGCAGGGCCAGCTGCGGCAGGGAGTTGGCCTGGGCCAACATGGCCACCGCCGCCTGGGTGAGAATTTGGTTGCGCACGAACTCCGTCATCTCCGTGGCCACGTCCACATCCGAAATCCGGGACTCGGCCGCCTGGAGGTTCTCCGCCTGAATGGTGAGGTTGGTGATGGTGTTGCTCAGCCGGTTGGCCAGGGCACCCAGGTTGGCCCGGATGGTGTCCTTGGAGGTGATGGCCGCGTCGATGGCCTCCAGGGCCGTCTGGGCCGCGGCCTGGGTGCTGATGGTGAAGCCGGCCTTCCCGGCTTCGGTGGAGTTGCCCACCCCCAGGGCCGAGGCCGTGGCTGCGCCGATGCGGATATAGTAGTAATCCTCGGCGGAGCTGTTGCCGGTCCCGAAGTGGATCTTCATCTGCTCGGTGCCGTCCGCGGCGCTGCCGGACAGGGAGCCGTCCAGCAGTTTGACGCCGTTGAAGTCCGTGGCATTGGCGATCCGGGTGATCTCCGAGGCCATGGCCTGATACTCGCTGTCCATGATGAGCCGCTGCACCGCGGTATAGGTGCCGGTGGCCGCCTGCTCCGCCAATTCCTTCATGCGGGTGAGTTTTTCGTCGATGACGGAGAGCGCCCCGTCGGCGGTCTGGATGAGGGACAGGGCGTCGTTGGCGTTGCGCACCCCCTGGTTCAGGACCCGGATGTCGGTGCGCATCATCTCCCGGATGGCCAGGCCGGCGGCGTCATCAGCGGCCGAGTTGATGCGCAGGCCCGAAGCCAGGCGGGCCACGGAGCTGGACAAGCGATTGTAGGTGGTGCTGAGATGGCGTGACGCCGTCAACGCCATGAGGTTGTGGTTAATGACCAAACTCATACTGGGTATCCTCCCTGATAAAGAGCCGTTTGCATCCTTGCCCGTGCAGAAGCCCCGGCTGCCTTTCCTGCCGCACCCCCTTCCTGTAAAGTTTTCGGGGCTCCAGTGTCGTAACATTCATCGGCCTTCCTGACCAAAACTTTAACTTCCCGCATTCCCCGGTGACTTTCCCGGCCCCACCGCGCATTTTTTCCGGTGAAGCAGTGATTTTCCTTCACTGTCCGGTGATTTTTTGCCGCCCCACCGGCCGTTTTCAGGTAAAATGCGCATGAGCGTAAGGCCCATGAAATCCCTGCTCTTCCGCCTGTATCAGCTGTTCCACCATGAGGACCGCCTCCTCATCCTCATTGATGCCGACCCGGATTCCATCGCCAGCGGACTGGCCCTGAAACGCCTGCTCTGGCGCCGCCTGTCGGGCTGCCTCATCGCTCCCATCCGCCCCATCACCCGGCCCCAAAACCAGCGCATGGTGCGCCTCTTGGGCATCAACCTGACGCCCTACCAGGAGGTGGACCCGGGGCAGTTCAACCGCAAGGCCATCGTGGACTCCCAGCCGCCCCACCACGAAATCTTCGCCCGGCACACCTACGACCTGATCATCGACCACCACCCCCGACACCCGGACAGCACCGCCCGCCTGATGGACATCCGCCCGGGTTACGGGGCCACGGCCACCATCATGACCGAATACTTGCGGGCCGCCCGGATCCGGCCGTCCCTCAAGCTGGCCACCGCCCTGTATTACGGCATCAAGACGGACACCTCCAACTTCGAACGCCCGGCCATTGAAGCGGACATCCGGGCCTTCCACTTCCTGTTCAAATACACCCGCCTGCCTTTGGTGCGCCGCCTGGAGTTTGCCGAGCTGACGCTGCCCATGCTGCAATATTATCAGCAGGCCCTGCGCCGTTACCGCCTCAAGGGCAACCGTCTTTACACCTTCCTGGGCCCGGTGGATACCCCGGACATCCTGGTGATCATCGCTGATTCCTTCCTGCGGGTGGAGGAAATCTCCTGGACCATTGTGGGGGGCATTTACCAGGACAACCTCATTGTCATTTTCCGCAACGACGGGCTGCGCAAGAACGCCGGCCGCTTGGCCCAGGCCGCCTTCGGCAAGCTGGGCTCCGCCGGCGGCCACGCCACCAGCGCCCGGGCCGAAGTGCCCCTGGTCCACCTGGAGAAATTCATGCCCTCCTGGGCAGGCCAGTGGCAGGAATGGCTGGATTTCTTGATGGAACGGGTGGAGAAAGGCGGAGGGATGGTCAAGAAAGGCAGACCGCCCCAGGCCACGGTTCCGCAAAAACTGTAGAACCCCTTACAAAACCGCTTTTTCTGTCACCCTGAACGGAGCGCAGGGTCTCAAGTAATTGAAAATACGAGATTCCCCGCTTCGCTCAGCATGACCATTTTATAAGATATCGGGTTGTGAAAGAGGTTCTAAGCAAAGACCGGGGCTGAAGGGCTTCGGGGCGGAGGGCTGTTTGCTGTGCTCCAAGGCCGGGGGCGGTTTTTGCAGGTGGCCTCAGGGGGCCGCAGCTTGGCGTTGGCGGCGGCGCAATTCCGCCACTTCCTGTTCCAGGCGGCTCACCCGAACCGACAGGTCCTGGTGTTCCTCCCGGCGGACAATCACCTCATACAGACGGCCCATGGAGAGATTGGTTTCATCCTGGCGGTGATCAAAGCGGGTGCTTAATTCGTCGAGGCGCTTGTTGGTCTCGTCAATCCGGCGGCTCTGGTCCACCAGGTGGGCGTTGAGGTCGTCCAGGCGCTTGTGGGTGAGGGCCAGGGCTATCTTGGCCCCCGCCTGCTCCTGCTTGATCAAAGCCAGTTCCGGCAGCACCAGTTCTTGGAGGGCAGCCAGCACTGCTTCTTTTACCGACATGGCACCCATCCTCGGACTCATTATATGGCATGCATGGCCAAAGAGCAAGGCGGGCTGCCTCTCCAGCCCAAAAGCCGCCTTAGCCCTGCCGGATCTGGTTGATGATGCCGGAGATGGACACTTCCTCCCGGATGGGGACGAGCCTTACGGTGCCGCCGTAAGCCTGGACCACCTCCTTGCCCGCCACCCGGGCTTCCGGGTAGTTGCTCCCTTTGGCCAGCACATCGGGCTTGAGGGTCTGCAAAATCCGGGGCAGGTCGCCGGTGTCGAAGATGGTGACGTAATCCACCGCGGCCAGGGCCGCGAGCAGGCGCTGGCGCTGCTCCTGATCCAGCACCGGCCGGCCTTCCCCCTTCACCTGGCGCACCGAGGCATCCGAATCCAGAGCCACCACCAGCACATCTCCCAGGCGGCGGGCGTCTTCCAGGAATTTCACGTGGCCGACATGCAGCAGGTCAAAGCAGCCGTTGGTGAAGACCACCCGCTGGCCCCGTTGCTGGAGGTGAGGGATGATGAAGCGCAGGTCCTGGAGGGTGACGATCTTTTCGTCCCGGTGGACATGGCCTGTTAATTCCCTTTCCAACTCGCCCGGCAGGATGGGGGCGGTGCCCTTCTTGGTCACCACCACGCCGGCCGCCACGTTGGCCAAGGCCGCGGCTTGGGCTGCGGGGAGCCCCAGGGCCAGCCCCAGGGCCAGGACCGCGACCACCGTGTCGCCGGCGCCAGAGACGTCGAAGACCTCCCGGGGGGTGCGGGGGGGCAGGTGCAGGGCGCCGCTGGCGTCCAGGAGGGTCATACCCCGGGCCCCCTGGGTGACCAGGAGGGAGGCCACCTCCAGGTGCTCCCTGAGCTTCTGACCCCGGGCCGCCAGCTCGGCGGGGTCCGCCAGGGAGCGGCCCAGGGCGTCCTCCAACTCCTTCTGGTTGGGGGTGATGACCGTGGCCCCGGCATAGCGCCGCCAGTTGCGGCCCTTGGGGTCCACCACCACCGGCAGGCCCCGGCTTTTGGCCAGGAGGATAAGCTCCCGCACCAGCTCCGCAGGCAGAGCGCCTTTGGCGTAGTCCGAGATAATCAGGGCGTTGAGGGCGTCAAGGCGCGCCGCCGCGTATTCCCGGGCAAAGGGCAGATAAGCGGGCGTCGCCGGCGCCTGGGTTTCCCGGTCAATGCGCACCACTTGCTGATGGTCGCCCACCACCCGGGTCTTGCGGGTGGTCTGGCGGCCGGGGTCGGCGAAGAGGCCCCCCGGGTCCACCCCCAACCCGGCCAGCGTCTCTTTAAGCAAGTCCGCCGGCCGGTCCCGGCCCACCAGGCCTACAGCCTCCACCCGGGCTCCCAGGGCGGCCAGGTTGTGCACCACATTGCCGGCGCCCCCCAGGGCCCGGGTCTCCCGCTCCACCCGCACCACCACCACCGGGGCCTCGGGGGAGATGCGCCCCACACTGCCCCAGATGTATTCGTCCAGCATAAAGTCCCCGGCCACCAGGAGCCGCAACCCTTGGAAGCGGGAAAGGTCCAGGTGTCGGAGGACATCAACGGCAAACGCGGCTTCGGTCATGGAAGACGCCGGTTTTTTGGAGGGGCGGGCCGGGGCCGTGGCTCCCTGGCCGCCCCCTGAACTTTCCCCTCGCCCCTCTTGGGGGGTCGAGGATTAGGGCTGTGGGGGAGGCAGGGGGCTGAGACTGCCCGGCCTCCACTCCAAGTTCAGCTCTCCTGGGGCTGGCCGACGTAAAAATACCGGAAGCCCAGCTTGGCCAGCTTTTCCGGTTTGTAGAGGTTGCGGCCGTCGAAGATGACCGGGGTTTTCATCAAGGACTTCATGCGCTCGAAGTCCGGCTCCCGGAAGAGAGGCCACTCGGTGTTGATGATCAGGGCGTCAGCCCCCTCCAGGGCCTCATAGCTGGAGGCGGCATAGCTCACCTGGGGGTTGTCCCCCAGGTAATGCCGGGCCTCCTGCATGGCCTTGGGGTCGTACGCCTGAAACCTGGCCCCCAGTTTCCCCAACTCGGCGATGACCGTGAGGCTGGGGGCCTCCCGCATGTCGTCGGTGCCCGGTTTGAAGGACAGGCCCCAAACGGCCAGGGTCCGGCCGGCCAGGTCGCCCTGGAAAAAGGCCCGCACCCGCTCCACAAACAGCCGGCGCTGGTCGAAGTTGATGGCTTCGGCGGCTTCCAACAGGCGGGGCGTGTAGCCGTGCACCCGGGCGGTGTGGATCAGGGCCTGCATGTCCTTGGGGAAGCAGGAGCCGCCGTAGCCCAGGCCGGGAAAGAGAAAGAGGTTGCCGATGCGGGGGTCGGAGCCGATGCCCTGACGCACCATGCCGATGTCGGCCCCGGTCAGGGCGCAGATATTGGCCACTTCATTGATGAAGGAGATTTTGCAGGCCAGGAAGGCATTGGCCGCATACTTGGTGAGCTCGGCGGAGACCACGTTCATGATGATGACCGGGTGGTTGGTGCGCACGAAGGGGGCATACAGCTCTTTCATGAGCTCGGCCACCCTGACGTCGTCGACGCCCACCACGATGCGGTCCGGCTTCATGAAATCGTCAATGGCGGTGCCCTCTTTCAGGAACTCGGGGTTGGAGACCACGTCGAATTCATACTCCACTTTGCGGGCCTGCAGTTCCTGGGCGATGGCCTGCCGCACCAGATTGGCGGTGCCCACCGGCACGGTGGATTTTTCCACCACCACCTTGTAGCCGTTCATGGCCTTGCCGATCTCGTGGGCCACGGCCACCACGGCAGAGAGATCGGCGGAGCCGTCCTTGTCCTGGGGGGTGCCCACGGCAATGAAGATCACCAGGCTCTCCTGAACGGCCCGGGCCAGGTCGGTGGTGAAGAACAGGCGGTTTTCCGCCACATTGCGCTTGACATAGTCCTCCAGACCCGGCTCGTAGATGGGCAGGCGCCCCGCTTTCAGGCCCTTGATTTTGTCTGCGTCCGCGTCCACGCAGATGACCTGATTACCCATTTCCGCAAAGCAGGTGCCGGTGACCAGACCGACGTAGCCGGTTCCGATGATGGCCAGTTTCATGCGCGTCGTTGACCTCCTGCAGATGATGGCCCCCCAGGCTGGTTGGATGGCGGGGTGGCCGCTGAAGTTAACGAGGTTCAGCTCCCTCTGGAACATGTATCGGCGGTTTTTTAAATTTCTCCATCAATCCCGGAAGAATGATGGAAAAACTGACCCGCTGCTCGCCGGGCAGGGTGGCGACGCTAAAGGCCACCCCCCAGCACTGCCGCTGCAGCACGATGCCGTACTGCTGCTCCAGCTTCTTGTCCGTCAGGAAGGTGTGGCTGGCCTGAAGATAGGTCTTCACGGAGGGCAGCAGGTCCAAAAACGCCGTGACGTTTATCTGGTTGGCGAAGTTCTTGAGATAGAGATAACTGACATTCAGGTAATTATTACGGTTTTTGTCAAAAAAAACCAGTTTCACGTTGGCCCGGTTGAAGCCCTCGCGATACGGGGAGACGCCGAAGTTGAAGCCCAAGGCGGTGCCCTTGAAGGGATAGAACTCCGACTCGGCATAGAGATCGGCAAAGCGGTTGTGCTTCAGGTCGGTGCCGTCCAGGGCCATGCTGCTGGAGTTGAAAAAGACGCCGTGGGTCAGGCGGAACCAGAACAGGTCCCGCACCGTGGCCTGGCCGTCGCCGATCTCCCCCCGCCGCAGCAGATTGCTGCTGAAGCCATAGCTCAGGGCGTTGACCCCGCCCAGGGGGTTGTCCCCCTCCCTCACCGGCAGGTTGCGGGTGACGTTCACCACCCAGCCTTGGTCAAAGGGATCGAAGTCCGGATAACGCCGGGCGGTGTAGCGGGGCATATTCCAGTAGGTGATCTCCGGCCGGAGAAAGTGCCGGTAATAGGTGGGGCTGTCCGTTTCCCGGCCGTAGTCCCGGTAAACCATTCCCGCCAGGGAGACTTTGGCGTCGTACAGGGTGCGGAACAGGTGGTCGCCGGTGACGCCGCCGGGGGTGTGCTGGTCCATGACAAACAGCGTCTCCCGGAACCCCACCTGGGAGTTCCAGAACAGCCCCGGCAGCGGCTGGGCCTGCCACCAGAGGCGGGGATGAAGATCCAGCTTCTGCCCGGTCTGGGTGTGCTCTTGGAAAAAGTGGGTATAGGAGCCCTGGAGCCCGAAATACATCGGGAGGTTGCCCACCGGGACGGTCAGGGTCTCCAATGCCAGGCCGGGCAGGCGGTTGTACGGCCGGGGCAGGTTAGGGAGCAGGACCTGGTAATAACGGCCGTAGGCGGTGAGGCTGCCCCAGGGAAAGCTGCCGCTGAGCAGGGCGTGGGACACCCGGTTTTGCACCTCCTGCTGCTCCAGGTTGCGGCCGAAGTCCATGAGCAGGTCCCGGGAATAGCCGGACAGGCCCAGATGCCCATAGTTGAAGTCTTTCAGGTAGTCGAAATCGCTTACCCGGTCCAGGGTGAGGCGCAGGTCCCAGGAGTCGCCCACCGGGTGGGTGGCCATGCCCGCCAGCCAGTAGCGGTTGGGGGTGCGCACCCCTTCCCGGTTGTCGCTCAGGTAGGCCCCCTGGAAGTCCAACGCCGCCCCGCCGAAGCCCCGCCAGCGCAGGTTGGCGCCCTGCTGGTAGCCCCGTTTGGTGAGGTAATTTTGGTAAAAAGTGGCGTCCGCGTGGTTGTTGATGGCCCAGTAGAAGGGCACCTCGGTGACCCAGCCGCCCCGGGTCTGCTGCGAGAAGAAGGGCATGAGAAAGCCTGTCTGGCGCTCGGTGAGGACCGGAAAGAGGGCCACCGGGGAATAGAACACCGGCACTCCGGCCAGGCGCAGGACATTGCCTTGGGTGGTGGCGTAGCCCTGGAGTTCGACGTTGACCCGGCTTACCCCGAAGGTCCAGGCCGGGTGGTCGGCGTCGCAAGTGGTGATCCGGGCGTGCTCGGCAAAGAAGGTGCGCTCTCCGGTCTTGCGGATCAGGGCGCTGGCCACGTGGAAGTGGTTCCGCCTTAAAAACAGGCGCGCCTCCCGCATTTCGCCGGCCCGGGTGGCCAGGTTGAACACCCCCTCCTGGCCGGAAAGGACGTCCTCCCCCAGCACCAGCACCACGTTGCCCTGGAGGCGGGCCACTCTGGTCTGTTCGTTCAGCTCCACCCGGTCGGCGGTGAGGCGGCGGTCTCCCTGGGTGATCTCCACCCGGCCTGCCGCGGTATAGGTGCGGCTGGCCGCCTCATAGGTCACCTGTTCGGCCTTGAGGCGCCAGGGGAGTCCCTGGAAGCGCTCGCCGCCGAAGAGCTCCAGGTCTGCGCCCCGGGCCGGCAGGGCCAGCGCCGCCGCCAGCAAAGTCAGGGCCAGGGCCCAAGTGAAACGCCACATTCGCATGATCCAGACCGATAAACTTGTGCATCGTAGCATAGGCCAGGCGGCGCTTCAAGGCATTGACAAAGTTGTGGTGCGCCTCGAGGAGTAGGGGGAATTTCGACAAACCGGCCAACCACCCCTGAATGCTGACTGCGCCCCACGAATCCCTTGAAATTTCCCTCCTCATCGGCTACCTTCTCCCGGAAAGCCCGCGGTGGCGGCTACTCTTCCAGGCGTTTCGGCCCATGACCCCCACAACCCTCCCCCACATCGTCCTCATCATCATGGACTCGGTGCCGGCCAAGCGCTGCTCCCTCTACGGGCACCACCGGGACACCACCCCGGAGCTCCGGCGCCTGGCCCGGGAGGCGGTACTCCACCGCCACTGCTTTGCCCCGGCCAACTGGACGGTGCCGTCTCACGCCTCGTTATTTTCCGGTCTTTATCCTTCAGACCACGGCCTGGAGGAAAACGTTTTCGAGCTGGACGCCTCCCTGCACTGCCTCCCGGAAATCCTGCGCCAGCTGGGCTACCACACCGTGGGGATCTCCAGCAACTCCCTGGTGGCAGGCAGCCGGGGCTTTGACCGGTTCTACGACCTCACCCGGCTCTGCCAGTCGCCCGCCTTCCTGGCGGCCCAAGGCGAGCTGGACGCGTTTAAGAAGCGCACCAGGAGCCAGTGGCACCGGATTGCCTTTCTGCTGCGCTACAGCCTGGCCCACCGCTATTTCAGCCTTCCCCTGCTGCAGGTGCTGAACCGCGTCTATGCCCACCGCTTCGGGGAGATCCTGCGGGATTCCCATTTCGCCACGGAGCGGACCCTGAGGCTGGCCAAGCGGGTTTTCCGCCGCCACGCCCGCTGGCAGCCGGTCTTTCTCTTCATCAATTTCATGGAGGCCCACTGGAAGTACAATCCGCCCCGCCGCTGGCGCCGCTTCTCCCGCCTGGAGGGGGCCGCCTTCCAGGCTCTGCAGCGCTTCCAGCAATATGACTACTATGCCGGCCGGGTGTCGGACCAGGATCTGGACGCCCTCAGCCTGCTCTACGAAGAAGAGCTCCTCTATCTGGACAACCGCCTGGGGGCCCTGTACCGCTTCCTGGAAAGCCTGGGAATCCTGGACGACACCCTGTTCATCGTCACCGCGGACCACGGCGAGTCCCTGGGGGAGCACGGCATCTGGGGCCACAACTTCGGCCCCTACAACGAAACGGTGCACATCCCGCTGCTCGTCAAGTACCCCGGCCGGCACCTGGCAGGGACGGTGGCCGAGGGGTTGTGCCAGCTCCAGGATCTCTTCGCCACCATCCTGGAAGTGGTGCAGGCGCCGCTGCCGCTGCCCGCCAGTTCCCGGTCGCTCCTCTCCCAGAGCCGGGAATACGCCCTTTCCGAACACCGCAACCCGGTGGGCCTCAAGGCCATGGCCCGGCGGTTTCCCAATTTTGAACCCCTGCCCTTCATGCACCCTTGCCGGGCCGTCATTGACGCCGGGCTCTTCAAGCTCATCGAGTGGGCCGACGGCCGCCTGGAGCTCTTCAACCTCACAGAGGATTACGGCGAGGCGGTGAACCTGGCCGCCTCCCCGGAGCACCAGGCGCGGCTGGCCGCGCTGCGCCAGGTCCTTCAGGAAACCCTGGGGCCGGCCGAAAACCTGAAAGGCGAGGCGGTGAGCCTTCTCTAAGTTGCTTCTTAAAAAAACCGACGGGGGAGAATCCATAGACCTATTGACCAAACTAACTAACCGCCAGGCCCTCATCGGCGTCATCGGCCTGGGCTACGTGGGCCTGCCCCTGGTGCTGCGCTTCCTGGAGGTGGGCTTTCCGGTGCTGGGCTTCGACACCGACCCCGCCAAGGTGGAGAAGCTCCGCCGGGGCGAGTCCTACATCAAGCACATCGGCGCCCAGCGGCTGGCCGACTGGGCCGGGGGCCCCCAGCCCCGCTTTGCGGCCACCCACGATCTCAGCCGCCTGGGGGAACCCGACGCCCTCATCATCTGCGTCCCCACGCCCCTCACCCCCCGCCGGGAGCCGGATTTGCGCTATGTGGAGGCCACCACCCGGGCCATCGCTGCGACGCTTCGGCCCGGCCAGCTCATCTCCCTGGAGTCCACCACCTACCCCGGCACCACCGAGGAGCTCCTGCTGCCCCTGCTGGCGGCCCGGGGCGCCGTGGGCCGGGACTTCTTCCTGGTCTTTTCCCCGGAGCGGGAGGACCCGGGCAACCCCCACTTTAAGGTGCAGACCATCCCCAAGGTGGTGGGCGGCCTCACCCCGGCCTGCCTGGAGCACGGGGTGGCGCTGTATGGCCAGATCGTGGACCGGGTGGTGCCGGTCTCCTCGCCCCGGGCGGCGGAGATGAGCAAGCTCCTGGAAAACATCTACCGGGCGGTGAACATCGCCCTGGTGAACGAACTGAAAATCCTCTGCCTGCGCATGGGTATCGACATCTTCGAGGTCATCGAGGCCTCCCGCACCAAGCCCTTCGGCTTTCAGGCCTTTTACCCCGGCCCCGGCCTGGGGGGCCACTGCATCCCCATCGACCCCTTCTACCTCACCTGGAAGGCCCGGGAATACGACTTCACCACCCGCTTCATCGAGCTGGCCGGGGAGATCAACACCGCCATGCCCTACTTTGTGGTGGAGCGGGTGGCCCAGGTGCTGAACGACGCGGGCCAGCCCCTCAGGGGCGCCCGGGTCCTGGTCCTGGGCATCGCCTACAAGAAGGACATCGACGACAACCGGGAGTCCCCGGGGGTGAAGATCATCCACCTCCTGAAGCAGCGGGGCGCAGTGGTGGCCTACCACGACCCTCACATCCCCCATTGCCGGGGCATGCGCCACTACCCAGAGCTGGATCTGGCCTCGGTGCCCTTGACCGCCGAGACCCTGGCCGCCAGCCACTGCGTGGTGCTGGTCACCGACCACAGCGCCTTCGACTACGGCTGGATTGCGGCCCACGCTCCCCTCATCGTGGACACCAGAAACGCCTTCAAGGGCATTCCGGGCGGCCACATCCATCCGGCCTGAGGAAATGGGGGAAACCAGGGCGCGGAAAAAATCCCCCGGCGGTGAGCCAGGTCGGTTGCGGTAAATCGCGGGAGCGAAGGTTCCAGGGTAGGAGAACCGCCGGTTGCAGCCCCCCGGACCCTGGCATATAATGAGCGCATGCTGCCAGGTTGTCGGGGAACACCCGTTTCCCCCAGGGCAAGGTGGCCATACCACGCCCCCGTAGCTCAGGAATGGATAGAGCAACGGATTCCTAATCCGTGTGTCCCGGGTTCGAGTCCCGGCGGGGGCGCCAGAAGTTCAAAGAGGCCCGGCCAGGCAGGGGCCTGATGAGCCCCGGGAAACGAGGTGGGAGGAGCAGGCAGCGGCCTTCCCCAAACCTGCGCCCCTCCGGTGGGAGGGGCCAGACCGGCAACTCCCATCAGGTCCAGGGACAGGGGAGGAGAGCCGCGCGGGCACCCGAGCCTGAATAACCAACCTACCGATTATTAAGCATATTTCGTTCCGAACGGGCACCAGGTTTGGGTCCAACTGCCCGGGGCCTTGGGTCTGACAACCCCATTGTCAAAGGGGAGACGGCATCCGGGCAGAGGCCCGGGGCCTTGCCTGGGACCCATGCTCTGGGGTTCGGCGGCCCAAACCACCGGCAGGGGCAAGCCGCACCCACCGGAAAAGGAGGCCACATGGCTGGCGGGCGGCTGGAGCAGGGGTGCGTCCAGGTCTATACCGGCGAGGGCAAGGGCAAAACCACCTGCGCCCTGGGGTTGGCCCTCCGGGCTGTGGGCCAGGGGCTGCAGGTTTTTATGATCCAGTTCCTGAAGGGCCGGGAGACGGGGGAGATGGCCGCCGCAGTCCGCCTGGCCCCGGAGTTCACCATCCGGGCCGTGGGCCGCTCCGGCCTGGTGAATCTCAAGAACCCGGCGGCCGAAGACCTGGCCCTGGCCCGCCAGGCTCTGGACCTGGCCAAGGACCTCATCGCCGCCGGAGAGCATGATGTGGTGATCCTGGACGAAATCAATGTGGCTCTGGCTTATGGCCTCATCCCCCTGCCGGAGGTGTTGGATCTCCTGGAGAAACGGCCCCGCCACGTGGAGGTGGTGCTCACCGGCCGGGGGGCTCCCCCCGAAGTCATCGAGGCGGCCGACCTGGTCACCGAGATGCGTCCCGTAAAGCATTATTGGCAGGTCAACGTCCGGGCCCGGCGGGGCATTGAGTGGTGAGCCTGCGGGAGACTGACCCGGACCTCAGACCTTGCCCCCCGTTTCCTGCAGCCGCACCAGGTCCTGCTCCTTGCCGATCATCACCAGGATATCACTGGGTTTGATGACGAAATCCGGGGGGGGCAGGAAAACGAACCGCATGGGCACCAGCTCCTTGATGGCCAGGACAAAGACGCCAAACCTTTTCCGCAGGTCCAACTCCAGGAGGGAATGGCCGTAAAAACTATCCGGCGGCGCCACGTCCATGACCCGGTAGCCTGCTTCCAGGGGGATGAAATCCAACAGATTGGGGTTGATGAGGTGCGCCGCCAGGCGGCGGGCGGTCTCCCGCTCGGGGAAGGTGATCTCGCTGGCGCCGATGGCCCGGAGAATGTCGGCGTGGTCCTCATTGAGGGCCTTGGCCCAAATCCGCTTCACCCCGATTTTCTTCAAGTGCAGCGTGGCCAGGATGCTGGACTCCAAACTCTCCCCCATGCTGACGATGGCCTCGTCGAAATCCTTGGTAACCACGGAGCTCAGGGCGTGAAAGTCCCGCACATCCAGGATCAGGGCCCGCTGCACCTGGTCGATGATGGTCTCCACCTGGTGCTCGTCCAGGTCCAGCGCCAAGACCTCGCAGTCCTTGGCCAACTGTAAGGCCAACTCCCGGCCGAATTCCCCCAAACCGATGACCACGATGTGCTTTTTTTTCTTCATCCAATCATGATCCTGCCTTCCGGGTAAGTTATCCGTGCGGGGGCCGCCGGGAGGACGCCCATGGCAACGGTCAGCGGGCCCAGCCGACCCACGAACATGGTGGCGATGATCCAGAGACGGCCGGCGAGGCTGAGTTTGGGGGTCAGTCCGGTGGACAGGCCCACCGTGCCGAAGGCGGAAATCTGCTCGAAGAAGACGTCCTGCAGGCCCACCCCGGGCTGGCCGGCCTCGGTAGAGGACAGCAGGAGCACGCCCAAGACATTCCAGATCACCGCCAGACGGATCAACACCATGGTGCGGGCCAGAATCGGCTGGGGCACCCGGCGGTTTAACAAGACCACCTGCTCCCTGCCGTGCAGCTTGGCCCGGAATTCAGCCAGAGAAATGGCCAGGGCGGTGGTTTTCACCCCGCCGGCGCAGGAACCGGGGGAGCCGCCGATGAACATGAGCAGAATGAGGAGCACCAGGGAGGCCGGCGGCATGACGCCGACGTCCACCGTGTTGAAACCCGCGGTGCGGGCGGTGATGGACTGAAACAGGGCCGCGGCTGCCTTGTCCCCCCAGGTGGCCTCCCCCCGGGTCAGGCCCAGGACCAGCAGGCCCAGCCAGCCGGCGATAATCAAGACTGCAGTGGTCCGCAGGACTACCCGGCAGTGGGTGGAGAGCGGCTGGGGAGTGGCCCGGGGGAGACGGCGGCAAAGCATCCGGGCGTATTGCCAGAGCTCCGTCAGGACCATGTGCCCCAGGCCGCCCAGGACGATGAGGGTCATGACGGTGGCCATGATCGCCGGACTGTCCCGCAGGCCGATGAGGTTATCCGGGTAGAGGGAAAAACCGGCATTGCAAAACGCCGAGATGGCATGGAAGAACCCGGAAAAGAGGGCCTCCGGCACGGGCGTGCGGCGTCCCACCAGGGCCAGGGAAATGAGGATGGTGCCCGCCAATTCCGCGCCGGCCGTAATCAGCAGAATCTGGCAGAATTTCCTCCTGAATTCGATGCCCAGGTCCCGTTGGAAGAAGGCGTCGTGCAGGGCCGCCTGGGAGGCCAGGGACAGGCGCCGGCCCAGCATCAGGTAGGCCAACGCCGCAAAGGTCATGATCCCCAGCCCGCCCACCTGGATCAGGGCCAGGATCACCACTTGGCCGAAGGTGGTGAAAGCCGTGCCCGTGTCCACCACCACCAGACCGGTGACGCAGACTGCCGAGGTGGCGGTAAACAGCGCGTCCACCCAGCCCACGTCCGCCCGGGTTTGAGACCACGGCAGCAAAAGCATCAGGGTGCCCATCAGGATCACCCCGGCAAACCCCCCGATCAACTGGGTCTGGGGCAGTTTGCCGTAGGGGAGCAGGCTCCTGAAAAAGTCGCGGGCCATAACCACCTAAGCGGCAGGGAGAGAAAATGTTTCCCCAAAAATACTAGAACTATTCCAAAACCCTATATCTTATAAAACGGTCATGCTGAGCGAAGCGAAGAATTTCGTATTTTAAAATACTCGAGACCCTTCGCGGCGCTCTGGGTGACAGAAAGAAGAGGTTTGGAAATGGGTTCTAAAATCTTTACCACAAGTCTGGGAAGATTGGCGAATTTATCAACCCCGCAGCCGCCGGGGGTGAAAATATCCCCCGGCCTTCGGGAGATTGGCCGAAAGATCGCCCCGGAGCCTCGGCAAGGATGGGGCGGGTCGGGGTGGCGGGCCGCGGCCGCTCCGGAAAAACACTTGACTTTTTCCCCTTGCAAACGCACAATCAAGGGGAGAATTTCGGGGGGAAATGCGTGGTTACCGAGCTGTTTGCCGAATTGGAGCAGAAACTGGAAAACGTGTTGGGCCAGGTGGAGGGCCTGAAACAGGCCAACGCCCAGCTCAAGAGTGCCTTGGCTGCCCGGGAGCAGGCCCTGAAAGAAGCCCAAACCTCCCTGGACCGGCTCACCCGGGAACGGGAGACGGTGCGGGAACGGGTGGACAAAATTCTCAACCGGCTGAAGATCCTGGATTTGGGTGACTCGGCCTAAGGTTGGCGCAGTGGCGGAACCGGTCATGGTGGAAATCCTGGGCAGGCATTTGACCCTGCAGAGCAGCATGCCTCCGGAGACCCTTCAGGCGGTGGCCCGGGAGGTGGACCAGCAGCTGAAGGAGCTGCAACGAGTCTTTCCGGCCAGCCCCCTGGCCGACCTGGCCATCCTCGCAGCCCTGAATCTGGCTTGCGAAACTATGGAAATCAGGGAGGAACACCAGCAGTTCAAGGCCGAGATTGCCGAACGCTCTCGGCGTTTGCTCAAGAGGCTGGAAGCCCATGCCTCCGCTGCACCCCCTGGCCCTTGAGGCCAGGGACTCCCAGGGAAGGGAGGGCGCATCCGCCCCGGGTCGGGAGAAAAACCGGGAACAGGGAAGCAAATTAAGGGAAATGGGAAATTGTCCGGGGCGAAGCGAGGGGCGCTCCGGTTGATGATATGCAGCACGCCCCCGGCGTCAGGCCGCCCCCTGGCAGGGGAGGGAAGGCGCCGGGAAACCTGGCAGAAAAGGAGCGGTAAGTTTCAGGTAGAGCTTTTCCCTAAGCCGGTCTGACCGACCCCGGCAGCCCTGTGACTGCGGGGGAATTCGCCTTAGTTCCTCGCCACCTGCTTCCCTGAGCGCCCCCTGGGGCCAAGGTTTCAGCTCCCGCCCGAACATCTTATGTACAGACTCGCTCAACTGCCAAGGCGACGGCCGCGCCGCCGGGGAGCCATTTTCTTTCAGGTAGGGGTCAACCCGAATGTATATATTGCTTTATCCATTGATTGCCGTACTCCTGGGAGGGATGGGATTTGCTGCGGGTTTCCTTTACCGCAAGTATCTCATCGACTCCCACGTCGAGTCGCTGGAGGCCCTGGGAAAAAAAATCCTGGATGAGGCCCGCAAGGAAGCCGAGGCCATCAAGAAAGAGGCCCGGGTCCAATCCAAGGAGCAACTGTTTCTCCTGAAGCAGGAGTTCGATAAGGAAACCCAGGAACGTCGCCAGGAATTTCACCAGATCGAGCGCCGCCTCCTGCACAAAGAGGAAAACCTGGAGCGAAAGGCCGCCACCCTGGACGAACGGGAGGCGGAACTGAACCGCAAACAGAAACTCACCAGTCAACTGGAAAAGGAACTGGCGGAAAAGGAGGAGACCTACAACAAACTCCTGGCCGAACAGAACGCCCGCCTGGAACGGCTGGCCGGGATGACGGCGGCGGAGGCCAAAGACCTGCTCCTGAAGACCATGGAGCGGGAGGTGCGCATCGAAGCGGCCCGTATGGTGAAGCGCATCGACACCGAGGCCCGGGAAATGGCGGACCGCAAGGCCAAAGAGATCATCGCCCTGGCCATCAAGCGCTACGCCAGCGACTATGTGGCCGAGCAGACGGTGAGCGTCGTGCCGCTGCCCAATGAGGAGATGAAGGGTCGCATCATCGGCCGGGAGGGCCGCAACATCCGGGCCCTGGAGGCCGCCACCGGCGTGGACATCATCATTGACGACACCCCGGAGGCCGTCATCCTTTCGGCCTTCAATCCCGTGCGCCGGGAGGTGGCCCGCCGCAGCCTGGAGCGCCTCATCGCCGACGGCCGCATCCACCCGGGCCGCATCGAGGAGATCGTCGAGAAGGTCACCCAGGAGATGGACGCCACCATCCGGGAGGCCGGCGAATCAGCCGCCTTCGATACCGGCGTCCACGGCCTCCATCCCGACCTCATCAAGCTCCTGGGCAAGCTCAAGTACCGCACCAGCTACGCCCAGAACGTCCTGCAACACTCCATTGAGGTCTGCTACCTCTGCGGCATCATGGCCGCCGAGCTGGGGCTCAACGAGAAGCAGGCCAAGCGGGCCGGCCTCCTGCACGACATCGGCAAGGCCGTGGACCATGAGGCTGAGGGGGTGCATGCCCTCATCGGCGCCGATTTGGCCAAGCGCTACGGGGAACCGGCCAAGGTGGTGCATGCCATCGCCGCGCACCACGAGGACGTGCCCACCGAAAGCGTGCTGGCAGTCCTGGTGCAGGCCGCGGATACCCTGTCCGGCGCCCGGCCCGGGGCCCGCCGGGAGATGCTGGAGACCTACATCAAGCGCCTGGAGGCCCTGGAAAAGATCGCCCGCTCCTTCAACGGCATCAGCAAGAGCTACGCCATCCAGGCCGGCCGGGAGATCCGCCTCATCGTGGAGAGCGACAAGGTGGGGGACGAGGAGGCCGCCCTCCTCAGCCGGGACGTGGCCAAGAAGATCGAGCGGGAGCTCACCTACCCGGGCCAGATCAAGGTGACCGTCATCCGGGAAACCCGGGCGGTGGATTACGCCCGGTAAGCCGGCATGCGCATCCTGTTCATCGGCGACATCGTGGGGTCACCGGGGCGGCGGGCCGTCGAGGAGCTGGTCCCCCGCTTGGTGGACCGCTTCCTGGTGGACCTGGTGGTGGCCAACGGCGAAAACGCCGCCGGCGGCATCGGCATCACCCCCCAGGTGGCCGAGGAGCTCCTGAACCAGGGCATCGACGTCCTCACCAGCGGCAACCACATCTGGAAGCACAAAGAGATCCTCCCCTACCTCAAGGAGAGCGATCGGCTGCTGCGCCCGGCCAACTACCCCCCGGACACCCCCGGGGTGGGCCACGCCCTGGTGGAGACCGCCGCGGGTCAGCAGGCCGCGGTTATCAATTTAGAGGGCCGGGTCTTCATGAGCCCCCTGGAGTGCCCCTTCCGCACCGTGGACCGGGTGCTCGCCGAACTGCCGGCGGAGGTGAAGACCATCGTGGTGGACGTGCACGCCGAGGCCACCAGCGAAAAGCTGGCCCTGGGCTGGTACCTGGACGGCCGGGTGAGCGCGGTGGTGGGCACCCACACCCACGTGCAGACCGCGGACGAGCGCATCCTGCCCGGCGGCACCGGCTACATCACCGACGTGGGCATGACCGGGCCGCTCAACTCGGTCATCGGCATGAAAAAGGAAATCATCCTGGAACGCTTCCTCACCCAGCGGCCCCAGCCCTTCAAAGTGGCCTCCGCCAATATCCAGCTGCAGGGCGTCCTCCTGGACATTGAGGCCACTGGCCGCTGCCGGGCGATCAGCAGGGTGCAGGAGGCGGTAAAGAGCAGCGGCTGATGATCATTGTCAGTGACCAGTGAGCGATAAGCAATGAGCCAACGGTTGACTGACCCCCATCTCACCGACTGCAAAAATTCTGACCACTGACCACTGACCACTGACACCGTATGACCACGCTTCCCAACATCGTCCTCATCATTATGGACGCGGCCGGCGCCAAGCACTGCTCGGCTTACGGCCACGGGCGCCCCACCACCCCGGGCCTGGAGCGCCTGGCGGAGCAGGGGGTGCTCTACCGGCACTGCTTCGCCCCGGCCCCCTGGACCATCCCCTCCCACGCCTCCCTGTTTTCCGGCCTCTACCCCTCGGAGCACGGCTGCGATGAAAAGGCCATCCAGCTGCCGGAAATCTACCACACCCTGCCCCAGATCCTGGGCCAGATGGGCTATCGCACCGCGGCCATTTCCAGCAACGGCCTGATCAATCTCCAGCGGGGCTTCGACGTCTTTTTCGAGATGGACAGCCTGTGCCTCTCCGAGAAATACCACGAGACCCGCATGACCCTGAGGGCTCTCAAGAAGGAGACCCCGGGCGAGTTCCAACGGCTGCTGCTGCAGCTCAGGGGCGCCTTCAGCCGGGGATATCCGGCCTTCCTCCTGCTCAATCCCCTGGACCGCTTCTACCGCCGGTATTGCATGAGCATCTATGACAAGTCCTGGAAGGCTACCCTGAAAAGCATGGCCATCTGCAAGAACCTGCTCCGCACTTACCGGGACCGCCAGCCTCTCTTCCTCTTCGTCAACCTGATGGAGACCCACTACAAGTACAACCCCCCGCCCACCGCCTGCAACATTGTCCGGATGAGCGAGACGGAGAAAAAAGAGGTTTTGCAGTTCGACCCCTTCGGCTATTATATTGAGCGGCCGTCCGGCGACCTGCTGGAGAAGCTGACCCTGCTTTACGACCAGGAGCTGGCCTTTGTGGACGGCTGCATCGCTGACCTGTATGACTACTTGGCGCAGTTGGGGGTGCAGGACCGCACCCTGTTCATCGTTACCTCCGATCACGGCGAGTTTCTGGGGGAGCACGACCTGTACGGCCATTACTTTTCCCTCTATAATGAAGTGCTGCACATCCCCCTGGTGGTGCGCTACCCGGACGGGGACGGGCCCCGGGGGGAGGTGACCGGCGTGGTGCAGCTCCAGGACCTCTACGCCACCATCCTGGAGATGGCCGGCGTGCCCCTGCCCCCGCCCTGGAGCTCCGTCTCGCTTCTCTCCGGCACCCGGGACTTCGCCTTGGCGGAGCACCTGAACCTCTCCTTGGGGGTGGCCGCCTGCCAGCGCCGGGACCCCAATTTCCGTCCACCCCGCTTCATGCAGCCCTGCCGCGCCATTGTGGACGCCCAGCGGTGCAAGCTCATCGAGTGGGCCGATGGCCGGCGGGAGCTCTACGACCTGCAAACCGACTTCGGCGAAACCGCCGACTTGGCCGGCCACCCGGACCGGCAGGGGCAGGTGCAGGCCCTGGCAGCCGCCTTGGAAAAGCGCCTGGGCCCCTTCCCCGCGCCATCCCCGGCGCCGCATTAACCTCACGCGCAAGGTGTTCCCATGACCCTGAAAACCCTGGACGAGAAAATTGCCAAGAGCCATGAAGTACTGAAGGAAGCCCTGGAGCGTTTCCCCGGGAAGATCGCCCTGGCCTGGACCGGCGGCAAGGACTCCACCACCACCCTGCACCTTTTAAAGACCCTCTCGGGCGGCCAGGTGCCCATCCCGGTGCTGAACATCGACACCTCCGCCAAATTCAAAGAAATCTACGACTTTCGGGATCGTATCGCCCGGGAATGGAACCTGGATTTGCGCATCGAGCGCAACGAAGAGGCCCTGAAAACCATCAAGATCGCCGCGGACAAGGCGGAGTGCTGCTTCCAGCTCAAGGCCGTGGTCATCGCCGAAAGCCTGGTGAAGTATGGCTGGCAGGCCCTGATCACCGGCCTGCGCTGGGACGAACAGCCGGAGCGGACCCAGGTGGACTACTTCGTGCCTTACGACACCCCGCCCCACACTCGGGTGCAGCCCATCCTCCACTTCACCGAACTGGACATCTGGTCCTATATCCGGGCTCACAACGTGCCTTTCTGCAGCCTCTACCAGAAAGGCTACCGCAGCCTGGGTTGCGAACCCTGCACCAAGATGGGCATCGCCGGCAGGTCCGAGCGGGCCGGCCGGGACCAGACCAAGGAAGAAATCATGAAACGCCTCCGGGCTATGGGGTATTTTTAGGCAGGTGGTTGGGAGAGGGGGCCGGGGGCCGGTGGGCCCCTGCGCCTTCTCCTCGCAACCCATTCCTTCGAAAGGGACACACATGAAGATTCATGAGTATCAGGGGAAGGAGTTGTTGGCGAAATTCAACGTGCCGGTGCCCGCCGGCGGGGTGGCGGAGACCCCCGAGGAAGCCCGGGGGGTGGCCGAAAGTCTGGAGGCCGGGCCCTTTGTGGTGAAGGCCCAGATCCATGCCGGCGGCCGGGGCAAGGGAGGCGGCATCAAGGTGGCGGCCACCCCGGAGGAGGTGGAGCAGGTGGCGGCGCAGATCCTGGGCATGACCCTGGTGACCCCGCAGACCGGGCCGGAAGGCCGCCTGGTGCAGAAGGTCCTGGTGGAGCAG
>FWPV01004402.1_pt1 | contig 30124 bp, 28 predicted proteins | sample 2228371 | NCBI WGS metagenome assembly FWPV01 (sample SAMEA103939776, study PRJEB20133) | metagenome | reverse complement strand
GGCTGTCACCTGCTCGACCCGGAGACGGGCGAGTACAACATCCCTTACCTCCCCCGCTACGTTCCCGGAATAGCCGTCGTGCTCGTCTCCCTGGCCGGGCGCGAACAAGGTTTGATCGTGGCCCCTGGGAACCCGAAGGCGATCCGCAGCCTGGCCGATCTGGCCCGCGAGGATGTCACGTTCGTCAACCGGCAGCGCGGGGCGGGCACCCGGGTCTTGCTCGACTACCATCTGTCGAGGCTCGGAATCGAGGCCTCGGCCATCCGCGGCTACGGCCACGAGGAGTACACACACCTGACCGTGGCCGCGGCCGTCGCCTCTGGCCGCGCCGACTGCGGGCTGGGCATTCGCGCCGCCGCCAGCGCCCTCAGCCTGGACTTCGTTCCGCTCTTCAGTGAACGGTACGATCTGGCCATCCCGCGCCAGCATTACACCAGCCCACTGCTCCAGCCCCTGCTCGACCTGCTGGCCGATCCTGCGTTCCGCCGTGACGTGAAGGCACTGCCTGGGTACGACGTCACTCCCATGGGCACGGTCGTGGCGGAGGTCGGATGACCCCGCGCCCCGACGAGACACCGGACTCGAGGCTGCAGCCCGAACGAGGCCCAACGGAAACCTGCCGCCTCCGCGATGAATCGCCTCAGCATCCGCGCGTAGACGCCATCGGCGGGCGCGCCGGCCCGGCTCGAGGCGGAGCGGGGCCCGCGAGCGGCGTCCGTGATCCGGGAAGAGGGTAGAATCCGCCGCATCGCCCGAGGCGTGCGGCCGCGGGGAGACAGCGCAGACGCCCCGGCCGCCCTGGATTGAGCGTGGAACACGACCTGCCCCAGCCCGACGCCGGCCACATGAGCGTGCTGACCGCGTTGGTCCTTCTGACCTACGCCCTGCTGCGCGTCGCCGTCCTTCCTGCGCTATCGGCCGAGTTCGCCCTGCTGGGTCTGATCGTGCGCCTCGACGCCGACACCAGCCTGATCTTGCTGACTCTGGCGGCAGCGCTCACCGCCGCCGGGGCCGACTGGCTGATCCGGAGCCATCCGTGGTGGAAACCCGGGCGGCCCACCACCGCGCACCTGGTCGTGCCGGCTCTGGCGGCCATGGTGATCGGGGCAGTCCTCATCCGCATCCCCGAGGGACTGGGGTGGTGGCTGGGGCTTCTGATGGGCGCGGCGCTCCTGCTCGCCCTGCTTGCGACGGAGTTCATCGTCTCCGACCCCGACGACCCGCGCTACGACGGTGCCTCGGTGGGCCTGACGGCCCTCGCCTACCTGCTGCTGGTGGCCGCCCTCTTCGCCCTGCACGCCAGCGGCCTGCGGGCAACGTTCTCCGTCCCGCTGGTCTTCCTCGCATGTACTGTGGTGGCGTGGAGGCTGCTGGCCCTCCAGCAGCCGCTCTCTCCAGTGGCCACCCATGCTGCCGTGATCGGGCTGTTGGCTTCGCAGACGGCCTGGGCCCTCCACTACTGGCCCTTGCCGCCGCTCCGCACCGCGCTCCTGCTTGGCCTCGGCGTCTACCTGGCGACGGGGCTTGCTCTCGCACACCTGCGGGGCGAGGTGCGCCTGGCGACCGCCGTGGAGCTCCTCGTCCTGGCGGCCCTGGCGCTGCTCGCCATTCTCTTGTTCGTCTAGCGATCGCCTCTCTGCTCCCCCTGGCCTCGCTGCCTCTCGAGGCGTGCCCTGCGCCAGGCCCGCAGCCCCACCACGCGTTCCTGACCGCTCACCAGGCGGCGGATGTTCGGCCGCAGCGCCAGGAGCAGAAGCAGCGAAGCGGCCGCTCCGAAACCGGCGTCTTCCCAGGGGCCGGCTCCGGCGAGCGCTCGCGCGCTGAAGGTGAGAAGGACGAGCAGGCCGACGCTGAGGGTTGCCAGTGATGCATAGCCAACCACGAAGAGCACCAGGAGGGCAGGCGGGATGATCCAAAGAGCGCTCGGGGCCCAAAGTCCGAGCGCTGCCCCCATCGTGGGTGCGCCCCCCGCACCGCCCCCCAGGCGCAGGCGTCCGCCCGCGCGCTCCAGCAGGAAGATCGAGTGGTTGTGGCCCAGGACTGCCAGGACTCCCGCGGCAGCCTCGGCCCACGGCACGCCCCCCGTCAGCCAGCGGGCCAGCCACACGGCAGCCGCGCCCTTCACCACATCCCCGATCCCGGTCCCCACCCCTGCCCAGAAGCCGGCGCTGCGCGCCACGTTCGTGCCGCCCGTTCTCCCGCTGTGCAGGCGCCGCACGTCCACCCCCTTCGCCGCTCGGGCGATCAGCAGTCCGGTAGGGATCGATCCCATCAGGTAGCCGGCAGCAAGCGCCAGCATCCCGCGCCACAACCCTGGGTCCACCTCAGTCCGCCTCCGTCGCCCACATCTCCAGGGCCGCCGCGCTCACCTCTCCCTCCCGGACTTCATACGCCCGCACGTCCCAGCCGGTCTCCCCAGGAGACCAGATCAGCTGCAGGGCCTCCGGGTAGGCCGCCTCCGCAACGTCGGTGGCCGAGGGGCCGGGCGGGCCCTGGGGGTGGGAATGATAGATGCCCACCATCTCCAATCCTGCGGCTTCGATGGCCAGCATGGCCTCCAGCTGAGCGCGCGGCTCCATGCGGTAGCGGAAGGGAGACCGCGCCGCATTCGCGACCGGGAGAACGCGCTGCACCTCGTCGTCGCGCCCGGCCAGCAGCCCACACGCTTCCTCGGGCAGACACGCCAGCACGTGGTCGAGCATGGCGCGGCGGTGCTCAGGGCGGAGGCGAAGGGACCGCGTCATGATGGATGGCGCGCATTCTACCGCAGGGGCTGGATGGATCCGCACGCCCGCACTCTGCCGCAGCGGGAAGAGGACAAAGGCCGCGCAGGCCGCCCGTCACCGCGCCGGGCGCGCGCGGGAGAGGGAGCCCAGTCGCTCCCTCTCCTCTGCCGGTTCCGATGTTCAGCCCTCGAGCGCTTTGTAGCCGGGGCCGCTCTTGAAGTACTCGTAGTTCTTCTGGATGTCCGGCCTGAGGTCGACCACCTCCCCTGCGTTGAGCACGCGGGTGTGGTCGAGATGGACCGGTTCGCCGTGGTGATTCACCCCGTCGTACGGCGTGTCGAAGCCGGGCGTGCCGGCGGGCATGCTGAGCCGCTGCCCTTCCTTGGCCGTGAGCGCCGAGGGCACTTCGTCCTCGGGGAAGATGGCATCGTAGGGGCATTCCGGCACACACGCACCGCAGTCGATGCAGGTGTCGGGATCGATGTAGTACCAGGGCCACTGGTCGATGGGTTTGCCCGGGACGATGCACTCGACCGGGCAGACCTCGACGCAGCCGGCATCGCGCAGACACAGGCTGGTGATGATGTGCGTCATGGATTCCCTCCCGCTGCTCCGACGAGGTCAGGCTGACGCCGGCCGAGGCGCCGGCCTATCCCATGCCCGCCTCGTACCGTCGGCCCACTTCATCCCAATCGACGACGTTCCACCACGCGGCCACGAAGTCGGCTCGGCGATTCTGGTACTTCAGGTAGTAGGCGTGCTCCCAGACGTCGATCGTCAGCAGCGGCTTGTAGCCCATCGAGAGCGGCGTGTCTTGGTTGGCCGTGGACAGCACGTCCAGCTGGCCGCCGTCCTTGAGCACCAGCCATGCCCATCCGCTTCCGAAATGGGTCACGGCCGCCTTGGAGAACTGATCCTTGAACGCCGGGAACGATCCGAAGGCCTTCTCGATCGCCTTGGCGACGGCACCGCTGGGAAGCCCACCCTTCCCCGGCCCCATCAGGCTCCAGAACAGCGTGTGATTGGCATGGCCGCCACCATGGTTGCGGACGGCCGTCCGAATCGCCTCCGGCACTGAGGCCAAATCTGCCAGGACTTCGTCGATCGGCTTGTCGCGCAGGTCCGGGTACCCCTCCAGCGCGTTGTTCAGGTTGTTGACGTAGGTGGCGTGATGCTTGCCGTGATGAATCTCCATCGTGCGGGCATCGATGTGGGGTTCGAGCGCGTCGTACGCGTACGCGAGCGGGGGAAGTGTATGTGGCATGACCGGTTACCTCCTCTGCCACGGCCGGGTTGACCGGCTGCTGCAATTCCATTACCATCACCGACTACGCCGGGCAGAAAGCATTCTAGCCTGCGGCGGCGCGGTTTGTCAAGTATTCTTATCCGAAATCCCCACGGAGCGGGGGATGTCCAGTCAACTCAAACCTGCCATCCCACCTCTCGTGGGCATCGCTTTCGGCATTCTGGTCGTGTCGACATCCTCGATCGCCATCCGTTTTGCGCAGGCGTACGCGCCGTCACTGGTGATCGCCGCCTGGCGGCTCGGCGTCGCCTCGCTCGTGCTGGCGCCGATTGTGCTCCGCCGCGAACGCGCCGTGCTGCAGCGCCTGACGCGCATCCAGGGATCCCTGGCTGTGGCCTCGGGTGTCTTCCTGGCTGCGCACTTCGTCACCTGGATTGCCTCGCTCGAACACACCACGGTGGCCAGCTCGGTGGTGCTGGTGAGCACGATGCCGCTGTTCATGGCCGCGCTGGCTCCACTGACCCTGCGCGAGCGCATCACACGACCCGTGCTGGCAGGCATGCTCCTGGCGACGGCGGGCAGCGTTGCCATTGGCCTGAGCGACGTCTGCCGCTGGCAAGGCGGGCTCGAATGCCGCGCCTCCCTCACGGGCGGCAGCCAGGCCTTGTTCGGCGACCTGCTGGCCATCGCCGGCGCGCTTGCCGGCGCCGGCTACTTCCTGATCGGGCGCCGCCTGCGCCCCGGCCTCTCGCTCCTCACGTACATCGGCCTCACCTACGGCACCGCGGCCATCGTGCTGCTCCTGCTGGTCCTCCTGCGAGGCCTGCCCCTGTTCGGCTATCCAGCGGCGGCATACGTGTGGTTCGTCTTCCTCGGCCTCGGGCCCCAACTCCTCGGCCATTCTTCATTCAATTGGGCCCTGCGCTTCCTTCCGGCTGCGTTCGTCGGCATCACCCTGCTGGGCGAACCGGTCGGCTCGACCATCCTGGCGGCGCTCTTGCTGCATGAGCAGCCGTCGCCAGCCAAGGCGCTCGCCATGGCTCTCACCTTGGGCGGCATCTACCTCGCCTCGCGCCGCCCAACGGAGACGCCAGGGCAAGCCCCACCTTAGGAGAGTCCCATGCAGATGCGCTGTTACCGCTGCGGATGGAGCTTCGCTCTGCGCAAGGACGAAATCGCCTTCGCCCTGCGCGCACTGGAAGAGAGCGGGGGAAACCACTACGACGCCCACTGCCCGCGCTGCAAGCACGCCAACCCCGTCTCCATCGAACAACTGCGGCGCGCCGCACCCCGACCCCCAACCCCACCTGCACCCGCTCCCCCGGAAGGCGAGGAACCTACCTAGAAAACCGCGGTCTCCCAGCCCACCTCTCACACCCTCATGGCCACCCTCCACATCGTCCCTCACACCCATTGGGATCGCGAGTGGTACCTCCCCTACCAGTCCTTCCGCATCAAACTTGTGCACCTGATGGACTTGCTGTTGGACCTGCTGGAGGATGATGCCTCCTTCACCCACTTCATGCTCGACGGACAGACGATCCTCCTGGAGGACTACCTCGAAGTCCGCCCCGAGCAGGAGGCACGCCTGATCCGGTTCGTGCGCGCCGGACGTCTGCTCATCGGCCCCTGGTACGTTCTGCCCGACGAGTTCCTTGTCAGCCCGGAGGCACTGGTCCGCAACCTGCTGCGCGGAGCGGCCGTGTGCGGTCGCTTCGGCCGCCGCATGGATGTCGGCTACGTCCCCGATCCCTTCGGGCATATCGGTCAGCTGCCGCAGATCCTGCGCGGCTTCGGCATCGACTCCGCCGCCTTCCGCCGCGGTCTGGACGACCATCCCTGCGAACTGTGGTGGCAGGCGCCCGACGGCAGCCAAGTGCTGCTGGCCTACCTGCGCGACGGCTACGACAACGCGGCCCGCATGCCGACCTCACCGCAGGCCTTCGCCCGCTTCGTCGCCGAGCGGCGCGACTCCCTCCAGCCCCACAGCGCCGTCCACCACCTGCTCCTGCTGAACGGCACCGACCACCAGGAGCCGCAGCCGCACGTCCCGTCGCTGATCGCTCAGACCGCGCTGCCGGGGGATCGCCTGCTGCTCTCCACCCTGCCGCGCTACCTGGCCGCCGTGCGCGACGAAATCCGGGAACACGGAACTCAGCTGCCCACCGTCCGCGGCGAGGCCCGCAGCCCCAAGCGCCATCACCTGCTGGCCGGCGTCCTCTCCAGCCGCGTCTGGATCAAACAGCGCAACCATGCCTGCGAGATCCTCCTCGAACGTTGGGCCGAACCCTTCGCCGCCTGGGCTGAGACCCTCACCCCGTGCGCGCAGCATCAGAGTGTGTGGACCGGGCACCTGACCACGCCTCGCATCCGGCAGCCGGCCGCGCTGCTGCGCGAGGCGTGGCGCTTGCTGCTGCAGTGTCAGCCGCACGACTCGATCTGCGGCTGCTCCACCGACCCCGTCCACGAGGAGATGCGGCCGCGCTTCGACCAGGCCGAGCAGATTGCGGAGGAGATCACCCGCCAGTCGCTGGCCGCTCTCGCCGACGCCGTCGATACCGCCACCACCGCACCCGCCGGCGCGCGCTCGGCTCTGGTCGTCTTCAACCCGGATCCTCACCCCCGCGCCGATCGGGCCGTGGCCTCGCTCGAGCTTCCCGCCGGCCTCGACGCGTTCGAGATCGTCGACCGGCAGGGCCGCGCCATCCCCTACCGCCTCCGAGACCGGCGCGCGCGGCCCTTGGCCGATCTCGAACTGGATGCCAGCGGCCTGCTCGGGATGCGTGCGCTGGTCGAGGACGGCTTCGCCCTGGGCTTGGCCATCCAAGACATCGCCGTGGTCCGGCAGTCGGGGCGCACCCTGATCGATGTCTCGCTGGCCGAGATCGGGGAGCCGAACCTGCCGGCGGTCAACGCCGGTCTCGAGGAGGCCAATCGGATCCTCCAGGACTCCCCTCACGAGCGGTTCCACTTGGTGGTTCACCTCGCCACTCAAGTCCGGCTGGAGGCTCTCGTGCCGCAGGTCCCGGGCCATGGCCTGACCACGCTCTACCTGCGCCCGTCGGCTGCAGCGATGCCCGAGCCCATCGAGGACGACGGACGCTGGATCGAAAACGAGTTCCTCCAGGCCGCGGCCGCCGACGATGGCACGCTGACCCTCACCGACCGCCGGACAGGCACCTCCTTCACAGGACTGCTGCGCCTGCGCGACGTGGGCGACCGCGGGGACAGCTACACCTTCTGCCCTGTGGCCGGGGATCCGGCGGTCATGAGCCCGACCGCTCCGCCCACGGTCCGGCGCCGCCGCCATGCACTCGGCGAGACCCTCGAGATGGACGCTCGCTACGAACTGCCTGCCTCCCTCACCGACGACAGAAGCGCTCGACGTCGCGCGACGGTGCCGATGCCGGTCTCCCTCAGCCTCGAGCTGCTGGCAGGCGTCCCGCGAGCGGACGTCACGCTGACCCTCACCAACCAGGCCCAGGATCACCGGCTCCAGCTTCTCTTCCCGCTGCCGTTCCCTGCGGCGTCTGCATCCTACGGCGGTGCCTTCGAGGTCGTCGAGCGGCCGACGCAATTGCCTCCCTTCGGGGACGACTGGATCGAGCAGCCCGCGCCGGAAGTCCCCATGCGGGATTTCGTCTTCGCCCAGGATGGCCGGCAAGGACTGCTCGTGGCGGCGCGCGGCTTGCGCGAGGCCAGCGTCTCTCCGCAGGGGGTGATCGCCGTCACTCTGCTGCGGTCGTTCGGCTGGCTGTCGCGCGATGACCTGTCGACGCGGCGCGGCGGCGCGGGCCCGCAGATTGCCGCGCCGGGCGGCCAAGACCTCGGCCCGCATGTCTTCCACCTCAGCCTGATTCCCTTCGCCCAGGATGCGCAGCCGGCGATCGCTCAGGCTCGGGCCTTCCAGACATGGCTTCGCGCCACCGGAACAGCCCTTCACAGGGGGCCGCTGCCCGCGGAGGCATCGTTCCTGCGCTGGCACGGCGAGGGCCTGCATCTGTCTGCCCTCAAACTCGCGGAAGATGGGCAGGGCGTGATCCTGCGGGCGGTCAACGACACCGCAGACCCGCAGGACCTGGTGCTGGGGACGCTCGCCCCACTGCGAGAGGCATGGCGCGCCCGCCTGGATGAGACTCCCCTCGATCCCCTGCCTGTAGACGCAGCGGGCACGATCCGACTGCGCGCCCGGCCATATGAGATCGTCACGCTGCGGCTGCGCTTCGACGAGATGCCCGGGCAGGCCCCGACGATCGGTCGAACCTGAGGCTCAAGCCGATCCCAGCTGCCGGCAGAGACGGCCCGGTGGTGGGTGAGTCTGCGTTCGTGGCAGGCCGGTCCGGCTGAGAGACGCTCAACCGAGTGCCGAGCGGGCCGCGGCAAACTCAGAGCCGAGCGCGATACCCCAGGCAGCGCCGACGCGACCGGACGTCAGCCGCCGCGCGTCCGCGGCCACATGCCGAGAGCACGCCGGAATTGAGGAGTGCGGCCGCGGCCCTGGGGCAGGCTCACCGATAGAGGTGGTGCTGGTCGATGATTTCAGCGACGCTGGGAGGCACGAGGCAGCGGTATGGCCTACCCTCCCGCACTCTGCGGCGAATGTCGCTGGCGGAGATGGCGATGAGCGGCGCATCGAAGAACCGGACGCGCCGCTTCAGGCCGGGCACGCGTGCCTCGAGCGCCTCGAGGTCGAGGTCCACCTCCGGCCGCCGCATCACGCCCAGCACGTCCACCGCCTGAAGCAGGGCTTCGGGCGTGTGCCAGGTGGGAAGGTCCCGCAGCGAATCCGCCCCCATCAGGTACGCCCACCGCGTTCCGGGGTGCCGCTGATTGAGCCAGCGGATGGTATCCACTGCGTAGTGCGGGCCCGGCCGGTCGAGATCGGCCCGCGAGAGTTCGAACCCCGGCACCCCGGCGATAGCGGTCCGGACCATCTCCTCGCGGATGCTCGCCGGGCTGATCGGCTCGTCGGGCTTGTGCGGCGGCTGCGCCGTGAGCACCCAGAGCACGCGCTCCAGGCCGAGGGCCGCCATGGCTTCGCTCGCCAGCACCAGGTGGCCGACGTGAGGTGGATCGAACGTGCCGCCGAAAACGCCCGTCAGTCCTGCCATTCGAGCTCGTGCTCACCGATGCGGACCGTGTCGCCGCTGCGCGCCCCTGCCTGACGCAGCGCCTGTTCCACGCCCAGCCGCACCAGCAGGCGCTGGAAATGCCGCACCGCTTCATCGTACTCCCAGTACGTCATCTCCGCCGCGCGCTCGATCCCGGCGCCCGCCACACGCCACACCCCATCGGGATCGCGCCGGATCTCGAACTCGGTCGCCGCCGGCTCAGGCCGGTAGACGGGGATGGCTTCGCTGGCGGCTGGCGCCGGAGCGCGGTCGACGGCGCGTGCGGCTGCCAGGATCAGGTCGCGCACGCCGGTGCGGGCCAGGGCTGACACAGCCATCACGTCCTGCCCCCGCTCCCGGAAAGCGGCATGCAGCGCGGGCCAGCGCTGCTGCACTTCGGGCAAGTCGATCTTGTTCACCGCCACCACCTGAGGCTTCTCTTTCAGGCCGGGGTCGAACAGAGCCAGCTCGCTGTTGATTTGCGAGAAGTCCGCCAGGGGGTCGGGTGAGGTCCCGTCGAGGAGGTGGATCAGGGCGCGGGTGCGTTGGATGTGGCGAAGGAATGCGCTGCCCAGCCCGGCGCCCTGGTGTGCCCCTTCGATAAGGCCGGGGATGTCGGCGAGCACGAGCGTCCGGCCGTCGTCCAGGTCGGCCACACCGAGGTTCGGCTCGAGCGTGGTGAACGGGTAATCGGCGATCTTGGGCCGTGCGTTCGTGACGGCAGCCAGGAGGGTGGACTTGCCTGCGTTCGGCACGCCCACGATGCCGACATCGGCGATCAGGCGCAGTTCCAGGCGCAGCCACCGCTCCTGCCCCGGCTCACCGCGCTCGGCGCGGCGTGGGGCCTGATTGCGCGCCGTGGCGAAGCGGGCGTTCCCCCGCCCGCCGCGGCCGCCGCGGCAGACCACCAGGCGCTGGCCAGCCTCGACCAGATCCCCCAGGAGCTGCCCGGATGACTCATCCCAAACGAGGCATCCGGGGGGGACGGCGATGACGACATCTTCGCCGTCGCGGCCCGTCTTGTTGCTGGCCCCCCCGCGGCCCCCGTCCTGCGCGCGGAAGCGCTGGCGGCGGCGGAAGGCCGAGAGCGTGTTCAGAGTCCGAGCGACCTCGAGGACGACGTCGCCGCCTCGGCCACCATCGCCGCCGTCCGGCCCGCCGCGGGGCACGAACTTCTCCCTGCGGAAGTGGACCATGCCGTCGCCCCCCTTGCCCGAGGCGACGTGAATCCGCACTTCGTCGATGAACATCAGCCGCGCACCCTTTGCGGGTGATTATACCTGTGACCTCTGACGCGCCTCGGGCTGCCCCTGCGGGTGCATGCCGCGAGACAGGCCCTCTCCGACAAACTGGACCATCCCTGCCGCAATTTGCCCCCAACCCCAACTTGTGCTAGATTACGCATACGCGCGCACCTCGGGCGGAGGACGCCATGGCGGGAAGCCCTGTCCCAGACATCGTGATCGGCCGTCTGCCCCTCTACCTCCGGGCGCTGTCCCAGATGGCGGCGGAGGGCAAGCAGGTCACCTCGTCACAGGAGATCGGGGACCGCCTCGGCATTTCGCCAGCCCAGGTTCGCAAGGACCTCTCCCTGTTCGGCGAGTTCGGCAAGCAGGGGACGGGCTACGCCGTGAGCCACCTGCAGGACCAGCTCCGGCGCATCCTCAAGGTGGACCGCGTGTGGGAGGTGGCGCTGGTGGGGGTGGGCAACCTCGGGCGCGCGATTGCCCACTACGGCGGGTTCCTCAACCGCGGCTTCCGCATCGCGGCTCTGTTCGACACCGACCCGGCAAAGATCGGGACTCGAGTCGGCGACCTCGTCATCCAGGACATGAGTCGCCTCGGCGAGGACGTCCGGGCGCGCAGGATTCGAGTGGCCATGCTGGCCGTGCCCGCGGCTCATGCCCAGGACGTGGCGGACGAACTGGTGCAGGCCGGGGTTCAGGCCATCCTATGCTATGCCCCGACGGCCATCTCCGTGCCGGCCCACGTCCGCGTGCAGTACATCGACCCGGTGGTGCACCTGCAGCGCATGACGCACTACCTGCCCTGAGCGAGCCCCCGGGGCGGCAGATGCTTGGCTTGTGATCAGATCGAGGGGAGGCTTCGCCGCAGGCGCTCGATCATCCCCAAGGCGCGCGCCGCGCCCTTGGCGATGCATTCCACCGGTTCCTCGGCCAGGTACGCGGCGACGCCGGTCTCGCGCGTCAGCCACTTGTCGATGCCGCGCAGCAGCGCCGTGCCGCCCGCGATCACCATCCCCCGGTCGATGATGTCCGAAGCCAATTCGGGCGGCGTGGTCTCCAGCACCTTGCGCACCGCGCCCAGCATCAGGTGGAGCGGCTCCTGCAGCGCCTCGACCACGTCGTTGGTGGTCAGGCTGGCGGTGCGCGGCAGCCCGCTCACCTGATCCTGTCCCTGGACCTCGAGGGACTGCGGCTCGTCGCTCGGGATGGCGGCCCCGATGCGGATCTTGATCTCCTCCGCCGTGCGCGGCCCGATGATCAGCCCGTGTTTCTTGCGGACGTAGGCGGCGATGGCCTCGTCGAGCGCGCTGCCGGCGACGCGCACGGCGTGCGCCGAGACGATGCCGCTCATGGCGAGCACGGCCGCCGCCGTGACCCCGCTGCCCATGACCACCACCATGTTGCCGGAGGGCGTAGCGATCGGCAGCCCCACGCCGACGGCCGCGGCCAGCGGCTCCTGGATCAGGACCACCTCCCGGCTCCCCGCCTGGAGCGCGGCCTCGTGCACGGCGCGGCTTTCCACACTCGTCGCCCCGAGAGGGACGGTGATCATCACGCGCGGCTTGAACAGCCGAGTGGACCCGCACACCTTCTCGATGAAGTGGCCGAGCATCTTCTGCGTGACCTCGAAGTGAGCGATCACGCCGTCGCGCAGCGGGCGCATGACCTCGATGGACTCCGGCACGCGGCCGAACATCTCGCGCGCTGCCTGCCCGACCTCGACGATCTTGAGTTCGTCGACCACGATGGCCACCACCGTCGGCTCGTGCAGGACGATTTCGCCGCCCTCGCAGATGAGCGTGTTGGAGGTGCCCAGGGAGATCCCGAGATCGCGGCCAAAGAGCGGCATGCTTCAGCCTTCCTCTCCCCCACCCGGGCCGGGCCGCCGGCGGACGCCGCGGCGGTAGCGGCGGGCGGCGTCCAGCCTGAGGTTGGAGCGGCGCAGTGCGGCCTCGATGGCCTCGTACTCGGCCGCAGGCAGTTCCTCCCTGCGCTGCAGCAGCTCCTGCGCCCGCCGCCGCGCCCTCTCCGCCCGTTCGATGTCGATCTCCTCGACGTTTTCACCCACATCCGCCAGGACGGTCACCCGGTCCGGCAGCACTTCCATCACACCACCGGCGACGACGAACTGCAATTCCCGGCCTTGGCTGCGCACCCGCAGGACGCCGTAGCTGAGGGTGGTGAGCAGAGGGGCATGGTGGGGCAGGATGCCCAGCTCGCCCTCGCTCCCCGGGGCGATCACAGACTCAACCTCGCCGACGAAGAGCTCTCTGTCTTGGGTGACGACCTCGCACCGCATCGACGTGCGCGCTCCTCACGCCGCCATCAGGCGTTCTCCCTTGGCGACGGCCTCGTCGATCGTGCCCACCATGTGGAACGCCTGCTCCGGCAGGTCGTCGTGCTGGCCCTCGAGGATTTCGCGGAAGCCCCGCACGGTCTCCGTCAGCGGCACGTAGCGCCCTTCGAGGCCGGTGAACTGCTGCGCCACGAACATCGGTTGCGAGAAGAAGCGCTCGATCTTACGCGCTCGCGACACGAGCACCTTGTCGTCCTCACTGAGCTCGTCGATGCCGAGGATGGCAATGATGTCCTGCAGGTCCTTGTAGCGCTGCAGCACCTGCTGCACCTGGCGGGCCACGCGGTAGTGCTCCTCGCCGACGATCTGCGGGTCGAGGATGCGGGAGGTGGAGGCCAGCGGGTCGACGGCCGGGTAAATGCCCTTCTCCACAATCGAGCGTTCGAGCGCGATGGTGGCGTCGAGATGGGTGAAGGTGGCCACGGGCGCGGGATCGGAGTAATCGTCGGCGGGGACGTACACGGCCTGCATGGAGGTGATCGAGCCGGTGCGCGTGCTCGTGATGCGTTCCTGCAGTTCCCCCATCTCGGTCGCCAGCGTCGGTTGATAGCCGACCGCCGACGGCATGCGCCCGAGCAGCGCCGACACCTCCGAGCCCGACATGCTGAAGCGGAAGATGTTGTCGATGAAGAGCAGCACGTCGCGGCCCTGGTCACGGAAGTATTCGGCCATCGTCAGCGCCGTCAGCCCCACCCGCAGCCGCACGCCCGGCGGCTCGTTCATCTGCCCGTAGACGAGCACCGTGTCCTTCAGGACGCCGGATTCGATCATCTCGCGATACATCTGCGTGCCTTCGCGCGTCCTCTCGCCGATCCCGGCGAAGACCGAGTTCCCCTTGTGCACGGTGGCGATGGAGCGGATCAGTTCTTGGATGATGATCGTCTTGCCCACTCCGGCGCCGCCGAAGATGCCCGTCTTGCCGCCGCGGGTGAAGGGGGCGATCAGGTCGATCACCTTCAGCCCCGTCTCGAAGACCTCCACCCGCCGCGACTGCTGCTCGAAGGCCGGCGCCGGACGGTGGATCGGATAGAACTCACGCGCCTCGACCGGCCCCTTGCCGTCGATCGGTTTGCCCAGCACGTTGAAGACCCGCCCCAGCGTCGCTTCTCCCACCGGCACGCGGATCGGCCCTCCGGTGGCGATGGCCGGCATGCCGCGCTGCAGCCCATCGGTGGTGTCCATGGCCACGGTGCGCACCACCCAGTCCCCTAGGTGGCGCTGCACCTCGAGCACCAGCGGCTCCTGCCCCGGCCGCGGCACCTCGATGGCATCGTACACCTCGGGCACCTCACCCGGCGGGAACGCGCAGTCGACCACCCCGCCAAGCACTTGGACCACACGACCTGTCACTCGGGCCATCGGTTCCGTCCTCCGCGTTCAGTCCCCGCCGGCTGCCGCCGCCAGCGCCTCTGCGCCTCCAGCGATGTCCAGCATGTCGCTGGTGATGGCCTGCTGCCGGGCCTTGTTGTACTGGATGCGCAGCGCCTCGACCAGTTCCACGGCGTTGTCCGAGGCACTGCGCATGGCAACCATGCGCGCCGCATGCTCGCTGGCCAGCGACTCGAGGATGGCCTGGTACACCTGCAGAGCGGTGAAGCGGGGCACGATCTCCCTCACCAGCGCCGCCTCGCTCGGTTCGTACAGATACACCGGATGCACCGGCCTCTCACGCGGCTGCGCCCTCGCCTCGACCTCGAGCGGCAGCAGCTTGCGCACCGTCGCCTCCTGGCGAAGCAGATTCACGAAGCGGGTGTAGGCCAGGTAGATCTGGTCGGCGCGGCCTTGTTCGAACTCCTCCACCACCAGTCGACCGATGGCGGAGACGTCGGCGAAGGTCGGCTCCGGCGGCAGCGAACTGAACTCGGCCACGATGTGCACCCGCCGCCGCGACATCAGGTCCCGCCCTTTGCGGCCAATCACGATGTAGTCCACCGGGACGGTCCAGGCGCTGAAGTGTGCCAGCGTCGCCCGCACGATGTTGCTGTAGAAGGCGCCGGCCAACCCCCGGTCCCCCGTGACCATCACCACCAGGACACGCCGCACCTCCGCCCGCTCGGTGAGCAGCGGATGGACGACGTCGCGGCCCGCCTGGCTGGCCAGGTGGATCAGCACATCCCAGGCGCGCGACGCATACGGCCGAGTCGCCAGCACTTGCTGCTGGGCGCGGCGCACGCGGCTGGCGCTCACCGCCTCCAGGGCGCGCGTCACCTGGCCGATGTTGGCCACACTCTGCATGCGCCGGCGCATCTCACGCAGCGAAGGCATCCCAGGACTCTCCCCGAGGCGCCCCGATCAGGCCGCCCAGCCGCGGTTGAACGCCTCGATCGCCTGACGCAGCTTGGCCTCCGTCTCCGGGGTGATCATCTTGCGCTCGGCGATGTCGCGGCCGAGGTCGCGATGCGAGGCATTCATCTCGCGCAGCAGAGCCGCCTCCCACTCACGGATCCTCTCGGGAGGCACGGCGTCGGCATAGCCGTTGGTCACGGCGAAGAGCGAGATGACCTGGTCCTCCAGCGGCATCGGGGCGTACTGCGGCTGCTTGAGGATTTCCTGCAGGCGTTTGCCGCGGGCGAGCTGCGCCTGCGTCGCCTTGTCGAGGTCCGAGCCGAATTGGGCGAAGGCGGCGACCTCGCGGTACGAGGCCATATCCAGGCGGAGCTTGCCTGCCACCTGCTTCATGGCCTTCGTCTGAGCGTCCCCGCCGACGCGCGACACCGAGAGCCCGGCGTTCACCGCCGGCCGAATGCCGGCATAGAACAGGTTGCTCTCGAGGTAGATCTGGCCATCGGTGATCGAAATGACGTTCGTCGGAATGTAGGCCGAGACGTCCCCCAGCAGGGTCTCGATGATCGGCAGCGCCGTCAGTGATCCGCCCGAACCCCGGACCTTGGCGACGGCGTACTTCTCGGCATCGGGCATGGCCTTGAGCGCCTCATTGGCCTCGCGCAGGGCCAGCGGTCCCCCGAAGACGCGGCCATCCACCGCGTCCTTGGCCTCTGCCTCTCCTTCGAAGCCGGCAGGCACGATGACATAGCGGTCCGCCAGGCGCACGGCGCGCTCGAGCAGGCGGCTGTGCAGGTAGAAGACGTCGCCGGGGTACGCCTCACGGCCCGGGGGGCGCCGCAGCAGCAGGGACACCTGACGATACGCCCACGCGTGCTTCGAGAGGTCGTCGTAGACGACCAGGGCGTCGCGGCCGCTTTCGCTGAAGTACTCGCCCATGGCGCAGCCGGCATAGGGAGCGATGTACTGCAGCGCCGCCGGTTCGTCCGCCGCGGCCACGACCACGATCGTGTGGTCCATCGCCCCGAACCGTTCCAGCGTCGCCACCGTGCGAGCCACCGAGGCCCGCTTCTGCCCGATGGCCACGTAGATGCAGGTCAGGTCCTTGCCCTTCTGATTGATGATGGTATCGATGGCTAGGGCGGTCTTGCCCGTCTGGCGGTCGCCGATGATCAGTTCACGTTGGCCGCGCCCGATCGGGATCATCGAATCGATGGCCTTGATCCCCGTCTGCACCGGCGTGTCGACGTCCTTGCGCTCGACCACACCTGGCGCGATGCGCTCGATGGGGCGGTAGCCTGCCGCCTCGATCGGGCCCCGGCCGTCCATCGGCTGCCCCAGCGCGTTCACCACGCGCCCGATCAGCCCCTCCCCCACGGGCACCGAGGCGATGCGGCCCGTGCCGCGCACCTCCATCCCTTCCTCGATGCCGGCGTACTCCCCCATCACAATGACCCCCACCGCATCCGCCTCCAGGTTGAAGGCAATTCCCATCACCCCGTTGGCAAATTGCACCAACTCCTGGGAGCGAATGCCCGAGAGGCGCGACACGCGGGCGATGCCATCGCCCGCCTCGAGGACATACCCGACTTCCTTGACCTCGATGCGAGGAGCGTAGGCCTCGATCTGCTCGCGCAGGCCCGACGACAGGCTCTCGATCAGATCGGTCATGCGTCCTCCTGGTTTCCGGCAGCGCGTCGACTGCGGCCCATGGCCAGCGGGGTACCCGAGGACGGGCCAGCGCCTGGCCCGTCCGCACCCGGCCAATGATACCCGCCAGACCGCGTCCTGTCTAGCGGGTCGTAGAAGAATATTGAAGGAGCCTCCCGCACCCTCGCCATCTCACGGCCGCAACAGCGGACGGACAGAACCCATGAACGCCGGAGCGCGTGCCGGCGGAGAGGGTGGACCGGCAGCGAGGTCGAGGGACATCCCTCGCGGATGCAGGGGGGCCAGTCCCCTTTGCTCCGGTCGCGCCTGAGCGCCAAGGGGCGGTTTTCCAACACTTTCCTGCAGACCCACTCGCACCTTCCGCTGATCACGGCCGGGCGAAGTGACGCAGCGCTAGCCGCACTCGCTCCTCCAAGTCCGGCGGCGCTTCGGGCGGGATCGACTGCACGGCCGCCTGAGCCTCCGCCAGCCCGTAGCCGAGAGCGATCAGCGCCTGCACGACATCGGTATCGAGCCCCGTGAGCGCGGGGACCGGGCCCTCCGGCCCCTCGAGCTTCTCCCTCAGATGAAACACGATTCTCTCCGCCGTCTTGCGCCCGATCCCGGGGACGCGCGTCAACGCCTCCGGCTGGCCGCTGCCCACGCTCGCCCGCAGCACCTCCGGCGAGAGATGGGATAGGATAGCCATCGCCAGCCGCGGGCCAATGCCGCTCACCTGAAGAAGCAGGTCGAACAGATGGCGCTGCTCTTGGCTCTCGAACCCGTACAGCGAGACCGAGTCCTCGCGCACCACCATGCGCGTGTGCAGGAAGACCATCTGCCCGACATCGGGCAGCTGCTCCACGACCGAGGTCGGCACCATCACCCGATAGCCCACGCCGCCGACCTCCACCAAGACCTCGCCCGGACCCGACCGCAGCAGCACGCCCCGCAAAGACGCGATCACTCCGCCTCCTTCAACCGCTCCCGCAGTTGGGCCGCGTGCAGGTGGCAGATGGCCACCGCCAGGGCATCGGCAGCATCGTCGGGGCGCGGCGGCTCCGCCAAGTGCAGCAGGAGGCGGACCATCTCCTGCATCTGGCGCTTGTCCGCTGCTCCATAGCCCGTGACGGCCTGCTTGACTTCCCGCGGCGTGTACTCATGAACCGGGACTCCGGCCTGGGCCAGCGCCAAGAGCACCACTCCCCTCGCCTGCCCGACCGCCATGGCCGTGGTGACGTTGCGCTGGAAGAACAACCGCTCGACGGCCGCGCAGTCCGGACGATGCCGTTCGAGCAGCGCCGCCAGGCTCCGATAGAGCTCCGCCAGCCGCTCCGGCATCGCCGAACCGGCCGGGGTACTGATCACACCACAATCCACCAGGTGGAGTGCGCCGTCGGGCGCTTGGCGTACCAGGCCGAAGCCGCTGCTTGCCGTGCCCGGGTCGATGCCGATGGCCAGCATGCAGGGGAGGGCGAGGATCAGGCGGCCTCGAGCATGGCCACGGCGGCGTCGGTCACCTTGAGGGTGGAGTAGACCTGCTGCACATCCGGCAGGTCTTCCAGCGTCTCGATCAGGCGCATCACTTGCAGCGTCTGCTCGGGAGGCAGTTCCACCGTCGAGGTGGGCATCATGCGCAGCGACGCCTCTTCCGGCTTGATGCCGAGGCTGGCCAAGCGGTTGCTGATCTCCTTGAAGGCCTCCACCGGTGCGACGATCTCGATGTCGTCCTCGCCGGTGATGACGTCATCGGCTCCGGCTTCCACGGCCGCCTCGAAGACCTGCTCCGGGTCGTGGCCGGCGGCGGGGAAGGAGAAATAGGCTGCGCGGCGGAACTGCCAGGCGACGGCTCCGGCTTCGGCCATGTTGCCTCCGGCGCGCGTCAGCGCGTGGCGCACCTCGGCCACCGCCCGGTTGCGATTGTCGGTGACGACCTCGATCATGAGGGCCACGCCGTGCGGAGCAAAGCCCTCGTACAGCACCTGCTCCAGCGCACCGGCGTCCTTGTCTTCGCCCGTGCCGCGGCGGATGGCCCGCTCGATGTTCTCTTTCGGCATGTTGGCCGCGCGCGCCTTGTCGACGGCAAGGCGCAGGGCGAAGTTCGCCTCCGGGTCGCCTCCGCCTTCGCGCGCCGCGATCGCAATCTCACGCGCCAGGCGGGTGAAGAGGTTGCCTCGCTTGGCGTCGTTGGCGGCCTTCTTGCGCTTGATGGTCGACCACTTCGAGTGTCCGGACATGACTCACCCTTCTTCGCTTTCGGCCACAGGCGGCCCGACGTGGCACCGCACCGGCATCCCCCAACCCTCTATTATACATCCGTAACGCGGCGCCCGACGCGCGCGGCCGGGCAGGAGCGCAGCCTCGTCGCGCCGCTCAGCCCTCGCTCAGCATTCGGCGGAGACTGCGGATGGTGTCGACGCTCTGGCTGCGGTAGTGGTTGTTCGCGTAGACCAGGGTGATCTCCGATCGCTCGTCGAGTTCGCGGATCTTGTCCACCCACTCCCGCAATTCCTCCTCACGATAGCTGTAGTCGTAGCGCTGCCATGCTTGTTCGTGATCCCACCAGCGGCGAGCGTTGCGTCCGTGGAAGCGAACGTAGGCCACCGGGCCGGTGGCGCGGGCGATCGGCGGCATCAGGCCCGGCAGCTGTGGTTCGTCGACACAGCAGTAGCCCAGCCGCAGTCGGCTCAGGAGCGCAAAGGTCTCCTCGCCCAGCCAGGCGCGGTCGCGGAACTCGACGACCACGGGGAGATCCCCCAATCCGTCGCGCAGCCGCTGCAGGTAGTCTCGGTTGGCCGCGGACGGGTGGAACGAATGCGGGAACTGGGCGAGGACGCAGGCCAGCTTCCCCGCCTGCCGCACGTCCTCGATGCTGCGGCAGAAGGCAGGGAAGTCCGCTTGCTCCCGATCGTGGGTCAGGCTCTGGTGCGCCTTCACCGAGAAGAGGAACCCTTCGGGCGTGCGCTGCAGCCAGCCAAGGACCGTCCGCCGATCGGGCAGGCGGTAGTAGGTGACGTTGAGTTCGACGGTATCGAACTGCTGGGCGTAGTAGGAAAGCCAGGCCCCCTTCGGCAGGTCGGCCGGATAGAAGGGACCGACCCAGTCGTCGTACGAGAAGCCGGAGGTGCCCAGGCGGATCATGGCAGCAAGACGGCCGCACCGTCGACCCTGCCTCGCTTGAGGTCGAGCAGCGCGCGAGATGCCTCCGCCAGCGGATACGGCTGCACGGTGGGGCGTATCGGGATCTCGGCTGCCAGCCGCAGGAATTCGAGGCCGTCCTGGCGGGTGGCGTTGGCGACGGAGCGCAGCGTGCGCTCGTGGTAGATCACCGCGTAGGGCATTTCCGGGATGGGGCTGGCGTGGATGGCATTGATGGCCAGGGTGCCCCCGGGGCGGAGTCTCTGAAGAAGCACCGGCACCAGGCTGCCGACGGGTGCAAAGAGCACGGCTCGGTCGAGCGGGCGAGGCAGCGGTTCATCGTAGCTGCCCACCCACGAGGCGCCGAGGCGGCGCGCCAGCGCGGCGTGCGCGGCGCTGCGGGTGAAGACGGACACGCTGCATCCCCAATGCCTCGCCACCTGAATGGCCAGGTGCGCACTGGCGCCGAAGCCCGCCAGGCCCAGATGGTCCCCGGGCTGCACCTCGGCCTTGCGCAGAGAACGGTAGCCGATGATGCCCGCACAGAGCAGCGGCGCGATGTGGGCGGGCTCAAGGTCCGCAGGAAGGGGCAGCGCATAGTCCGCGCGCGCGAGCATGGACTCGGCGTACCCGCCGTCGACATGGAAGCCGGTGAAGCGCGCCGCGGGACAGAGGTTCTCCTCCCCACGGCGGCAGAAGTCGCACGCGCCGCACGCGCTGTACAGCCAGGGGACGCCTGCGCGGTCGCCCACCCGCCACCCACTCACCCCTTCGCCGACGGCCTCCACCGTGGCCACCACCTGGTGTCCAGGCACGATCGGAAACGACGGCGGGACGATGTCGCCTTCGACCGTGTGCAAATCGGTGTGGCAGACGCCGCAGGCGCTGACGCGCAAGCGCAGCAGGCCCGGCCCGGGCTGCGGTTCTGGGACCTCCTCCAGCCTCAGCGGGTCGCTCTCGATCGGGCCCGGCTCATGCAGACGGATGGCGCGCATCATCCCACCCCGGCCGCGCTCAGGCCTTGCCGGCGATGAAGTCCTCCGTCATCTGGCGAGCCACATCGTCCGAGAACTGCTTGGGTGGGGTCTTCATGAAGTAGGCCGAGGGGCCCACGATCGGGCCGGCCAGGCCGCGGTCGAGCGCGATCTTGGCGCAGCGCACGGCGTCGATGACCACGCCGGCGGAGTTCGGCGAATCCCACACTTCGAGTTTGAGCTCGACGTTGAGGGGCACGTCTCCGAAGGTGGTGCCCTCCATGCGGATGTAGCACCACTTGCGGTCGGTCAGCCAGGGCACGTAGTCGCTGGGGCCGACGTGGACGTTCTCCGGCTCCATCGGATAGGGCAGCATGCTCGTCACGGCGCCGGTCTTGGAGATCTTCTTGGACTCCAGCCGCTCGCGTTCGAGCATGTTGTAGAAGTCCATGTTGCCGCCGAAGTTGAGTTGGTAGGTGCGGTCGAGGCGCACGCCGCGGTCGCGGAAGAGGGCGGTGAGCACGCGGTGGGTGATGGTGGCGCCGACCTGGCTCTTGATGTCGTCCCCGATCACCGGCAGGCCTCGTTCGCGGAAGCGCCCCGCCCAGTACTCGGAGCTGGCGATGAAGACCGGGATGCAGTTGACAAAGGCGCAGCCTGCCTCCAGCACCTGCTCCACGTACCACTTCGTCGCCATCTCCGCCCCCACCGGCAGGTAGCTCACCACCACGTCGGTCTTGGTGGACTTGAGGATGCCGACGATGTCGTCGGTGGGGCCCGGGGCCTTCTCGACCACTTCGGCCAGGTACTTCCCGATGCCGTCGTGGGTCATGCCGCGGGACACCCGCACCCCCAGGCGGGGCACGTCGGCGAAGCGGATGGTGTTGTTGGGATGGGCGAAGATGGCCTCGCTCAGGTCCTTGCCGACCTTGCCGCGGACGACGTCGAAGGCAGCGGTGAACTCGATATCGCGGATGTGGTAGCCGCCCAGTTCGACGTGCATCAGGCCCGGCACACTGTCGGTCGGCTTGGCCTGCCGGTAGTAGAACACCCCCTGCACCAGCGACGAGGCGCAGTTGCCCACGCCCACGATCGCCACTCGGACTTTCTTTCTGCCTGGCATGTCTGCCTCCTTGAGGGCCTGTGGCGTCTGCCCGCCGCACCGGGACCAATTCCCCGTTCGGACGGCGGCACGGCCTGTGCTACAATGCGAGTGTCTCCGGGGATCGTGCCATGGCGGATCGGCCGATGTCGCTCACGCGCAGCCAGCGCCTGGAACGCCTGCTCGAGATCGGGCGCACGCTCACCGCCACTCTCGACCTGCAGCCCTTGCTCCAGAACATCGTGGATGTGGCGCGCGAACTCACCTCCAGCGAGGCTGCCTCGATCCTGCTCTACGATGCCGCCTCCGGCGAACTCCGCTTCGCTGCCGGCCCCGGCGCCCAGCGGGATGACTTGCGCCAGTTGAGCGTCCCGCTGGACTCCAGCGTCGCCGGCTGGGTCTTCAAGAACGCCCGACCGATGGTCGTCCAGGACGCCTCGCGCGAGCCTCGCGTCTTCCGCCAGGTCGATCGCGCCCTGAAGTTCCAGACCCGCTCGGTCCTGGGAGTCCCCCTGCTGATCCGCAAGGAACCGATCGGCGTCATCGAAGCGGTCAACAAGCTGGGCGGGGGCTATTATACCGAAGATGACCAGTGGGTCCTAGAGACCCTGGCGCCCCAGGCCGCCATCGCCATCGAGAACGCCCGCCTGCTCAAGCGGCTGCAGGAGGCGAACGCCGAGCTCATGCGGCTGGACCGCATGAAGTCGGATTTCATCGCCATCGCCTCGCATGAACTGCGCACCCCGCTCGGCCTGATCCTCGGCCACGCCACGTTCCTGAAGGACCAACTCAAGGCCGAGCACGCCGAGGAGATGGACGTCATCATGAAGGCGGCCCTGCGGCTCAAGGCCATCATCGAGGACATGTCGGCCATCGCCCACAAGGAAGAGGGGCAGTCGCGCGTGCGGCGCAGGCCGTTCTCGATGAGCCGGCTGGTCGTCGAGATGACCAACCGCTTCCAGACGATGGCGGCGGAGAAACACATCGAACTCGGCTACGACGTCCCCCCCGACGACGAACTGATCGTCGAGGCCGACCGCGACAAGATCGACATCGTGCTGGCCCACCTGATCCGCAATGCGATTTCCTTCACCGACCCCGGGGGGCAGGTGGGCGTCAAGGCCGAGGCCTACGAGGGCTACGTCAAGGTGTTCGTCGTCGACACCGGCATCGGCATCCCGGCCGACCAAGTGGACCGCGTGTTCGACCGCTTCTATCAGGTGGAGTCGCACCTGACGCGGCGGCACGGGGGCATGGGGCTGGGCCTGTCGATCGCCAAGGCCATGGTCGAGATGCACAACGGGCAGATCTGGTGTGAGAGCAAGGAGGGCACCGGCAGCCTGTTCTGCTTCATGATTCCGGCGAGCGCGCAGCAGGCCATGGCCGCCGAGCGCGTCTTCCGCCGCGGCTGAGGCCGCGCCTCCCCTTGTGGTACAATTCGAGCGGACGTCTCGGGGCGTGGCTCAGCCCGGCTAGAGCGCACGGTTCGGGTCCGTGAGGTCGGCGGTTCAAATCCGCCCGCCCCGACAGCAAGCGGGCCACCCTTTGTGGGCGGCCCGCCGCGCTGCAGCTTGGTCGCGACTTCGGCAGATGCCGAGGCCGTCGCTCGATCAGCCCAGACGGAGCCGCCCGCGCCTCTCGCCGGATGCGCGTTTCGCTCGGCTCTCTCGTACGGCGATCATCTGCGCCAGGATGCTGAGGGCGATCTCACCCGGTGACTGCGCGCCGATATCCAGTCCGATCGGCCCGTGCAGGCGCGACACCTCGTCCTCGCTCAGCCCCGCCCGGAGCAGCCTCCTCCTGCGGAGCGCCTGCGTCCTCTTGCTGCCCAGTGCTCCCACATAGAACGCGGGGCTGCGCAGCGCCGCCACCAGCGCCGGATCGTCCAACTTCGGGTCGTGCGACAGGGCGACCACCGCCGTCGTCGGCGTCAGCCCGGCTTGGCGCAGCCCTTCCTCCGGCCACAGCGTGAGCAGCGCGTCGGCTTGCGGGAACCGCTCGCGGGTGGCAAAGGCCCGCCGTGGATCGACGATCACCACCCGATACCCCAGCACCTTCGCCAGTTGAGTCAGCCCGACGGCGATGTGCACCGCGCCCACGATCACCAGGCGCGGCGGACCCATCATCACGTCGACGAAGACCTCTGCTTCGCTCTCCCCAACCCTCACGCAACGCATCTGGCACACGCCAGAGGCCAGCGCGTCCGTTGCCTCGGCACGAAGGGCCTCCTCCCACGCCCGCTCGACCTCCCCCGCCGCCCAGCCATCCGGACCCACCACGACCGAGGATCCTTCGACAGCCTCCGGGCCCTGCACCACCAAGGCCCGCGCCACCGGCTGCTCGGAGACCACCGCTGCGGCCAGGACGTCGAACGGCGATACGCCGACCACCGACGCCCTCTCCAGCGCCGCGAGAGGCTCCACCACGATCTCGATCTCCCCGCCGCAGGCCAGGCCAACCTCCCAGGCCGTTTCGTCGCTCACACCCAACCGCAGCCGCTCATGACGGCCGCTCCGCAGCACGGCGAGAGCCCGCTCCACGACGGCGCCCTCGACGCACCCCGCGCTGACCGAGCCGGCCATCTCTCCGACTTCGCTCACCGCCATCTTCGAGCCTGCCGGCCTGGGCGCCGACCCCCACGTGCGGATCACTGTGGCCAAAGCCACCCGCTTCCCCTCCCCCCGCCAGCGCCGGATCGCATCCATCACGTCGCGCACCGCACTCTCCTGCGCGCCCAGAGGCACTTGCGACAATTCTACCCCTCGGGCCCCGGCCCGGTCCGAGGGCGTGCGCTACGCCCGGTTTGGGCCATACTTATGGCACTACCAGGAGGCGCCTTATGAGAGTCATCCTGCGGATCCTGGCCCGCATCGGGCTCGCCCTCGCCATCTTCGTCGCTCTGCTGCTGCTCCTCCTCGCCTACTGGGCCCTCCGCCCCAACCGCGCCGAGGTGGATGCCCGCGTCGTCATCGACTCGTGGGACGCCGTCGCCGACGGCAGCCACAACTCCAACACCGACCTCCTCTTCTGGCAGGACCACTTCTACCTGATCCATGCCTCCTCCCCCTTCCACTTCGCCAGCCAGCGCTCGCGCCTGGTCCTGCTCCGCTCGGCCGATGCCCACAGCTGGATCCCGATCGCGCAGTTCGATGCCGCCGGGGAGGACATCCGGGACCCCAAGCTGGCCGTCATCGGAGGCCGCCTGTTCCTGTACGCCCTCAAGAACACCGAGTTCACCGCCGAGCCGTACCAGACGGTCTTCGCCCACAGCGATGACGGCCTCACCTGGACCCCCTTCGAGGACATCGAGCCGGCCGGTTGGCTCTTCTGGCGCCCCAAGAGTCTCGACGGTGAGATGTGGTACACCCCAGCCTACTGGCATGAGCACGGCCGCGCCGCACTGCTCACCTCAACCGATGGCTCCCACTGGCAGATCGTCTCGGAGATCTACGCCGGGCCTCGCAGCGACGAACCCGACATCGAGTTCCTGCCCGACGGGCGCCTGATCGCCACCATCCGCCTGGAAGTGAGCGACAGCTACTTCGGACATCCCGAGGGCGGGACGGTCATCACCACTGCCGCTCCGCCGTACCAGAACTGGTCGCCGGGGGTGGTCAGCCCCGTCACCCGCCTCGACGGGCCGAGCTTGTTCCGCTATCGCGACGCCATCTACGCCGTCGGCCGCTACCAGCCGACCGTCGCCGGCCCCTTCGACTGGCAGGGCAGCATCTTCGCCCGCAAACGAACGGCTTTGTTCCTTGTCCGCGAAGACGGCCTGGTCCACCTCACCGACCTGCCCAGCGCCGGGGATACGTCCTACTCGGGCATCGTCATCCGGGGCGACGACCTCTTCATCTCCTACTACACCAGCAACATCGAGCGCGACTACCCCTGGATCCTGGGCATGGTCGCCCCCTCCAGCATCCGCATCGCCAGGGTACACTTGCCGGCGCTGGAAGCCTTGGCCGCTGAGCGCGCCCGCTGAGCGCCGATCCACTTCGGAGGCATGACCCGCATGGAACCCTTGACGCCGCAGACGATGGGGCAGCAGTTCGGCCGCCGCTCATGGGCGGAGCCCTACAAGATCAAGATGGTCGAGCCGATCCGCCTCATCCCTCGCCCGGCACGCGAGCAGGCCCTGCGCGAGGCCGGCTACAACACCTTCCTGCTCCGCTCCGAGGACGTCTACATCGACCTGCTCACCGACAGCGGCACCTCCGCCATGAGCGATCGGCAGTGGGCAGGCATCATGCTCGGCGACGAGGCTTACGCCGGAAGCCGCAACTTCTACCACCTCGAGGACGCCGTGCGGCGCTACTACGGCTACCGCCACCTCGTGCCCACTCATCAGGGCCGCGGCGCCGAACATCTGATCAGCAAGGTCGCCATCCGCCCTGGGCAGTACGTCCCCGGCAACATGTACTTCACCACCACTCGCCTCCACCAGGAACTGGCCGGCGGCACCTTCGTCGACGTCATCATCGACGAGGCCCACGACCCCACCAGCCTGCATCCCTTCAAGGGCGATGTCGATTTGGACAAACTGGATTCGCTCATTCGCCGAGTCGGCGCCGAGGCCATCGCGTACGTCAGCCTGGCCGGCACGGTGAACATGGCCGGCGGCCAGCCTGTCAGCATGGCCAACGTGCGCGCCCTGCGCCAACTGTGCGACCGCCAGGGCATCCGCATCTTCCTCGACGCCACACGCATGGTGGAAAACGCCTTCTTCATCCAGGAGCGTGAGCCGGGCTTCGCCGACCGCTCCATCGCCGACATCCTCAAGGAGTTCTGCAGCTACACCGACGGCGCCTGGATGAGCGCCAAGAAGGACCACCTGGTCAACATCGGGGGCTGGCTGGCCGTCAACGACGACGAGCTGTTCGACCGCCTGCGCAACTTGGTCGTCGTCTACGAGGGGCTGCACACCTACGGCGGCATGGCCGGGCGCGACATGGAAGCGCTCGCCATCGGCATCGAAGAGGCCGTGCAGGACGAGCACGTGCGCGCCCGCATCGGCCAGGTCCGCTACTTGGGCGACCTGCTGCTCCACTGGGGCATCCCCATCGTCGTCCCCGTGGGCGGCCACGCCATCTTCCTCGACGCCAAGCGCTTCTACCCGCATATCCCGCAGACGGAGTTTCCCGCGCAGACCCTGGCCGCTCAGCTCTACCTCGACTCTGGCATCCGCGGCATGGAACGGGGCATCGTGAGCGCCGGCCGCGACCCGAAGACGGGCGACCACCGCTACCCGGCCCTCGAACTCACCCGCCTCACCATCCCCCGCCGGGTGTACACGCAGTCCCACATGGACGTCGTCGCCGAAGCGGTCAAGGCCGTCTTCGACGCGCGCCACACCACGCGCGGCCTGAAGATGGTCTACGAACCGAAAGAACTGCGCTTCTTCCAGGCGCGCTTCGAGCCGCTGGAATAGCGCAGCCTGCGAAGAGTCTAAGGCCGGGCGCGCCTCCGCTCCCGGCCGTTTGCTTCCTGCGGCGCGCCAGCCGGACCCGCGACCGAGGCTCCCGGTCCGGCGTCTGGCGTTCGACGCGGTTGACCTACAGCAGCAGATCCCGAAGCGCCGCCTCGAGGTCCGGGAACTCAAAGGTAAAGCCGATCTCCGCCAGGCGGCGCGGCCTTGCCCGCTGCCCCTCTAAGACCAGGATCGATTTCTCCCCCAGCGCGAGCCGCAGCAGCAGGGCCGGAACCGGCAGAAGGGCCGGCCGTCGAAGGATGCGGGCCAGGGCCCGCGTGAAGTCGGCGCTGCGCACAGCCTCGGGCGCCACCAGGTTGAACGGCCCGCCCGCCTGCGGCGTCTCGATGAGATGGCGGATGGCCCTCACCTCGTCCCGGATGTGGATCCAGGGGAACCACGCCCGTCCGGAGCCAAGGCGGCCGCCAGCGAACAACCGGAAGGGGAGCACGATAAGTGGGAACAGCCCTCCGCCGCGGCTGAGGACCAGCGCCGTGCGCACGATCACCCGCCGCACCCCCATGGCCTCAACCGCCTGCGTCGATCTTTCCCAGGCCACGCACACGCGCGCCAGGAAGTCGGAACCCGGCGGGGCCTGCTCATCCACCGCCTCATCCCCCGTCCCGTAGTACCCGACCGCCGAGGCCTGGATGAGCACTCTCGGCCGAGATGCTGCGTTGGAGATCGCCTCGACCACCGCCTTCCCGGCGTTCACACGGCTCGTCAGGATGAGCTCCTTCCGCTCGCGCGTCCACCGCTGAAAGGGGATGGCCAGGAGCCCATCGCCCGCCAGGCTCGCCCCCGCCAGGTTCACGACGGCGTCCGCTCCATCGACTTCGCTTCCCCACCCTGCCGCCGAGACACCGTCCCACCGAACCAGGCGCGCTCCTGCCGGCAGGCCGCGGCCTCCGTCCGGCCGACGCGCCACCAGCACCGGTTGATGCCCATCCTCCAGCAGGCTCTCCGCCAGAGCGCAGCCAATCAAGCCGGTCCCCCCGGTGATGACGACTTTCATTGGGTCTGACCTCCGCTGCACCTCACGGCCGGCGAACCGCGGCATTTCAACGACGACTGCCTGAACCATTATCCCACGACTCGAGCAGGTGGGATGACAGCCCAGCCGAACACGGAGCGGGCCCGGCTGCGTGACGATGCGGCTTCACGTCCGGCCCCACTCCTCAGGGGCATGGGTACGAGTTGCCCAGGCCGTCGGTGATGATGTCCACCGTCTCGCCCTCGTGGACGTCGTCCACGAAGACGCGCGGGTTGCCCTCCTGGTTCATGTCGAAGGCCTCATACACTCCGGGGTTCACCGGATGCACGTTGTTCGGTTCATTGAACCGTTCGGCGAGGATGAAGTCGCCCGGCATGATGCGCATCGGGTGATAGGTGCAGTTGCGCAAGTAGGCGGGCACCGCCGGATCGGTATTCACCACGGGCAGGGATTCCACCGGTCCTGTGACCGCAGCGTAGCGGCTGAGACGCACCCACCCGAGCCGGCCTGGAGCGCCTGGGCGCTCGACAACGAGCCAGTCGCTGGAGGCATTGCGGCCAGTGGCCTGGGTCGTCTGGCCGTCGGCGAGATACCCGACCGTGTTGTACGCCAGGGCCGGGCCGCGCCGCAAAGTCAGGTTGGCCCCATTCGCCGTCACGGTCACGGCCACGGCGGGGGCCGAAGGCGCAGCCGTAGGGGTCTCGCTGGCCGTGGGTGCGGCTGTCGGACTGGGGAGAACCGCAGGCGTGGCCGCAGCCGGCGCGGCTTCGGTGGCCGTCGGCTCCGTGAGAGCCGTCGGCTCGGCCGAGGGGCCGGGGACCGGGATGGCACAGGCGACGGCTGCCAATCCCAGAGCCGAAGCCAGGATCAGCACGAATCGGGAAGGGTGTGGGCGGGTGGTCATCGGGTTCCTCCTCTACGGACGGAGACCTGTGCGAGCCTTGCCAAGGGTCCGCCAGCCTCGGAGGAGGAATGTACACTAACTTGGTCCGATTTACAAGCCCCCTTGCCCTTTCTTGGCCCACTCCCACAACTGGTCCAACTCCTGGGGCGCCAGCTCCGCCAGACTGCGTCCTTGCGCTTGGGCTGCCTCCTCCAGCTGCGCGAAGCGCTGCCGGAAGCGGGCGTTCGCCTCACGCAGCGCCGCCTCGGGATCGATCTTCAGCCAGCGGGCGTAGTTGACCACGGCAAAGAGCAGGTCCCCCATCTCGGCTGCACGCTCCGCATCGCCAGAGGCCCGCCCCACTTCCTCCAACTCCTCGATCACCTTGGCGATCACACCCTCGACTGCTGGCCAGTCGAACCCGACGCGGGCTGCCCGCGACTGGATTTCGGCTGCCTGAGCAAGGGCCGGAAGGCCAAGAGGCACTCCACCCAGCAGCCCGGATTCCTGGCCAGCGGCTTCGCGCTCGGATGCCTTGAGTCTCTCCCAATTCGTCAGGACCTGGTCCACCCCGTCCACGCTCACCTGGCCAAACACATGCGGGTGGCGCCGGATGATCTTGTCCTGGATGCCCGCGATGACATCCGCCATGCGGAAGTCGCCCGCTTCCGTGGCGATCTGCGCCTGGAGCACGATCTGCAGCAGCAGGTCGCCGAGTTCCTCCCGCAGGGCCTGCGTGTCCTCGCGGTCGAGAGCCTGCAGCGCTTCGTAGGCCTCTTCCATGAGGTGCGCTCGCAGCGACTGCGGTGTCTGCTGGCGATCCCAGGGACAGCCCTCCGGCGCCCGCAGGTGCGCGACGGTGTCCTGGAAGGTCTCGAAGGCAGATGGTTTCGGCAAGGGTGGGACGAAGAGGGCCGTCAGCGGGCCGATCTGGGGAGCGCGAT
>FWPV01003483.1_pt1 | contig 30127 bp, 27 predicted proteins | sample 2228371 | NCBI WGS metagenome assembly FWPV01 (sample SAMEA103939776, study PRJEB20133) | metagenome | reverse complement strand
GTTAAAATTATCTTATGTTTATAAGAAGAGATTTAAAGAAAGTTAAAGGTAAGAGTTATATAACCTTAAGGTTATAAGAGACATACAGAACTTAAAAGAGGTCCAAGGGAGAGGACAATAATTTCCCTTAGGGAGGATAAAGATAAAAATGAGCAAATAGAAAGAGCTTGTAGAACTAATAGAAGATGCCCTTTATGGGCAGGGGAAACTTTCAAAAGAACAAAAGGAGATATATGAAAAGTTAAAAAAAAATGCCCGACCTTTAAGGGAAAGGCATATAATAGTAGGGGAAATGTAGTGCAGAAAAAAGGAAAGAATGCAGTAAATACAACACTTTTTCAAAAAAATGCGAAAGTTGGGTTAGAGGTTTCTTATGATTTTAAAAATTTCTTCAAATTTTTTTTCAAATTCTAAAAGAGTTCCATTATTTTTTATTACATAATTTGCTTTTTTTTCCTTTGTTTTTAAATCCATTTGATGAGAAAACCTTTTTTTTGCTTCTTTAATGCTTATGTTTTTTGCCTTTGAAAAATTTTTCAGGGCTTTTTCTTCATCCATTGAAATACATATAGTTAAATCAAAAAAATTTTCCAAATTTTTTTCAAAGAGCAGAGGAACTTCAGCAACTGCAATTTTATCTTTATTTTTTTCTTTAAATTTTATTAATTTTTTTATTACTTCTGGATGGATTATTTCTTCCAGTTTTTTTAAATATTCTTCTCTTGAAAAGATAAAAGGGGCAAAATCCTTAATTAAAAAAGTTTCATTTTTAAAGAATTGAGGAAAATCCTTTTTTATTTTTTTTAAAATAGATTTTTTTTCATAAATTTTTTTTACAATTTCATCTGAATTAAAGGTAGGAATCCCTTTTTTTTTAAAAAAGGATAAAAAAGTACTTTTTCCAGAACCAGGGATGCCCGTTATCCCAATAAGCAATTTATGTAATTCTCCTATGTTTTGCTGCTTTTAAACAGTTTTGCAAAAGCATAGTAACAGTTAAAGGTCCTACTCCTCCTGGAACAGGTGTAATATGAGAGACCTTATCTACAACTTCAGAAAAATCTACATCTCCAATGAGTATGCTTCCCTTTTCCATAAATTTTTGCAATTTTAATGGGTCCTTTGAAAAAAATTTAAAAGCATCTGCTTTAGTTGTAATTGTGTTTATCCCCACATCTATTATTACTGCACCCTTTTTTACCATATCTTTTTTAATAAATCCTGGTTTTCCAATTGCTGCTATTAAAATATCTGCCCTTGAAGTAACTTCCTTTAAATTTTCTGTTTTACTATGGCAAATTGTAACTGTGGCATTTTCTTGCAAAAGCATAGTTGCCATTGGTTTTCCTACAATATCACTTCTTCCCACAACTACTGCTTCTTTTCCCTTAATTTCTATTTTATATTCCTTTAAAAGTTCAATAATGCCTAAGGGGGTGCAAGGTTTTAAAATTGCTTTTCCCAAAGATAAAAGCCCAATGTTATAAGGATGGAACCCATCTACATCTTTTAAGGGATCTATTTGATTTAAAATCCTAAAGGGATCAATGGTTTCTGGAAGGGGAAGTTGGACTAAAATTCCATCTACATCATCATTTTCATTTAAATTAGAGATGTGATAAGATAAAATTTCTTCTGTCACATCCTTTTCCAATTTTAATACTTCAGAAATTATTCCCACTTCTTCTGAGGACTTTACTTTATTTTTTACATAAATTTGAGAAGCAGGGTTTTCTCCAACCAAAATTACAGAAAGTTTTATATTTATTTTTTTCTTTTTTAATTCCTCTACCTCTTTTTTTATTTCTTTTTTTATCTTTTCAGCCAATTTCTTTCCATCCATTAAAATTGCCATTTTTTACCTCATAATAAATTTAACTTTTTTTTAAAATAAGGTATGGTCTTTTTTAATCCGTCATAAATAGATACTGTAGGTTCCCAACCCAAAAGATTTTTTGCTTTTGTAATGTCAGGTCTTCTTTGCTTTGGATCATCTTGGGGCAATTGCTTATATGTAAAACCCTTTGTTTCTGGGACCAATTCCTTTATAATATTTGCAAATTCCAAAATTGTAATTTCTTGAGGATTTCCTAAGTTTATTGGTTCAGGTAAACCCTTTTCTATGGATAAAATAATTCCTTCTATGAGATCATCTATATAACAAAAGGATCTGGTCTGTTTTCCATCTCCATAAATTGTTAAATTTTCACCTTTTAGGGCTTGAGAAATAAAGTTTGGGACAACTCTTCCATCATTGAGGCGCATCCTTGGACCATAAGTATTAAATATTCTTATAATTCTCACATCTAAATTGTGGTATCTATGATAAGCCATAACCATTGCTTCTGCAAATCTTTTGGCTTCATCATAAACCCCTCTTGGACCTATGGGATTTACATTTCCCCAATAGTCCTCCCTTTGAGGATTTATTGAAGGGTCTCCATAAACCTCAGAAGTAGAAGCCAGTACATAGAGGGCATTTTTTGCCAAAGCAAGTCCTAAGGTTTTGTGAGTCCCTAAGGCACCAACCTTTAAAGTTTGGATTGGATATCTTAAATAGTCCTCAGGAGATGCAGGAGAAGCAAAATGAAAAACCACATCTACCTTTTCAGGTATATGTATGTAATTTGTTACATCTTGTTTTAAAAAAACAAAATTTTCATTTCCAAAGAGTTTTTCAATATTTTCTAAGGAACCAGTTATTAAATTATCCAAACAATAAACTTTATAACCCTTTAAGATTAATTCTTCACATAAATGAGAACCAATAAAACCAGCTCCACCTGTAACTACTGCTACCTTTACCATTTTTCTTTTATCCTTCCTATGGGATAGTATGTAAACCCTAAATCTTTTACTTTTTTAATGTCATAGATATTTCTTAAATCCACTATTACGGGCTTTGCCATAAGTTTATAAATTTTTTTCAAATCCAAATATCTAAATTCATTCCATTCTGTTGCAAATACAAGGCAGTGGGCACCTTCAGAAACCTCATAGGGATTTTTGCAATAAATTAAACTATTATAAATTTTTTTTACATTTTCCATTGCCTTTGGATCATAAACTTTTATTTTAGATTTTTCCTTTAAAAAAAATTCAATAATTTTTAAAGAAACAGATTCCCTTATGTCATCTGTTTCTGGTTTAAAGGATAGCCCTAAGATTCCAAGTATTTTATTTTTAGAGTTAAATTCAAGTCCCCTTTTTATTTTTTCTACCATCCTTTCTTTTATCTTTTCATTTACTTCAATTACCGATTTTAAGATTTTAAAATCATAACCTTCCTTTATAGAGATATCCAAAAGGGCTTTTGTATCCTTTGGAAAGCAAGAACCACCATATCCTGGTCCAGGTTGTAAAAATTTAGGACCTATCCTTGCATCCAAACCCATTCCCCTTGCTACATCTAAGACATCTCCTCCTACTTTTTCACATAAAACAGCAATTTCATTTATAAAGGAAATTTTATTAGCAAGAAAAGCATTAGAAGCATATTTTATAAGTTCTGCGGATTCTACATTTGTAATAAGGATGGGAATTTCCAAATGATATAGGGGCTTGTAAACCTCTTTCATAATTTCTTCTGCTTTTTTATCTGGAACTCCAATTACAATTCTATCGGGTTCCATAAAGTCCTTAATTGCTGAACCTTCCCTTAAAAATTCTGGATTTGAAACCACTGAAAATTTTGCTTTTGGTTTAATAGATTTTATTAGTTTTTCCATTTCCTTTGCAGTTCCTATGGGAACTGTGGACTTATTTACAATTACTTTATAACCATTTATTTCCTTTGCAATTGCCTTTCCCACTTCCCACACTTGAGATAAGTCAGCAGAGCCATCTTCTTTTGGTGGGGTTCCCACAGCAATAAAAATAACCAAACTTTCTTTTATAGCCATTTTTAAATCTGTTGTAAAATGTAGAAACCCGTTCTTTACATTTTTTGAAACTAAAACATCCAAGCCAGGTTCATAGATGGGGATTTCCCCATTTCTTAACATATCAATTTTTTCCTTTACCTTATCAACGCATATAACTTCCATTCCAAAATCAGCAAGACAAGCACCTGTAACAAGCCCCACATAACCAGTTCCAACCATTGCAATTTTCATTTGATACCTCCTTTTGTTTTTATAAACCAATCTATAAATAATTTAATCCCATCTTCAATAGGAAATTTTGGATTGTAATTTAAAAGTTTTTTTGCTTTATCTATGTTTGCATAAGTTATAGGTACATCTCCAGCTTCAGGTGGTAAAAATTCAATTTTTGCTTTTTTTCCTAAATTTTTTTCAATTAAAGAAATTAGGGATAAAAGGTCTATGGTTTTTGATTCACCTAAGTTAATAATTTCAAAGGGATAGCACTTTTCCATACTTTTAAAAACTCCATCTATTATGTCTTCTATAAATGTAAAATCCCTCTTAGCACTTCCATCTCCATAAATTGTTATGGGTTTATTTTCATAACAAAGTTTTGTAAATTTATAAATAGCCATCTCTGGCCTTTGTCTTGGACCGTAAACAGTAAAAAATCTTAAGGAAGTTATGTTTATTCCATAGAGATGGTGATATGTAAAACACATAAGTTCATTAGCCCTTTTTGTTGATGCATAAGGAGAGATGGGTTTTTCAATGGGATCTTCTTCTGAAAAGGGAACTTTTGAATTTATTCCATAAACAGAGGAAGAAGAGGCAAAGATAAAGTTTTTTATTTTATTTTCTTTACATAATTCTAATAAATTTAATGTGCCTATACCATTTACCTTTTCATATAATAAAGGGTCTTTTAAAGAAGGTCTTACACCTGCCCTTGCTGCTAAGTGTACAATCATTTTAAAGGGATAATTTTGGAAAATTTTTTTTAAAAAATTAAAATCACAAATATCCCCTTCAAAGAGTTTATAATTTTTATCTTTTAAATGGTTTTCAACATTTTTTCTTTTTATTTTTGGATCATAAAAATTGTTAAAGTCATCTACAACTACTACCTCAATTTTTTCTTCAAGAAGTTTATCTACTAAATGGGAACCTATAAATCCAGCACCACCTGTTACAAGTATGGGGCTATCCATTAAATTATGCCTTTACTACATTTGGAGAAGGAGGCAAAACCCCTCTTGTATCTACTATTAAACTTGCATTTTCTTTTATGAATTCATAGTCAATCATAGAATGATCTGTAACAATTATAACTGCCTCCATTTTTTTTAATAGTTCCTTTGAAATTTCTTGAGATTTTGCTTCAATTTTATGTTTTCTTGTCTTTGGTATCTTAGGGATATAGGGGTCATAATAAAAGACCTTGGCTCCTTTGCTTTCTAAGATTTCCCAAATTTTTAAAGCAGGGGATTCCCTTAAATCATCTACATTTTTTTTATATGCTACCCCTATCAATAAAATATTTGAGTTTTTTAATGTCTTTTCCCTTTCATTTAATGCATCAATTAACCTTTCCACAACAAAGTAAGGCATAGAGATATTTACTTCACCTGCCAGTTCTACAAAGCTTAAATTTAAATCATATTCCTTTGCCTTCCAACTTAAGTAAAAGGGATCTATGGGAATACAATGTCCTCCAAGTCCAGGACCAGGATAAAAGGGTTGAAAACCAAAAGGTTTTGTGGAAGCAGCTCTTATAACCTCCCATATATCAATTCCCATTCTTGTAAAAAGGATTTTTAGCTCATTTACCATAGCAATATTTACAGCCCTGTACATATTTTCTAAAATTTTACAACTTTCAGCTACTTTTAAAGAAGAAACGGGGACAACTTTATCTACAATTTTTTCATAGAATGCAACAGCTACATTTAAACTCTTTTCTCCATACCCCCCTACAACTTTTGGAATGATTTTTGTATGGTATGAAGGATTTCCTGGATCTTCCCTTTCAGGACTAAAAGCCAAGTAAAAATCTGTTTCAGCTTTTAGCCCAGATCTTTCCAAAATAGGTTTTAAAAACTCTTCTGTGGTTCCTGGATATGTGGTACTTTCCAAAACAATTAGTTGTCCTTTTTTTAAGTATTTTGAAATTTCTATACCTGTATTTTCAATGTATTGCATATCAGGTTCCAAATGGTCTGTTAAAGGAGTTGGAACACATATTAAGATTGCATCACATTTATTAATTTCTGAAAAATTTGAAGTGGCAAAAAAACCATTTTTTACTGCCTCTTCTATATCTTCCTTCTTTATATGTTTAATATAACTTTCCCCTGAATTTAATGCTTTTACCTTTTTATTGTCAACATCAAAACCAATTGTTTTAAATTTTGCTTTTACAGAAAGCAAGATTAGAGGTAGCCCCACATATCCCAATCCAATAACTCCTACAACTGCCTCCCTTTTTTCAATTTTTTCAATTAAATCCATAGTTTCTCCTTAAACAAGTTCTAAAAGATGCCCTAATTTTTTCTTTTTTGTTTCTAAATACTTTTTTGAATTTTCCGTTGGGGGAATTTCCAAAGGAATTCTTTCTACAATTTCTAATCCATAACCTGCAAGACCTACATATTTTTGGGGGTTATTTGTAAGCAATTTCATTTTTCTCACATTCAAGTCCCTCAAAATTTGAGCTCCTACTCCATAATCCCTTTTGTCAACTGGAAATCCTAACTTTTCATTTGCTTCAACTGTATCGTGTCCTAATCTATCTTGAAGTTCATAAGCCCTCAATTTGTTAAATAATCCAATCCCCCTTCCTTCTTGCAATAGATAAACTAAAACTCCCTTTTTTTCATTTTCAATCAATTCTAAGGACTTTTGAAGTTGTTCCCCACAATCACACCTTAAGGATCCAAATATATCTCCTGTGAGACATTGACTATGAACCCTTACAAGAACTATATCATCTTCCTTTATTTCTCCCTTTACCAAGGCAATATGCTTTTCCCCAGTAATGGGTACTTCATAAGCAATTATTTTAAAACTACCAAACTTTGTTGGAAGTTCAGGGGAAGCAACTCTTTCAATTATTCTTTCATGGCTCATTCTAAATTTAATTATTTCTTCAACAGAAATAATTTTTAAGTTGTGAACTTGGGCAAAGTTTTCTAAATCTCCCAACCTTGCCATTGTTCCATCGTCTTTTATAATTTCACAAATAACACCAGCAGGATAAAGCCCTGCTATTTTACATAAATCAATAATTGCTTCCGTATGCCCTGCCCTTTTTAAAACTCCTCCTTTTCTTGACCTCAAAGGAAAGATATGTCCAGGCCTTAAAAGATCCTCTGGTTTTGTTAAAGGATTTATTGCTGTTAAAATTGTTTCAGCTCTATCATGAGCTGAAATACCTGTTGAGGTCTTTCCCTTGGCTTCAATAGATACACAAAAGGCAGTTTGATGTAAGGAGGTATTTTGTTGAACCATTAAGGGGATTTCCAGTTCATCACACCTTTCCTCTGTCAAGCTAAGACAAATCAAACCCCTTGCATATCTTGCCATAAAATTTATTTTTTCTGGAGTTATAAATTCAGCTGCAAAACAAATATCTCCCTCATTTTCCCTATCTTCATCATCAACTATAATAATTCCCTTTCCTTTTTTTAAGTCCTCAACTATTTCTTGTATAGGTGCAAAAGCCATTTTTATTCTATTACCCTAAAATTTATTTCCTTAGAAAAAGTTTTATTTGAAATCAAGTCCTTTATAATTAATTTAAAAGTATAACTTCCCACATCTAATCTTAAGTCTTCTAATATTCTATATGCAGTTCCAGAAGCATATCTGCCTTCTGATAAAACAGTAAGTTCTGGCTCCGCTTCTTTTCCTTGTCTTAAGAGTTTTCCCTCTTTGTAAATTTCAATTTTTTGTGTAACTTTTGGCTTTTGAGTTTGTGAATCAAGGGCTGGATGGAAAAGGTTATAAAAAAACCAAATTTCATCACTCTTTTTAAAGGTTAAATCTAATTTAGGTATAACTTTTACTCCTCCAAAAACAAAGGGATCATTTTCATACCACAAAGTTTCAACTGGTTTTACATCAGCTGCAAGGGTAAACCAAAAACCTTCTTGGCTTAAATCTTTAAAGTTTGGAACATTAATATCAAGTAAATTTGAATAAATTACAGTTCCATTTTCCTTCCCTACTATTTGCAAAAGTTTATAATTTCCAGGATCTACTAAAAAGGACCTATCTAAGTATAATCCCCTTATAGTGTTTTTAAAAGGAACTTTTTCATCAACTCTTATCAATTCATTTTTATTTTCATCTAAGAGGGAAAGGAAAAGGTTTGCTTCTTTCAAATCCTTAGGAAAGTTTTCTTCATCGAAATAAATTATTGTTGATCCATAAATTTGATTATTGCTATCATAAAATATTCCATAGGTTGTAAGGGCAGTATCTTTAATTAAAGGTTCTTCTCCATTAATTATATTTTCCTTTTTTAAAACAAAAGGAGAGGCACCCATTGTTTTAGCCCACTCAGGAACTTCACTTAAGTCTTCTGTTTTAATCCAACCCTCTTGTGCCCTTGAAAGTGCTTGCAAAATATTTGGAAGGTTTCTATTTAAATAAAAATCCTTTTGTCCTTCTTCCTTTTTAAATTCAACTCTTAATTCCTGCCAAGGAATTTCAAAGGGTAACCTTTGTAATTGCTCTTTTTTATAAATCCAAACATCCATTTTGCCTCTTAAAAATGCCCTTTGGGAAGCTGTCATTGTGACTCCTTCCCCTAAAAGTCCTCCTTCAGAATCGGAATAATCCATCTCCTTTCTTGCAAAGGGGGGACCTAAAAGGAGAAGCACTTTTCCCCGATCAGTTAAGGAACCTTGAACTTTTTCTGTGGAATAGTCCTTATCAGCAATTTTTGCAAGGATTTCACATCTTTCTTTAAACTCATTCCTTGGAGTTCCAGGGGAGGGGTCTCTTTTTGCCCAAAAAAGCTGAACAAACTTTTCTGCCTCCTTTTCTGTCTTTAATTTACTAAAAATTTTTTGTTCTTTTTTAGTTAAAAAATGTTGAACCCAACTTTTGTCCCATCCTTCATACTTACCTAAATCAGCATAAAGGAAGGAAAAAGAAAAAACCAAAATTGAGAAAAAAAATAACTTTTTCATATATTTTCTCCTTTCCTTTTCTTAATATTATATCACTTTTTACATTTTTTTAACAATTAAAATAAAGTTTGTATTCAATGGGGTCAACAGATCTTCTTGCTATTTCAATTTCCTTTCTCTTTGTATTAATCCAAGCATCTACTAAATTTTCTGTAAATACATTTCCATTAAGTAAAAATTTATAGTCCTTTTCTAAGGCATCTAAGCACCTTTCAAAACTTTCGGGGATTGATTTTATCTTTTTTCTTTCCTTTTCTGGCATATCAAAAATATTCATATCAAAGGGACCATACCCCATTTTTGTGGGGTTTATTTTGTTTTTAATTCCATCAATTCCTGCCATAACTATTGCAGAAAAAGCAAGGTAGGGGTTTGCTGTTCCATCGGGAGTTCTAAACTCTATTCTTAAACTTTTTTCTTTATTTGCATACTTTGGAATTCTAATGGCTGCAGACCTGTTTCCCACAGAAAAAAACAAATTTGTAGGTGCCTCAAATCCAGGCACTAATCTTTTAAAGGAATTAATAGAAGGATTTGTAAAGGCACAAAGTGCTTGTCCATGGTGTAGTATTCCACCTATAAAATGAAGAGCCAAATCCGAAAGATTGCCATAAGATCCCTTTGAATAAAAAAGGTTTTTTTTCTCATTTTTCAACTGAATATGACAATGCAATCCAGAACCTGACTCCTGAGGAAGAGGTTTTGGCATAAATGTTGCAAAAAGATTATATTTTTTTGCCACATTTTTGACAATATATTTTATCAAAACAGCGTCTTCTGCTGCTTTAAAAAGTTCCTTTAAAGGAACTTCTATTTCATGTTGGGAAGGTCCTCCTACTTCATGATGGTGGTATTTAAAACCAATTTTAATATCTTTCATATATTTTATAATTTCTTCTCTTATGGAGAAATATCTATCAAGGGGAAGTGCCCTATGGTAACCTTTTCCCTTTTCAATGGGTAGGAATTTGCCTTCCTTTTTTGTTTCGTTATTCCAATATCCTTCTTCTGTTTCTACATTAAAAAAAGAAAAATTATCTCCAATTCCAAAGGAAACATCTTCAAAGAGATAAAATTCAAATTCGGGAGCAAAAAGAGCTTCACAAGGAATTTCAAAGTTTTTTAAAAAATTGCTTGCTTTTTTTGCTATAAACCTTGGATCATCAGGAAATTGTTCCCTTGAATCTGCTTCCCTTATTTCACATAAAAAAGAAGCTACTTTTTTTTCTGAGAAGGGCTCATAATAAAAGGTACTTAAGTCAGGTATTAAGACCAAATCTCCTGCAGAGACCTTTCTAAATCCCGTAACTGATGAACCATCAAAACCAATCCCATCTTCAAAGAGTTCTTGGGAAAATTCTTCAATAGAAATGGTAACTTTTCTTAATTCTCCACTTAAGTCAATAAATTTTAAGTCAACAGAAGAGACCTCTTCATTTTTAAATCTTTCTTTAAATTCCTTTAAAAAATTAATAAATCCCATTTTTCCCCCTTATTTTTTTATAGAACTTATTTTATAATAAATTCAATTTAAAGTAAAATCTTTAATTTTTTAGGTAGAGGGTCCAATTTCTCCTTTAAATTCTAAAAAAGAACCTACATTTTTTAAATTTATTACAAGGCGCCATTCTCTATTGTTTTTATATAAAGAGCGAAAGTCCTTGTATTCCAAATTTATTGTGTAGCAAGAACCTAAAAAACCAATTGAATATTCCTGTTGGGATGCAATTTTTTTTGTAATATCATAGGATAATCCAGTAGTTAAACTAAGATTTTTAAGGGGGTAAAGGGAAGTCCTCAATCTAAAAAATTGGCTTTTTTTAATATTTTCTATAAAGGAATTTGTGGCATTATAGGAAAAAGAAACCATTTGCCTTTTAAAATTTAAGTTTAAAGTAAAATTTTCATTTTGCCATTTCTTATTTATGGGATTTATACTTAATTGATTCATAAAAGAGGAACCTTGACCAAAGTTTGCCCTAATTGTAAAGTCCAAGGTTCCCTTATGGGATTTTTTTAAGATTCCATCTAAATTTATTTGGGTTAAATAAGAATCTTCTTCCAAGCTTAATCTTTGGGATATTTCAAAGTTAAAAACCTCAGCACTTCCACTTTTTGTCTTTTTTAAAACCCTATTTGCTAAGGTAAATTTAATTTGTTTTTGTGTAATAATTGAATCATTTTCATCAAATAGAGGGCTTTTTTTTGTTTTTAAATGGGAAAGTTCAGTGTATTCAATTATGGGTTTAATTATATGTTTGTATAAGTTTTTTTCTCTTTTATAAATCTTAGAAAAACTTGGCCCCACGGACTTACCACTTAAATAAAAATATTCCCTTAAAAAAGCATCTCCCTTTAAAGTATCTTTTTCATCTAAGCTATTTGAATAATAAGTCAATCTATAACCAATAGTAGGAGATATGTTTAAAAAAGGAAGTTTTGTAAAACTATAAGATAAAAGGGGGAAAAAATCAGCTCTCCCATATTTGCCTTTATAATTTAAACCTTTATCTACATCAAAATAATTTAATCTAAATTGATGAGAAAAATTTAAATTTGAAAGAAGGGAAAAGGGCCTTAAACGAACTTCTAATTTTGGATATTGCTGAAAAAGGTATCTACTTGTTGAAGTTATATATGTCTCTTTTCTATCTGTTTTAAGTAAAATGCTGTGATTTTTATAAAGACCTGAAAGGGAGATATATGAATAAATTTGCCTGTTTGTATTTTTATCAAAGACCTGTTCAAATTCTTTTAAAAAATCAATATCTGAAAGGGCTTCAATATGGGCATCCAATTTAAAAGAGGAAAATGCCTTTTGTTTATGATCAAAGAGTACTCTCCATCTGTTTTTATCCTTTTCATCTTTTATTAAATATCCTGAAATTTTGCCTTCAAAATTTTCTTTTGGAAAATATCTAAATCTAAAATTTCTACCATAGTATCCCTTTGTAAATAAATCCAAACCAAAAGTAAAGTCATAGGAATCACCCAAGGGAAGAAAATAGGAAATTCCTAAATAGCTTCCCCTTTCTAAGGAATGTCCAAATTTTGGAATTAAAAAACCTGCACTTCTATCCCTTTTTGTAGGCCAAATCAAATAGGGAATATAAATAATTGACTTGTTTTTAATTGCAAAGGAGGTTCCAGAAAGGTAGGCATAGTCCTCCATTTGAAATTTACATTTTTTAACTTTAAAAGCCCAAGAGGGGTTTTCTGGATTACAAGAAGTAAATTCTCCTTTGTAAAGTTTATAAGAATTTTCCCCAATTTTTTCTAATTTCTCACCTTTAAAATAATAACTTCCTTCAAAGGATGCTTCAACTCCTTCAAAATAGCCCTTCTTTTCTTTTAAATTATATAAAAGATGAAATGTCCTTATTTCCCCATTTTTTGATTTAAAGACCACATTTCCTTCTGCTTCTATTTCATTATTTAAAAAATCATAAGTTATTTTATCTGCTTCAATTTTTATTTCTCCATAGTGGACTTCTACATTTCCTTCCCCAATCCAATATTTTTTTTCAATCCACTTCTGGGATTTTGCTTTAAGTATTACTTCTTCTGAAAAAAGTAAAAAAGAAGAAAAGAAAAAATAAAAATAAATTAATTTAAATTTTCTACCAAAACTGCACAGGCCTCACCTCCACCAATGCAAATGGCAGCAACTCCATACTTTTTATTTTCCTTTTTTAAGGCATATAAAAGGGTTGTCAAAATCCTTGCTCCAGAAGCACCAATGGGATGGCCTAAAGCCACAGCTCCACCCTTTATATTTACTTTTTCAGTTCCAATTCCTAACTCCTTAATAGTAGAAAGGGCTACAACTGCAAATGCCTCATTTATTTCAAAAAGGTCAATTTTATCCAAAGAAAAAGAGGTCTTTTCCAAAAGTTTTTTAATTGCCTTTGCTGGAGCAGTTGTAAACCAATCGGGTTCTTGGGAATGGGTTGCTTGTCCTATAATTTTTGCCATTGGTTTTATATTATACTTTTTTATAACCTCCTCTCCACCTAAAATTAGAGCTGATGCCCCATCATTTATTTTTGATGCATTGCCAGCTGTAATTGTTCCATCCTTTTGGAAGGCAGGCCTTAAATTTTTAATTTTTTCAATGGGGATCCTAAAGGGTTCTTCATCTTTTTCTACTAAAATTGGTTCGCCCTTTGTTTGAGGAACTTTTACAGGTACAACCTCTTCTTTAAAATATCCACTTTCCCATGAGGAGATTGCTCTTTTATAGCTTAAAATAGCATATTCATCTTGTTCATCCTTTGAAATATTCAATTCCTTAGCACAAAGTTCTCCACAATTTCCCATATGCTTTTGACCGTAAGGATCCCACAAACCATCATAAATCATTAAATCAACTAATTCCCCATTTCCCATTCTATATCCATCCCTTGCTTTAAGGAGGGCATAAGGTGTTTGACTCATTGATTCCATACCACCTGCAACTACAAGGGAAAATTCTCCAACCCTAATATCATTTGCTCCAAGCATTACACTTTTTAAACCAGAACCACAAACCTTATGAACTGTTGTAGCCCCACAACTTAAAGGCAGTCCTGCATAAATTCCTGCTTGTCTTGCTGGGGCTTGTCCTTGTCCTCCTTGTAAAACACAACCCATATAAAGGGCTTCTACTTCTTCTTTTGGGACAGGAAAATCTGAAAAAAGTGCCTCAATTACAACTGCTCCAAGTTTTGGAGCTGGAATTGTTTGAAAAGCACCTTGAAAAGAACCAATGGGTGTCCTTTTTGCATTTAATATAAAAACTTCTTTCATATTGCCTCCTTCAAAATAAATTCCATTCCATATTATACACCTTTTTATTATCCAAAGGAAAATTTTGAAGTTAGAAATATTGACAAAGTAATCCAAATGTGGCATAATTTAATCAATGACACAAGAAGATAAGGTTTTGGACTTTATAAAAGTTATACCCATATTGGGTGATCTTTTTAGGGAAAGGTATACTGGAGCCCTTCGCCTTGATTCTGAAAAAGGAACAAGGGTTTTTTATTTAAAAGAAGGAAATTTAATTAGCATTGGAACTACAGTAAATGAAGAAAAACTTGATGAAATATTGATAAAAGAAGGGAAACTTACAAGGGAACATATAAAAGAGGCATTGGAAAAAAGCAATTCCTTTGCTCAAATTGGAAAGCAACTTACTGCTTTTGGTTTTATAACTTTTCAAGATTTAGAAGATTCGTTAAAAAAGCAAGCAAATTTAGTCCTTGGAAATGTTATTAAAGAGGGAAAGGGTAAAATTTCTTTTATGGAAGGACATGAACCCACAAGGACTGATATATTTTTTTATGAAACCCATTTGTGGCTTTATGATTTTATAAATGGAATAGAAGATAGGGGATTAATTTTTGAACTTTTGCCTCCTTTAAACCATTTTATTGGAAAGGAAATGGGTTTAGAAGAATTTTTAGAACTCCTTCCTTGGGATAATGAAGACAAAGAACTGGCTTCAAAATTAAATGGAACTTTTACAGTTGCAGAGTGTACATCCTATTCTAAAAAAAGAGAAATGGATATTTATAAGAAATTAGCTTTTTTACATTCCTTTGGTGTTATTAAAAGTTTTGGTGAATCCCCAAAAAAACTTGTGCAACCACCTTTATTTAATCCCTTAGAAATTGAAAAAGAAACTCTGCCTCCTGATTCTGGGGTTGGTTTACCCCTTCCACCCACGCATGCGAGTAGAAAAAGAAAGATATTTTATGTTTATCCCATTGTTGGAAGCTTACTTGTTATTTTGATTTTGGGTGGAATTTTTGTTTATCATGCCTTTTTATCTAAACCCCCAAAAATTGAACCTCCTATAATTAAAGTTGAAGAAAAAGTTCCTGAACCAATAAAAGAAGAAGAAGATACAATGGTTTTATCTAAAAGTAAGATTGAAAAAGAAAAAGAAGAAATATCTGATATAAAAGAGGGAAAAACACTTCAAGAAATAAAAGCAGAAAAGCCACCAGAAAAGATAGAAAAAAAAGCTGAAAAACAACCGGAAAGGATAGAAAAACCTGTTGAAAAGCAACCAGAAAAACCCTTAGAAAAAGTTTCTGAAAAAAAGGAAAAACCCCTAGAAAAGGTTTCAGAAAAAAAAGAAGAAATTGCTTTACCTTCTGGTTCAAAAATTTATAATGAAGGAATTTCTTTTTTAGAAAAAGCAAAGACCTATTCTGAAAAATCTTATACCCTTCAACTTTTAATTGCTTGTCAAGAAGAAACAATTTTAAAATTGAGAGAAAAAAATCCTTCTTACAATTTTTGGTTTATACCTATAAATTTTAAAGGTAAAGTTTGTTTTAAGGTATTTTATGGAAATTTTGGAAGTAAGGAAGAAGCAGAGGGGGAAAGAAATAATCTTCCAGAAGAAATATTAAAAGGAAAGCCCCAAACAATGGGAATTGCCCTTAAGGACTCTATTAAGTAAAAAATGAATTGTCATTTTTGTGGTGCACCCTTTGAAGAGGAAGAATTTAAACAAAAAAATTGTCCAAAATGTAAAGCACAATTTTTTATTTTAAAAAGTGAAAATTTAAGTATCCAAGGAGAAGCCATAAAGGATTTGGATTTAAAAGGTTTTGAATTTTCTTTAAAACCCCTTGAAACTCAATTAGAAAAATCCATAAGGGGAGAGGACTTTTTAGGTTTTAGGATCACTTTTTGTCCCTTTTGTACACATCCCTTAAATTTGGCTCATTTATCTGAAATTTCAACTGAAGAAAAGGGAATAATTTTAAAGTTTCCTCAAAAGGAAAAAAAAGGATTTATATGTAGTTGGTGTGGAAAGACAAGTACACAAGTAAAAGAAAGTTCAAATACCCTTGATATATTTCTTCCCTTTAAAGTTAAAAGTGAATTTGAAAAAAATTTGGAAAAATTTTTGAACCAGCCACCAATTTCAAATATTGAAGAAAAAAAGGGGTGTCTTTTTACTTTGCTTTTTTTTCCTTTTTTTAAGTGAAAGTAGTTTTTGAAAAGGGACTTATTTCAAAGAATGCAATTTTTGTTGTAAATTTTTTAAATGAGAGGGGATTTGAAGCATATATTGTAGGGGGTGCTGTGAGGGATTTATTGCTTGGATTAAAACCAAGGGATTTTGATGTAGCCACAAATGCTCATCCCTTTAAAATAAAATCTCTTTTTAAAAAGGCATATATTGTTGGAAGGAGATTTAGGCTTGTACATTTAAAATTTAAAGATGAAATAATAGAAATTTCCACTTTTAGGAGAGATCCAGGAAAACCACCTCCAAACTTAAGTGATAGAGAAAAAATAGCTTGGGCAAATAAAAGTTTTGGAACTTTAAAAGAAGATGCTTTTAGAAGGGATTTTACAATTAATTCTCTATATTATCATCCAATAAAATTTGAATTGATTGACTTAACTGGTGGTTTGATGGATATCAAAAATAGATTAATAAGAACCATAGGTGATCCCTATGAAAGATTTATAGAAGATCCTGTAAGGATGATAAGGGCAATTGGTCTTAAGGCAAAGTTAAATTTTTCCTTAGATGAGGAATTAGAAAATTGCATTAAGATCTTAAAAAATGAAATTTTAAAAATCCCAGAAGCCCGAATAAAAGAAGAAATTTTAAGGATTTTAAAAAGCAAGTTTGCCTTAGAAACCTTTAAACTTTTTGAAGAAAAAAAGATTTTAAATCTTCTTTTTCCCTTTCCCTTTTTATTTAGTTTTAAAACAAAAGAAGCATTAAGAATTATTGATGAAGGTTTTTTAAAAGATGAGGAAAATTTAATTTTTTTATTCTTAACTATGGATTTAAAAAACTTTTATTTTGAAAATAAATATTTTTTAAGGGATTTTAATTTATATAAAGATTTAATTTCAAAGATTCTTTTTTCTAAGAAATACAAATTGAGTTTATTAAGAAATAAAAAATTTATTAGTGCCTTAAGAATTTCCTCAAAACTTAAAGAAATATACCCAGAACTTAGGAATAATTTTAAAAAATGGAAAACTTTTTATTATGCAAATCGTAAACTTATTTAAGGAGGGAAAATGAAAGTAATTCGCTGGATTTTAATTATTTTTGTTTTGCTTTTTGCTTTTATTTTTTTAGTTGGTTTTTTTGCTTTTAAAGAAAAGGGTATTGAAAAAGATAGTGTTTTAAAGTTGACAATTTCTGAGGATATTCAAGATTGGACCTTAGGTGTTTCTTTTCCCTTTCCCTTTGGGAAAAAGAAGTTATCTCTTTATGATTATGTAAATATTTTAAAGGATGCTGAAAAAAATGAAAAAATAAAGGGTCTTTATGTTAGGATAAAGCCCTTTGAAATGGGTGGAGGAAAAATTGAAGAACTGATAAGTGCTATAAAGGATTTTAAAAAAAGTGGGAAAAAAAGTTTTTGTTATACAGAGACCTTTGGAGAATTTGGTCCTGCAAATGGTGCTTATTGGCTTGCTTCTTCCGTAGATAAAATTTACATAAACCCAAAGGGATACTTAAATTTAATTGGAATTAATTCTGAAGTTCCCTTTATAAGAGGAACCCTAGATAAACTCCATATTTATCCCGATTTTGACCATATGGAAGAATATAAAACAGCTATGAATATTATAACTGAAAAGAAATTTACTGATGCCCATAGAGAAATGCAAGAAAGTTTGGTAAATTCCATATTTGATAATATGGTTTCTGAAATTTCAAAAAATAGAAATATCCCTAAGGAAGAATTGATTTCCATCATAAATTTAGCCCCTTTATCTGCAAAGGAAGCATTAAATTATAAATTAGTAGATGGACTCTTATATGAAGATGAGCTGGAAAGCAAATTTAAAGAATTGGCAGGGGAAGATTATCATTTGGTAAATGATTTTTCTTATAAAGTTCAAGAAGATAAGGGAAGTGATAAGATAGCTATAATCTTTGGGATGGGTGGAATTTTTGTGGGAAAATCAGAGGCAGGTCCCTTTGGACAATCAGGGATGGGTTCTGAAACAATTGCAAAGTATTTTAGAGAAGCAAGAAAAGATAAATCTATAAAGGCAGTTGTATTTAGAGTTGACAGTGGGGGTGGTTCTGCAATTGGTTCTGAAATAATTAGAAGAGAATTAAATTTGACAAAAAAAGAAAAACCCGTTGTAGTTTCAATGAGTGATTTGGCAGGTTCTGGAGGGTATTGGGTTTCTATGTCTGCCTCTTCAATTATTGCTCATCCATCTACTTTTACAGGTTCCATTGGAGTTGTAGTTGGGAAATTTAATATGAAAGGTTTTTGGGAAGATTTAATTGGGATGACTTTTGATAGGGTAAAAAAAGGAGAGATGGCTGATTTTTACAGTTCCCTTCAAAATTTTACTCCAAATCAAAAAGTTATTTTAAAAAAGATGATGGAAGAAATTTATGAGGATTTTGTAAATTATGTATCTCAAGATAGAAATATACCAAATGAAGAAGTAAGAAAGATTGCAAAGGGGAGGGTTTGGACTGGAGCACAAGCACTGGAATTAAAACTTATTGATAAATTGGGTGGATTTAAAGAAGCAATAGAAGAAGCAAAAATACTGGCTAAAATTCCTAAGGGAAAGGAAGTTAAAATTGTTGTTATCCCAAAGGAAAAGTCCTTCTTTGAAGTTTTTCTTCAAAAGGAAGAAGAAGATACTTTAAAAACCTTAATTAAAAATTATATCGTAAAGGATTTACCCTTTGGTCCCCTCTGGTGCCCATATAAATTAGAGTTTGATTGAGATTATGTGTTAAATAAAAACTTGTGGTGAAAAGATTTTCTTTTTTATTATTTTTAACTTTAGCTTTTGGTTTTTTTCATTGGCATAACTTAGAATTTTTAAGTTTAAATAGGTCAATTGTTAAAAAAGAAATATATGAAAGCTCAAAAGAAGGAAAGGATTTTTGTGTTTTTTGTCTAAACTTTTTTGGAAATGAAGTAGAAGAATTTAAAATAAACCATTTCTTTTATTATGAAAAAAATCAAACATTATTTCAAATATTTTATAAAGATTTAAGAAATTTTTCCCTATTTAAAAGAGGACCTCCAATTTTTAACTAAGATAACAAAATTTAAAAAATTATTAAAAAGGAGGGACTTATGTTCTTTATATTTTTTTTATTCATATTTTCAAGCTTTTGTTTTTCCCAAATTGGTGGGGAAAGAAACCTTTCAAAATTTAATCCTGAAATTTCAATTCTTGGGGATTTTTTTATTGAAAAAAATGGTGAAGGTGATGCAAAAGCAAATTTGGAGGAAATAGAAGTTTCCTTTCAATCAGTTTTAGACCCTTATACAAGAATGAAAGTATTTGTAGGAATCCATAAAGAAGAAGAAAGTGACCATTATCACTTTCATCTTGAAGAGGGATATATTATTTATGCAGGACTTATGAAGGGCTTAACCCTGGAAGCTGGAAAGGAAAGGCAACCTTTTGGTGTTTACTCCAGGTATCATACACATTCTTTGCCAACTCTTGAATATCCATTATATATTAGAAATTTCTTTGGAGAAGAAGGGCTTTTGGCACCCTTAGTTTCTTTATCATATTTGTTTCAAACAATTGGAGCAACAACAATTTTAGCCCAATATGGATCTTATGAAGAAGAAAATGGTTTTTTGGGAAATCTTAAAGAATTTTTTGAAATAAATCCAGAAAATTACCTTGAAATTGGTTTTTCTTACCTGTCTTTAAAACCAGAAGCAAAGGGATTTCATTTAAGGTATTTCTATGAGCCAGAAGAAAAAGCAAAATATAACTACTTTTTAGCACATTATGAATATGGAGAAAGGGATGAAAAAAAAGGACATTTCTTTTTGCTTGAAAAAAAGTTTAACCAATTTTTTACCTTAGGGCTTGCTTATGAAAAAAGTGATTTTCTTGGAAATGATAAAAATCAAAAACAATTTAGTACCATAATTTCCTTTTGGCAATCAGAGTTTGTGCGATTGAGATTTTATTACATAAGAGAAAAATTGGATTTTTGGGAAAATTCTTATAAATTTTCCATAACCTTTGCAGCAGGTCCCCATAAACATGAAGAATATTAAAGGAGGCAAAAATGAAAAAAAATTTAATATTTTTTATTCTTATATTTTCTATTAATTTATTTTCAAAAATAAATGTAGTTGCAACAAATACAATTTATGAATGGATGGCAAAGGAAATTGGGCAGGATAAAGTGGCGACATTTTCAGTTGTCCTTCCAAATCAAGATCCCCATTATGTAAGACCTAAACCAAGTTTTTCTTTAAAGTTTAAGGAAGCTGACCTATTGATAACAACAGGGCTTGATTTAGAATTGTGGCTTCCAACTATCTTAGATTCAGCTGGAAATAAAAAGATTCTTGAAGGTTCTGATGGGTATTGTTCAGTTTCAATTGGGCTTCCTCTTTTAGAAGTTCCAGAAATAATTTCAAGAGGGGAAGGTGATATACATATATATGGAAATCCACATTTTTATTATTCTCCCCTTTATATTTATTTGGCTTTTGAAAATGTATATAAGTGTTTTACAAAAGTTGATCCAAAAAATTCTCAATTTTACTTAAATAATTACGAAATTTTAAAAAATAAATTGGCAAAGGCAATTTTTGGAGAAGAATTATTAAAAGAAATCCCTCAAGAAGAGGCAATATCTTTGCTTTTAAAAGATAAATTTTGGGATTATGTATCATCAAAAAAACTGGAAGAAAAAATTGGTGGATGGCTTTTAAAGGGAAAAAAGCTTAAAGGATTAAAGGCAATAAACTATCATAAAAACTGGATTTATTTTGGAAAATTTTTTGGTTTGGAAATAGTTGATTATATTGAACCAAAGCCAGGTATTCCACCCACACCAAAACATATAAAAAACTTAATTGAAAAAGCAATGAATAAAAATTTAGATTTAATTTTTGATACTGGCTATTATGATGAAAAAAAAATGAAAAAGGTATCTTCCTCCCTTAAAATTCCATATGTTTTACTCCCTTCTTTTCCAAAAGATCAAGGAACCAAAGATTATTTTGAATGGATGGATATGGTTTTGGATAAAATTTTGGAGGCAATAAAGTGAATTTTCTTTCAATTATGCTCCTACCCTTTTTGGAATGTTTAATACTTGTGGGAATCCATTCTTATCTTGGTTTACATGTAATAAGAAGGCAAATTATTTTCATTGATTTAACCCTTGCCCAACTTGCTGCAATGGGAGCAAGCATTGCCTTTATTTGTGGCTTTGAACCCTTTCAATTTAAAACCTTTTTTATTTCTTTTTTAACAGCTCTTTCAGGTGGAATTATCTTTTCTTTGACAAGACAAAAAGAAAATGGTGGAGTTCCACAAGAAGGAATAATTGGATTGGGTTTTGCAATTTCTGCTTCTCTTTCAGTCCTAATTTTAGATAAATTTGCTAAGGGAACAGAACATATGAAGGACATTTTTATGGGGAATATTTTGTGGGTCAGGAAAGAAGAATTTATAAAAGCCCTAATCATTTATTTAATAATAGGTATAATATTTAAAATCTTTCACAAAAAATTTTTAATTGTTTCAGAAGACATAGAAGAAGCAAAAAAGAGAGGACTTTCTATTTTATTTTGGGATATTTTGTTTTATGGACTTTTTGCACTTGTTATTACAACCTCTGTTGAAGTGGCTGGTGTTTTTTTGGTTTTCACATTTTTAATCACTCCTGCACTAATGGCTGTTCAAGTAACAAAGAATTTTTCAAAACAACTTTTAATTGGGTGGATTGCAGGTACAATTGCCTCCCTTTTGGGTTTAATATTTTCTTATGTTTTTGATTTTCCTTCAGGACCTGCAGTTGTTGTAACTTATGGCTTGATTTTAGTATTTTGGTCTTTCTTTTTGTATTTTATTGGGAAGAAGAAAACTTTGGGTAAATTTTTTTAATTACCCTTAAATTACTTTTTGTATTTTTTGACTTTTTCTTAAAGAAAATATTTTAATATTCTTCTATCTCAAAATGGATATCTTTATCAGGGTTTGTAACCTTTAAAACCTTTATTGTTTTTTCAATATCACCTAAGGGTTTCATATCAATGTGATCTGTGTGAAAAAAAGCTTTAATTTTAGTTCCCTTTTCCTTTTCACTTTCAATTTCTAAATATCCACCTGTCTCTTCTGCTGATTGTTTTAAAAATGCCAAGCCCAAGCCATATTTTTTCCCCTTTTTTGTAGTTAAAAAATCCTTTTTTATTTTTTCAAGGAGCTCCTTTTCAATTCCCTCTCCATCATCAATTATTTCAATTATAAGCCCATCCCCACCTTTTTGAAATTTAAAGAATATCCAAATATTTTTTGCCTTTGCTCTTAAGGAGTTTTCAACTATATCTAAGATGTGGAGTGAAAGGTCTTCCATTAAATTTCCAAAAACCTTCCCTTTTCTTTTTTAAATGCCATTAAAACTTCTTCAAAGGAAGGGTATTCTATATAAAAATTTGTATATTTTTTTCCAATATCTTCAAGGAAATGGGCATCTGAAGTTCTAATCAAGGGTAAATTATAATTTAAGTAGTCCTCTTTAAAGTCAAAGGCAATTTCAAGTCCATCTAAGGGGATTCCTTCTGGAATAAACCCTAATTGTCCAATTATTGAAAATGCCTCTCTGTCTATGTGGCTTGCTATGGCTATCCCTTTAAAGAAATGTATTCTTTCCACAATTTCATTAATTTTTAATTTTGTTGCAGTAAAAAGAGATTTACTACAAAAACCCAATACATTTTCTTCTTCATCTACGATAACTTGTTCTTCTATAAATTTTTTATTTTCTAAATTATCTAAATTTTCATAAATGAATTCTTGAAATTGAAAGGCTTTATCCAAATCACTAAAAAGTCCTAATATATGAACTTCTTCCTCTGAAGTTATTTCTATCCCCGGAATAACTAAGATACCATTTTTTAAACCCAAATTTATGGTTGGTTTTAAATTTTCCATAGTATTGTGGTCACAAATTGCAATTATTTCTAAATTTTCTTCTTTTATTTTATTAATTATATTCATAGGGGACATATCTAAGGAACCACAGGGAGAAAGACAGGTATGGATATGCAAGTCCCCCTTAAAAAACTTCATTTTAAAAGGTTGTATAAAATTCCTGAAGCTTCAAATAAGGAATATTCAGTTTTAATTAAAATAACTCCTTCTTCCTTTGCTTTGATTTTTACATCTTCATCACAATTTTTTGAAGAGACAAAGATAATTGCAGGTATTCCCTTCATCACAGCAACAGGTATAATATTTATATGTGTTTGGATTGTAAGCCAGACATCCTTTTCCTTTGCATTTGCTAAAACAAAAGAAAGCATATCCCCAGCAAAACCACCCTTTATTTCTTTATCCAAGAGTTCATTTCCTACCAAAACTTCTCCTTTTAAAGGTTTGATAATTTCAGAAACTTTCATAAATAAACTCCAAATTTTAAATGTGTATATTTTCCTACCTCACTTTTTATTTCCATTTCATCTGAAAGATTTTTTATGTTTGGTAGACCCATTCCAGCTCCAAATCCCAAATTTCTTACCCAATCGGGGGCTGTTGAAAAACCAGGTGTTAATGCCTTTTCAATGTCTGGAATTCCAGGACCCTTATCTAAGGCTTCTATTACTATTTTATTTGGAAAGACACTTACTATTAAATAACCACCATTTGCAAAGATAATCATATTCATTTCTGCTTCATAAGAAGAAATGGACAATCTCCTTACCTTTTCAGGATTTATCCCCAATCTTAGGAGATTTGTTCTTATTCGAGAAGAATTTTCCCCTGCTTTTTTAAAGTCCCCACCTTTTACATTAAAAATAAATCTAATTTCTATTTGGTCAGCTATTAAATCCTCAAAAATATGGCTTGCTCTATACTTATGTATTTCTTCTTCATGGTAATCAACTTCTAACTTTTTTAAAAGGTATCTTATTATATCTTCTTTTGTAATAATTCCTATAAGTTTTCCCGTCTCCCTTTCAACTACAGGTAATCTTCCAAATTTGGTTTCATTTAAAATAGAAATTGCTTGAACTAAGGGTTCATCAGAATAAACCGTCTTGACTTTTCTCGTCATTTTTGAGCCAACCCTTTTATCCATATCTCCATCCATTAAACATTTTATTAAGTCCTCAATGCTAATTATTCCTACCATTTTTCCATTTTTTAAAACAGGTACTCCAGAAATCCTGTATTCCCTTAAAATATTCCTTAGTTTGTTCATGGAAGTTTGGGGAGTAACAGTTATCAGGTCTGTAGTCATTGCTTCATAAACCTTGGAATTATAGGTTAATTCTTGAATCTTTGTATATTTAAAACTCCCCTCTTTTTTCATAAGTCAGCTTCGCCAGGCAAGCCATTTTTATAAAGAATTCCAGCACTATCATACATATGATAATTAGTAGAAATTAAAACAATTCCCTTTTGTGTTGCCATATCTATGATATCCTTGGGACATGTTTTTCCCCTTACAAAGCAAATCACTGTAATTCCAGCCATTTCTGCAGTGTAAATTGTTTGGGCTGTCATAAGACCTGTAAGGAGAACTATATTTGGCTTTGAAAGAGCTAAAACATCTGACATCAAGTCAGCTGCCCCACCTGCCCTTACTTCCAATTCTAAATTTGCTCCTTTTGTTAAAACTTTAGCATCAAGTAGTTCAATTATTTCTTTTAATTTCATAAAAATATTATACCTTAAATTTTTTTTTAAGTTGGAAAATTTAATTTTACTATGGTTTTTAATTAAAAATCTGTAGCCCCTAAGGCAGAGGAATCCCCATTTGCCAAAATTGAAATTAATGCTTGTTTAAAATAATCACTTTTAGCTCTAACATCTGCAGCAATTCTTTCTTCATATAGTTGTTTTGATCTATCAATGTCTTCCTTAAGTAAGCTATAAATATTTTTATTTTTTCTTCCTTCTTCTACCTTATTTTCATTATAAAGCTTTATTTCAGAAACCAAAAGGCGAGCAAACCTTCTGGCTTCATCATGTCTTCTGGATTCTTCAGGGGTAAGCCCAGGTTGGATAGGAATCGATTCAAAACCAAAACCGGGTTTTTCCTTTTTAAAATCAGCAGGGGGCTTTACTTCAACACTTTTTTTTGCATACATTTCTTCAATATTTTCTACTGGTAGAGGGGGTGGTGGTGGAGGGGGAACTACCATTGGTTCTGGTTTTTTTATAGGTTCTTCTTTAAATTCAGCCCATTCAGAAGGAGGAGGGGCTTCTGGTACCTCATATTCTTCTTTTGGAATTTCAAAGGAAGGTTTTTCTTTATATTCCATCTCTTCTGGCACTTCATAAACTTCTTCTGCTTTAATTTCATAAATTTCTTCAGGGGGTTTTTCTTCTTCTACTTTTTTTTCAGGAACTTTTTCTATAACAGGGGGTTCAGGTGGTTTTGGGGCTGCTTTAGGAATTTCAATTGTAGGAGCTGTTTTTGGCATTTCAACTGTTGGTTTTTTTATTGTTTCTTTTTTTAATGCTTCCAATTCTTGCATCGTTTTCAAATCAAATCTTTGTGTTCTTTCTGGGGAAACAGGAGGTGCTGGTGAAGGGGAAACAGGTTTTGGTGGAGGGGGTGGGGGAGTTGTTTTAATTTCTGGTTTAGAAGGTCTTAAGGTCTCTGCCTTTAAAGCATTTGGAACTGAAAGGGTTGGGCAGGGCAAAATTTGCCTTTGTCCTATCAAACTTATAGAAAGGGAAGCAACAAATGTTAAGATTTCTAAGAGATCTATGTTTAAATTTATAGCTCCTTTTATTTCATCACAATAAAGACAAGCAGAAACCTTATCTTTAATAATTAAGGGTACAATTAAGATTTTTTCTGGTTTTGGACCTCCTAAGGTTTTAGAAATTAAGTCCTCACTTAGGGGCTGATAAAGAAAACTGTTTTTTGATTTATAAGAATTATAAAAGGGGTTTCCTTCACTTAAGGGAAATATGATTGTCTTAATCTTCATATCATCAGAGCCAAGCTTTGTAAAGCCATAACCCTTCCATCCAACTGCTTGTTCTCCTTTAAAAATAAATAAGGCAACCCTTGAGGCATATAAAGATGCTTCTTTTAAAAGGGCATCTAAAATTTCAACTTGCGTTTTTCCCTTATCAATTTGAATCAAGGCATTCTTAAAAGAAGGCAAAATTTCTGGCTCTTTAATGTGTTCCTCAGGCGCTTGAGGTTTTATATAACTGGAAAAGATAGTTGTAAGTTTTTCTATATCAATGTGTACGGGAGAGGGTTTTGGGATTGCTTCTAAGGCATTTTTAATAGAAGCAATTGCCGTTTCAAGTTTTGAAAGATAAACCTCTTGTGCTTCTTCTATTTCACTTTTTAAGGATTCTAAAGCTTTTTTAATTTCTTCCATAACCTTAGTTTAACATTATTATTATAAAAAAGTCAAGTATTTTAATTGTCCCACATAAAATTTTGCACAAAAAGGATGATTTTTTTCTAATTTATTGTTTTTTTTGCTTGAAAGCTGGTTCTACAAACCTTCCTTAATACTCTTTAGTTTTTATTTTTTCTACTTTTAAAGTCCTTTTAATTTAATGATAATATTTTTTATAATTTTTCTTAAAATCTTTAATTGAATTTTTAATAAGTTTTAAAGTTGTTTTTATTAATTAAATGCTTGGAGTTTAATTTAAAAAAAATGAAAAATAACTTAAGATTTTTTTTTATAAAAATCCCTTATACCAATAATGGAAGTATTTCCATCTCCATCTTCTGCAAAAACATAAAGCCTCATCCAGCCAGAATAAAATTTTGGAATTTCAATTTCACCAGAAAAACCAGATTTTATTGCTTCTGGGTAATCTTTTTTTGCTTCAGCTACATCTTGCCTGTTTAATCCATAATTTAGATTTGATTTAGAAATACTTGAATAGCCATAAATATAGTATATACTAGCATAAACATTTTTTATTCCATCTCCATCTGCATCAATTGCCCAACCATTTACATTCAAAATATTTGTTTCTATAACATCTCCATTATTTGGAAAATCTACCCAACCAAAGGGAAGCTCTTCTGGAATTAAAGTTCCATATTTTTTGTAAATAAGGTATCCTTTTCTTGTTAAAAATATTATAAATTCATCATTACTTAATTCATAAAATCCCCAACCTATTTTTCTCATATCTGATAATCTATATTTTCCTGGATCTCTATAATCATAGTTTTTGTAATAACCTATTTCAAATATCTTTTTCACACTTATTTGATAAAGATTTGGATGTTTTATCCAATTTCCTTCTTCTGATATAAAAAAGGGTTCTAATATGCTAAAGACACCTTCTTTTAAATATTCAAAGTATGGATGGAAAGAAAAATAAGCCCAATCTTTATAAACTCTATAAGAGTAATAACCTATGGATAGGGATAGTGAAAAGGAAGGCATATCATCTGTGCAAAAAAATCCATCTTTATAATTCCAAATTTCGTAGCCAAGAGTTAAATATTTATCATTTATTACATAAAAATCAGTGCTAGATTTTTCTGGATAATGAACTATCAATTTTGGTTCTTCTACATCACTTATATCATAAATTAAGATTGCATCATAATAAAGGGAAATAAATAATTTGTTTTTATATATTTTAATTTTATCTTTTAAATTATCCCGAGAAGCATAAGGGATTTGAATGCAATTTTCTTTTCCATCTAAGGTTTTAATAAAAAGATGATCACCTGTTAAAAAAACAATTTTGTCATCTTCAAAATCAAAAAGGTAATTAAAAGAATAAGAAATATTATCAGGCAGAAAATCATTGGAACAAGAGGGAAAAGGCATTTTTCCTTTATACTCAAAATTTCCATCTTCTTTTTGTTTGTACCAAAAAAATGATTTTGTCTCCAAAAATAATTCTATCAAATTATTATTATGTAATTTTACTTTATTTGGATAAACAAAAAATGGGAAGTATTTTTCATCTTTTAAAGTAAAAGGTTCATTAATTGTATTCCCCATCTCATATAGTTCCATCTTGCTACGATTTGTGCATATAATTTTTTTCTCATTAAATAAAAGGGTTTGCTTTAAAAATAATTTATATTGGTCTTCCATTATTTGACTTGATATTATCTTTTGAGGATTTGAAATATCTAAGATAATATAATATTTAGATGAATATATGAGAATTTTTGATAAATCTTCATTTAAAAAAATGTAGTCAGGCCTGAAATCTTTTAAATCATACCCTCCCAAAAATTTTGCATTTAGGGAATCTTTTGAAATTTCAAAGATGGATAAATAATATTTTGAATGATTAGCTATAACAAAAATTTTATTTCCTTTTACAAACGCTTCTTCTATAAATCCACCTGCACCTTTTAAAGGAAGAATGTAAAAGTATTTATTAGGGTCTAATATATCTTTTACATAAACTATTTCCTTAATATTTTCATATATTGTTAAAAGATAAAGATTGTTATTTTGATCTAAACCTATAATTTTATAATCAGAATATTTAAAATTATGCTCTAATAATTTTTCCAATAGGAAATTTTGCCATTTATAAACAAGCATAACATAATCATCTGTCAAAAAAAGACAATATTTATCATTGCAAAATATCTTTAATATGTGGATGCCTTCCAATACTTTTTGTAATAAATAAACATTATTATCTTCTATTTTATAAATATATGTATCTGATAAATAATCATTAATAAACAAAATATTTTTGTAAATATAGGAATAGGAGGGCTCTGTTTCAAGATTTATTAGTTTTTCAAAAGATATATTTGAATTGTTAAAAAATGCTTTGTATATTCCTGCTTTAGAAACAACAATATAATTATTATCATAATAAAAAGTTTTTAAAGAACCTGTATCCACCCCAATTCTTCCTTCTTGTTCAAAATCTAAGCCGGGAGCATAAGTTCCTAAATATGTAGGAAAATATTGCCCATAAATAAAAGAGTTAAAGATAATAATAATTAGAAATATTTTTTTAAATTTCATATTTAATCCTTCTTATAAAATAAATTTATTCCTACATAGCTATAATTTATCTTTTCCTCAACATATGTTTTAACAGTTATAGAATGCCATCCTCCTTTCAAATTAGTGATATCAATTTGATCTCTAAATCCAGAAAATAATGAGTTTTCATATTCAGGGTAGGCATTTTGCACATCTGGTCTTGTTAAATTAATTCAATCAATTTTTACAACTTTATCATCAATTAAATACACAATCTCTGAAATTTTATATCCCATTGGGTCTATTGCCCAACCAGATACTTCTAAGTAATTATCTTCAATAATTTCCTTATTTGAAGGATTATCAATCCATCCAAAGCAAAGCTCTTCTGGGATTTTTGTACCCTTAGGATTGAAAATTTCATATCCCTTTCCTGTTTTAAAGATCAATACATCTTCATTAGAAAATATTTTATCTATCTGACCTGGCACTTTTCTTAAATCAGCAATTCTTGGCCTTCCTAAATCCCTTATATCTGCAAAAAAATAGCTATGTGAATCATAAAAGATATAAGGAAAACTATTTTTATCTGATAATTTATTTTCAAAGGGAATTGAAACTCCTCTTTCCAGTTTTCCATCGGGTGTTAAATGAAAGGGGATTAAAAACTTAGAATAATTGCCTATTCCAAAATAAAGCCAATCATTTTTTAAAAAATATAAAAAGTAGTAGGAATTTTCATTTAAAGGATAAAGAATATCAGTTATAACTGGTTCTTTTTCATAATTCATAATATAGTGAGTCCCTTTTGAAGAAATTAAAATGTATTTGTCATTTATTACATTAATTGATGGATCTTCAAAATCTAACTTTCTCTCAAATATGGGATTTTCTATATCATTAATATCATAAATATGTAAATTATCAAAAAATTTAATAAATAATTTATTTTTTCCTAAGAAAGATCTAAAATAACTTATATCAAATTTAATAAAAGCCCCTTTTCCTTCAAGATTTAAAATTAATACATATTTATCAACAGTCAAAGCTATTTTGTCGTCATAAAAGGAGTATGTTATATATAAATCCTTTTCAAAGGGTATCTCTTCTGCACAAGATGGAACAGAAATTTCTTTTTCAAATT
>FWPV01004401.1_pt1 | contig 30131 bp, 27 predicted proteins | sample 2228371 | NCBI WGS metagenome assembly FWPV01 (sample SAMEA103939776, study PRJEB20133) | metagenome | reverse complement strand
TCGTCGTTTGCAGTTAGTTTTTTTCTGCGGTTTTACGAGGTGACAGAACCTCGACATGCCCTGCTGCGTGCCCGAACCCACGTCGAAACCAGTGCAGCCCCTGAGGCGTCGAAGTTTAAGGCAGTTCCAGCAATTTCAAGACCTGCAGCGGAGAAGAAATTTCCGCATCGGCCCCCCAGGCCGACACCACCGCCCCTGGCCCCAGGTAACCATAGCCCGCGGCCACGGTCCGCATGCCCGCCGCCCGGCCGGCCAGCACGTCACGGTGGTCATCGCCCACATACACACAGCCAGCGGGCGGCAGCCCCATTTGCCGAGCCGCCTCCAACAAGGGCGCCGGGTGCGGCTTGGTGTGCGGCGTGGTGTCGCCGCAGACCACCGCCCTGGCGTGGGCGAAAAACGCCATCGACCGGGTGAGCGGCACCGTGAAACGGGCCGCCTTGTTCGTCACCACGCCCCAGGGCACGCCGTGTTGCGTGAGGCGGGCGACCAGTTCTTCCACGCCTTCAAATGGGCGGGTGGCGGCCAGCAAACGGGCCTCGTAACGCGCCAGGTATTCCTCGCGCAGCGCCTCAAAATCGGCGTGATCGGGCGTGACCTCCAAGGCCACCTTCAACATGCCGCGAGCGCCAGAGCCTGCATAGGCGCGGTAGGCGGCCAGCGGCAAGGATGGCAACCCCCTGTCGAGCCGCATTTCGTCTGCGGCGGCCCCCAGGTCAGGGGCACTGTCCACCAAGGTGCCGTCCAGGTCAAAGAGAACGGCCTGAAGACCGGCCCACGGTGGCGCCATCACACGGGCTTTCGGGTCGCAAACAGGTAGTTGACGCTCGTGTCGTCGCTGAGCCAGTAGCGGCGGGTCAGCGGGTTGTATTCCATGCCCCGCGTCTGCGTCAGTTCAAGCCCGGCGCCGCGCACATGCGCCGCGAGTTCGCTGGGGCGGATGAACTTGGCGTATTCGTGCGTGCCCTTGGGCAACATGTTGAGCACGTACTCGGCGCCAACGATGGCGAACAGGAAAGACTTGGCGTTGCGGTTGATGGTAGAGAAAAACACCCAGCCGCCCGGTTTGACGAGATCGGCACAGGCCCGCACCACCGACGACGGATCGGGCACGTGCTCCAGCATTTCCATGCAGGTCACCACGTCGAACGCGCCGGGTTGTTCGCGGGCGAGGTCTTCCGCGCTGATTTCCTGGTAACGCACCCGCTCGGTGCCGGCTTCCAATGCGTGCAATTGCGCCACGCGCAATGCCTTGGTGGACAAATCGATGCCGGTGACATTGGCGCCCAGACGAGCCATCGAATCCGACAAGATGCCGCCGCCGCATCCCACGTCTAGTACCTGTTTGCCTGAAAGGCCCACCAAGGTGTCAATCCATTTCAATCGCAAAGGGTTGATCTGGTGCAGTGGGCGGAATTCGCTGTCCGGGTCCCACCAGCGATGGGCCAGATCGGAAAATTTGGCCAGTTCGGCCGGATCGGCGTTGAGCTTGGTCGTCATGGGCGGAATTATGGCCGGCGAAAAACAAAAACCGCGCCGAAGCGCGGTTTTTGAGAGTTGATCAAAGGGTTGATCAGTTCTTGCGGGTGCCGACCACTTCGACTTCCACGCGGCGGTTCTTTGCACGGCCTTCGCGGGTCTTGTTGTCAGCCACCGGCTGGGTCAGGCCCTTGCCTTCGGTGTAGATGCGGTTGCTTTCGATGCCCTTGCTCACCAGATAGGCCTTCACGGCTTCAGCGCGGCGAACCGACAGCTTCTGGTTGTAGGAAGCGGCACCGGTGGAGTCGGTGTGGCCCACGGCGATCACGACTTCCAGGTTGATGCCCTTGACCTTGCCGGCCAGGTCGTCCAGCTTGGCCTTGCCTTCGGGCTTCAGCACAGCCTTGTCGAAGTCAAAGAAGGCGTCAGCGGCGTAGGTCACCTTGGTGGCAGCGGGAGCCGGGGCAGCGGGGGCAGCAGGAGCCTTAGCAGCGGGGGCAGGAGCCGGGGCAGCGGGGGCGGGAGCCGGAGCAGCGGCCTTCGGCACGATGGCGCCGTCGCAGCCTTGGGCGGCGGTGGCAGGGGTCCAGTTGGCGTCGCGCCAGCACAGTTCGTTGGTGCCGTTCTTCCACACCAGCTCGCTGGTGCCGTTACGCCAGTTGTCGACGGTTTGAGCGCCGGCGGCCGTTGCCATGGCGGCGGCTGCAAACAGCATTGCCACTTTGTTGAGTTTTTTCATGGTTTTCCTCTGGGTAAGCCGCAGACAGGCTGCGAAAAAAAATCACGCCCGAAGTGACCATCACCTGAAGCGCTGAAAAATATTGTGCCATAAGCCCGATTGGGTCAGCCTCCACGGCGCCAGCTCCATCGCGGCAGGTAACCCACTGCGGGGGGTATCCGTTGCCCAAGCACAACAAGCGCTTACCGCCAGAAGCTCATGAGGCACCCCCTTAAAATGCACGATTGCCCTTTTCTTCACCCCGGTGTGAATGCCCATGTCCCAGTTCGCCAAAGAGACCCTGCCGATCAGTCTTGAAGAGGAGATGCGGCGCAGCTATCTCGACTACGCCATGAGCGTGATCGTGGGCCGCGCACTCCCGGACGCCCGCGACGGCCTCAAGCCGGTGCATCGGCGCGTGTTGTTCGCCATGCACGAGCTGAACAACGACTGGAACCGGCCTTACAAGAAATCGGCCCGTATCGTGGGTGACGTGATCGGTAAGTACCACCCGCACGGCGACAGCGCGGTGTACGACACCATCGTGCGGATGGCGCAAGATTTTTCCTTGCGCCACATGTTGGTGGACGGCCAGGGCAACTTCGGCTCGGTGGACGGCGACAGCGCCGCGGCCATGCGTTACACCGAAATTCGCCTGTCGAAGATCGCCCACGAAATGCTGGCCGACATCGACAAGGAAACCGTCGATTTCGGGCCCAACTACGACGGCAGCGAAAAAGAGCCGCTGGTGCTGCCCACCCGATTGCCCAACCTGCTGGTCAACGGCTCGGCCGGTATCGCGGTGGGCATGGCCACCAACATTCCGCCGCACAACCTCAACGAGGTGGTGGATGCCTGCCTGCACATGCTCAAGCACCCCGAGGCCAGCATCGACGAGTTGATGGAAATCATCCCGGCGCCCGACTTCCCCACTGCCGGCATCATCTACGGCATCCAGGGCGTCAAGGACGGCTACCGCACGGGCCGCGGCCGCGTGGTGATGCGGGCCAAGTGCCACTTTGAAGACATCGACCGCGGCCAACGCCAGGCCATCATCGTTGACGAGCTGCCGTACCAGGTCAACAAGAAGACCCTGCAAGAGCGCATCGCCGAGCTGGTGCACGAGAAGAAGATCGAAGGCATCAGCCACATTCAGGACGAGTCCGACAAGTCGGGCATGCGCCTGGTGATCGAGCTCAAGCGCGGCGAAGTGCCCGAGGTGGTGCTGAACAACCTGTACAAGCAGACACAGCTACAGGACACCTTCGGCATCAACATGGTGGCGCTGGTGGATGGCCAGCCCCGCCTGTGCAACCTCAAAGACCTGATCCAGGTCTTCCTGGAGCACCGCCGCGAGGTGGTGACCCGCCGCACGGTCTTCAACCTGCGCAAGGCCCGCGAGCGCGGCCACGTGCTGGAAGGCCTGGCCGTGGCGCTGGCCAACATCGACGAGTTCATCCGCATCATCCGCGAATCGCCCACGCCGCCTGTGGCCAAGGCCGAACTGATGACGCGCAGTTGGGACAGCCAGCTGGTGCGCGAGATGCTCACCCGCGCCAAGGCCGATGGCGGCACCGTGAACGCCGACGACTACCGCCCCGAGGGCCTGGACCGCGAGTTCGGCATGCAGCCCGAGGGCTTGTACCGGCTGTCCGAGACGCAGGCGCAGGAAATCCTGCAGATGCGCCTGCAGCGCCTGACCGGCCTTGAGCAAGACAAGATCGTGGCCGAGTACAAAGAGGTGATGGCCGAGATCGACGACCTGCTCGACATCCTGGCCAAGCCCGAGCGCGTGTCCACCATCATCGGCGACGAACTGACCGCCGTGAAGCTGGAGTTCGGCCAAACCAAGCTGGGCGCACGCCGCAGCGAGATTGAGCACAACGCGCAAGACCTGGCCACCGAAGACTTGATCACGCCCACCGACATGGTGGTCACGCTCAGCCACTCGGGCTACATCAAGAGCCAGCCCCTGTCGGAGTACCGCGCGCAGAAGCGCGGCGGGCGCGGCAAGCAGGCCACAGCCACCAAGGAAGACGACTGGATCGACCAGCTCTTCATTGCCAACACGCACGACTACATCTTGTGCTTCTCCAACCGGGGCCGCCTGTACTGGCTGAAGGTGTGGGAAGTGCCGGCCGGCTCGCGCGGATCGCGCGGCCGCCCCATCGTGAACATGTTCCCGCTGCAAGAAGGCGAAAAGATCACCGTGGTGCTGCCGCTCACGGGTGAAGCGCGCACCTTCCCGGAAAACCGCTATGTGTTCATGGGCACGTCCATGGGCACGGTCAAGAAGACCGCACTCACCGAGTTCAGCAACCCGCGCAAGGCCGGCATCATTGCCGTTGACCTGGACGAGGGTGACTTCCTCATCGGCGCGGCGCTGACCGACGGCCAGCACGACGTGATGCTGTTCAGCGACGGCGGCAAGGCCGTGCGCTTTGACGAAAACGACGTGCGCCCCATGGGCCGCAACGCCCGCGGCGTGCGTGGCATGTCGCTGGAAGACGGCCAAAGCGTGATCGCCATGCTGGTGGCCGAAGACGAAGACCAGAGCGTGCTCACCGCCACTGTCAACGGCTACGGCAAGCGCACCCCGATTGGCGAGTACACCCGCCATGGCCGCGGTACCAAGGGGATGATCGCCATCCAGCAAAGCGAGCGCAATGGCAAGGTGGTGGCCGCCACGCTGGTGCACACCGACGACGAGATCATGCTGATCACCGACAAGGGTGTGCTGGTGCGCACCCGGGTGAGCGAGATCCGCGAAATGGGCCGCGCCACGCAAGGCGTGACGCTGATCGCCCTTGACGAAGGCTCGGTGCTCTCGGGCCTGCAGCGCATCGTCGAAAACGACGCCAACGTGGCCGACGCCGCCGATGCGGCAGAAGGCACCGACGCAGACGACACCCCCACGCCTGACGCAACCGAGTGATGACAAGACCTTTCAATTTTTCCGCCGGCCCGGCCGTGATGCCGGTGGAGGTGCTGGAACAGGCCGCGCGCGAAATGCTCGACTGGAACGGCACTGGCATGAGCGTCATGGAGATGAGCCACCGAGGCAAAGCCTTTGTGTCCATCTGCGAGCAGGCCGAAGCCGATCTGCGCGAGCTGTTGGCGGTGCCGGCGAACTTCAAGATTCTGTTCATGCAGGGTGGCGGATTGGCCGAAAACGCCATCGTCCCCTTGAACCTGTCGGGTGGCGGTGCGGTGGACTTCGTGGTCACCGGTAGCTGGAGCCAGAAGTCGCTCAAGGAGGCGGGCAAGTACTGCGCCACCGGCCTGGCCGCCAGCAACGAGGCCGATGGCCACACCTCCATTCCGCCCGCTACGGGTTGGCGCCTGCGCCATGACGCCGCCTACGTGCACCTGTGCAGCAACGAGACCATCCACGGGGTGGAATTCCACGAGCTGCCCGATCTGGCTGCCCTGGGCAGCCAAGCGCCGCTGGTGATCGACTTCTCTTCCCACGTGGCCTCGCGTCCGGTGGACTGGAGCCGCGTGGGCCTGGCCTTTGGCGGCGCCCAGAAAAACCTGGGCCCAGCCGGCCTGACGCTGGTGGTGGTGCGCGAAGACCTGCTGGGCCGAGCCCTGGACATCTGCCCCAGTGCGTTCAACTACCGCACCGTGGCCGACAACGCCTCGATGTTCAACACACCGCCCACCTACGCCATCTACATGGCCGGCCTCACGTTCCAATGGCTCAAGCGCCAAGGCGGCGTAGGCGCCATGGAGCAGCGCAACATCGCCAAGGCCGCCCTGCTCTATGACTTCATTGACGGCTCGTCCTTTTATGTGAACAAGGTGCAGCCCTCGTGCCGCTCGCGCATGAACGTGCCCTTCTTCCTGCGCGACGAGAGCCGTAACGAGGCCTTCCTGGCCGGCGCCCAGGCGCGCGGCCTGCTGCAACTCAAGGGACACAAATCGGTGGGCGGCATGCGCGCCAGCCTGTACAACGCCATGCCCATGGAAGGCGTGCAGGCACTGGTGGCCTACATGCGCGAATTCGAGAAAGAACAGGCCTGACCGGCATGACCCAACCCCAGCAAACCGAAGCCCTCGCCGCCTTGCGGGTCCAGATCGACACGATCGACCAGCAACTCCTGACCCTGCTGAACCAGCGCGCCCGGGTGGCCGAACAGGTCGGCGAGCTCAAGCGCCAAGAAGGCTCCCCCTTCTTCCGGCCTGATCGGGTGGCACAGGTCATCGCCAAGATCGAAGCCGCCAACCAAGGCCCACTGCTCAACCAGCACGTGGCCTCGATCTGGCGCGAGATCATGTCGGCCTGCCTGGCTTTGGAAGCCCCCCAGCGCGTGGCCGTGCTGGGCCCTCAAGGCACCTTCTGCGAGCAAGCCGCCATCGAGTTCTTCGGCAGCGCCGCCAACCTGATCTACTGCGCCAACTTCGACGAGGTGTTCCACGCCACGGCGGCCGGCACCGCGCAGTACGGCGTGGTGGGAATGGAAAACTCCACCGAAGGCGTGGTGGCCCGCTCGCTTGATCTGTTCCTGCGCTCGCCCGTGCACGTGGTGGGCGAGGTCAGTCTGCTCATCCGCCACAACCTGCTGCGCCAAAGCAACTCGCTGGAAGGCATTGAGGTGGTCATGGCACACCCGCAGGCGCTGGCCCAATGCCAAGGCTGGCTGACACAGCACCTGCCCAATGCCGAACGCCGGGCCGTCTCAAGCAATGCAGAAGGCGCGCGCCTGGCCGCCAGCAACCCCACCTGGGCCGCATTGGCCAGCGAGCGAGCGGCCTCGCAGTTCGGCCTGCACATCGTGGCCCATGCCGTGCAGGACGAAGCCTACAACCGCACGCGCTTCGCGGTGATCTGTCTGCCCCAGACGCTGGCCATGCCACCCGCTTCGGGCAAAGACTGCACCAGCATCGTGGTGTCGGTGCCCAACCGCCCCGGTGCCGTGCACGACCTGCTGGTGCCACTGAAGACCAATGGCGTGTCCATGACGCGCTTCGAGTCTCGCCCGGCCAAGTCGGGCCAGTGGGAGTACTACTTCTACATCGACATCGCCGGGCACCCGTCTCAGCCCCATGTCGCGGCAGCGCTGAACGAATTGCGTGGCTTGTGCGCCTTCTACAAGGTGCTCGGGGCCTACCCGGTCAGCGAATAAGGCCGCGCAAGGCCAGAGGGAGCAGGGATGTTTGAACAACTCGGTCTGATCGGATGCGGCCTCATGGGCGGATCCTTCGCGCTGGCGCTCAAGCGCGCCGGGCTGGTGAAGCGCGTGGTGGGCTACAGCAAGTCGCCCTCCACCACCGAACGGGCACGCCAGATGGGCGTGATCGACGTGGAAGCACCGTCGGCCCTATTGGCCGTCTCGGGCGCTGATTTGGTGTTGCTGGCGGTGCCGGTGGCCGCCACCGAGGCCACCTTCAAGGCCATCCGCCACCTGGTGCGCAGCGACGTGCTCATCATGGACGTGGGCTCCACCAAGCGCGACGTGATCGACGCCGCGCGCCGCGTATTGCGCGACCAAGTGGGCGTGTTCGTGCCCGCCCACCCCATCGCGGGCAAAGAGCTCTCAGGCGTCGAGCACGCTGACCCCGACCTCTACATGGGCCGCCAAGTCATCCTCACGCCCGTCGAGCGCACCCTTACGGCTCAGCTCGACAAGGCGCAGAAGGTGTGGAGCGCCCTGGGTTGTCACGTCAAGCTGATGTCACCCGAGGCGCACGATGCCGCCTACGCGGCCGTGAGTCACCTGCCCCATGTCCTGGCCTATTCGCTGATGAACGCCATCAAGGCACAGCCCCAGGCCGACGACTTTTTGAGCCTCGCCGGACCGGGCTTTCGCGACTTCACCCGCATTGCGGCCAGTGAACCGGCCATCTGGCGAGACATCCTGCTGACCAACCGAGAAGAGCTGCTCACCCAGACGCGCCACTTTCAGCGCGCGCTGCAAGCGTTTGAAGCAGCCATCCAGAATGGCGATCCGGCAACGCTGGAAAACCTGATCGAAAACGCCAGCCACGCCCGCGCCACCTGGCGCATGACGGCCATCAAGCCGCAGAGCTGAACCCCGCCGGCACCCAACCGGCCTCACGCATGTACTCGATCGAACACCTCGACATCCCGCCCCTGCGCAGCGCGGGTGGCACCGTCCGGCTGCCGGGCTCCAAGAGCATCTCCAACCGCGTGCTGCTGCTGGCCGCCCTCAGCGAGGGGCACACCGACGTGACCGACCTGCTGGACTCAGACGACACGCAGGTGATGCTCAAAGCGCTGGCCCAACTGGGCTGCCAGCTCGAACGCCAGCCCGACGGCGCCCTTCGCGTGCATGGGCTTGGTGGTCAACTGCCGGTGAATCAGGCGACCCTGTTCCTGGGCAACGCCGGCACCGCCATGCGCCCCCTGACCGCCGCCCTGACGCTGCTGGCGGCGCGCCACGGCGGCCAGTTCGACATGAGCGGCGTGCCCCGCATGCACGAACGCCCCATCGGCGACCTGGTGGATGCCTTGCGCGCGCTGGGCTGCGCGGTGGCCTGCACCGGACAGGAAGGCTACCCGCCGCTGCGCCTGGGCACGGGCAAACCCCAGGCCTTGCGGCTGAGCCAACCCATACCCGTGCGCGGCGATGTGTCCAGCCAGTTCCTCACCGCCCTGCTGCTGGCCCTGCCTCTGGTGGCCCAAGAGCAAGACGTGGTGATCGAGGTGCAAGGTGAGCTGATCTCCAAACCCTACATCGAGATCACCCTCAACCTGTTGCAGCGCTTCGGGGTGAACGTGCAACGCGACGGCTGGCAACGCTTCACCATCCCGGCCGGCAGCCGTTATCGCTCGCCAGGGCGCATTCCGGTGGAAGGCGACGCCTCCTCCGCCAGTTACTTCATCGCACTGGGTGCGATCGCGCCCGCCTCGGCCGGACACGACGGCATCACCATCGACGGCGTGGGGCTGGACTCCATCCAGGGCGACATCCGCTTCGTTGAGGCCGCCCGGCTCATGGGCGCCGACATCACCGGTGAGGCCAACGCGCTGCACATCCGGCGCGGCGCCTGGCCACTGAAGGCGATTGACCTGGACTGCAACCACATTCCCGATGCCGCCATGACGCTGGCGGTGATGGCGCTGTATGCCGACGGCACCACCACCCTGCGCAACATCGCGAGCTGGCGCGTCAAGGAAACCGACCGCATCGCGGCCATGGCCACCGAATGCCGCAAGCTGGGCGCCACGGTGGTGGAAGGTGCCGATTTCATTCGCATCACGCCACCGGCCAAGCCCCAAGACTGGCGAGCCGCGTCCATCCACACCTACGACGACCACCGCGTGGCCATGTGCTTCTCGCTGGCGGCCTTCAACCCGGCGCAACTGCCGGTGCGCATTGAAGACCCCAAGTGCGTGGGCAAGACCTTCCCCGACTACTTCGAGACCTTGTGGACCGTGGCCCAGGCCAATGCCGATCACATCCCGGTGATCTGCGTGGACGGACCGACCGCCTCGGGCAAGGGCACGCTCTCGGCCGAAGTGGCCGCCCGTCTGGGCTACCACTGGCTCGACTCTGGCGCTCTGTACCGACTGGTGGGCCTGGCGGCAGAGCGCCAGGGCCTGCCCACGGCCGAAGCCGATCTGAAACAGCCCTCCAACGCCCAGCGCCTGGGCGAACTGGCCCGCCACCTGAACGTGCGCTTCGCCGCCGGGCAGGTGCAACTGGACGGCGAAGACGTGACCGACGCCCTGCGCAGCGAGTCTGCCGGCATGGCCGCCTCCCGCGTGTCTGCTGTGCCCGAAGTGCGCGAGGCCCTGCTGGCCCTGCAGCACGGCTTTCGCCGCCTGCCTGGCCTGGTGGCCGATGGTCGCGACATGGGCACCGTCATCTTCCCCGGCGCCCCGCTCAAGGTGTACCTCACGGCGAGCGCCGAACAGCGCGCCCAGAGGCGCCATAAGCAATTGATTTCCAAGGGAATTCCTGCTAGCATCGACGACCTTTTGGCCGACCTCAAGGCCCGGGATCACCGGGATACCCACCGGGCCCACGCCCCCTTGAAGCCAGCCGAAGACGCCTTGTTGCTCGACAACTCAGATCTCGACATCGAATCATCGGTGCGGCTCGTGTTGACGTGGTGGCAAGGCAAAACGGCGTTCTCAGGCCACTGAGACCGCCAGAAATTGGCCCAGACGGCTCCGCCGGGCGTTCACAGCCCGCAAGCCAGACGGTTCTTTTTAACCAACCCCGCGGTGCTTCGCACCGCAAACGCAAAGCCTCTCATCCGTCGTTACCCGCACACCGCCGCCTGGTGGAATGCGCCGCCGCTGAGAAGCATTAGGAAACCCCATGTCTGAATCTTTTGCCGCCCTGTTCGAAGAATCCCTCAAGCGCGCCGAAATGCGCTCGGGCGAAGTCATCACCGCCGAGGTGGTTCGCATCGAACACAACCACGTGGTGGTCAACGCCGGTCTGAAGTCGGAAGCCTATGTGCCCATCGCCGAATTCAAGAACGACCAAGGCGAGATCGAGGTGCAGGTCGGCGACTTCGTGTCGGTGGCCATCGACTCCGTTGAAAACGGCTTCGGCGACACCCTGCTGTCGCGCGACAAGGCCAAGCGCCTGGCCTCGTGGATGGCCCTGGAAAAGGCCCTGGAATCCGGCGAGTTCGTCACCGGCACCACCGGCACCAAGGTCAAGGGCGGCCTGAAGGTCATGGTCAACGGCATCAGCGCCTTCCTGCCGGGCTCGCTGGTGGACAGCCGTCCGACCAAGGACCTCACCCCCTACGAAAACAAGACCCTGGAATTCAAGGTCATCAAGCTCGATCGCAAGCGCAACAACGTGGTGCTGAGCCGCCGCGCCGTGGTGGAAGCCTCCATGGGCGAAGAGCGCGCCAAGCTGATGGACACCCTGAAGGAAGGCGCCATCGTGCACGGCGTGGTCAAGAACATCACCGAATACGGTGCGTTCGTTGACCTGGGCGGCATCGACGGTCTGCTGCACATCACCGACATGGCATGGCGCCGTGTCCGCCACCCGAGCGAAGTGGTGCAGGCTGGCCAGGAAATCACCGCCAAGATCCTCAAGTTCGACACCGAGAAGCATCGCGTGTCGCTGGGCCTGAAGCAGATGGGCGACGACCCGTGGCTGGGCGTGAGCCGCCGCTACCCGCAAGGCACCCGCATGTTCGGCAAGATCACCAACATCGCCGACTACGGCGCCTTCGTCGAGCTCGAGCCCGGCATTGAAGGTCTGGTGCACGTGTCCGAAATGGACTGGACCAACAAGAACGTGGCCCCGTCCAAGCTGGTGTCGCTGGGCGACGAAGTCGAAGTCATGGTGCTCGACATCGACGAAGACAAGCGCCGCATCTCCCTGGGCATGAAGCAGTGCAAGGCTAACCCCTGGCACGAGTTTGCCGAGTCCACCAAGCGCGGTGACCGCGTGAAGGGCCCGATCAAGTCCATCACCGACTTCGGCGTGTTCGTGGGCCTGGCCGCTGGCATCGATGGCCTGGTGCACCTGTCCGACCTGTCTTGGAACGAACCCGGCGAAACCGCCGTGCGCAACTACAAGAAGGGCCAGGAAGTCGAAGCCATCGTGCTGGCCATCGACGTGGAGCGCGAGCGCATCTCCCTGGGCATCAAGCAGCTCGACGGCGACCCGTTCACCACCTTCGTGTCGGTCAACGACAAGGGTTCCGTGGTGACCGGCAAGGTCAAGACCGTGGACGCCAAGGGCGCTGAAATCGACCTGGGCGAAGACGTGATCGGCTACCTGCGCGCCAGCGAAATCGCTCGTGACCGCGTGGAAGACGCTCGCAACGTGCTCAAGGAAGGCGACGAAGTCACCGCCGTGGTGGTCAACGTGGATCGCAAGACCCGCAACATCCAGCTGTCGATCAAGGCCAAAGACGCCGCCGACCAGCAAGAAGCCATGGCCAGCCTGAACCAGAACACGGGTAACGCCGGTACCACCAGCCTGGGCGCCCTGCTGCGCGCCAAGCTGGACAACAGCAACAACTGATCCTGTCACCGCTAGCCGGGGGCGTTGGAGATGGGCCCCAAAGGCCCTCTCTTCCGCCCCCGTTTCATTGAGCGCTATTCCTTTTCAGATATGACCCGTAGCGACCTCGTTGAGGCCCTGGCCACCCGGTTCAGCCAGCTCACCCACCGCGACGCAGAGTTCGCCGTCAAGGCCATTCTGGACGCAATGGGAGAGGCATTGGTCAAAGGACATCGGATCGAGATCCGGGGATTCGGCAGTTTCTCGGTCAATCGCCGCTCTCCTCGCATCGGACGCAATCCCCGCTCGGGCGAGAGCGTCATGATTCCCGAGAAGCGGGTGCCGCATTTCAAACCAGGCAAGGCCCTGCGTGAGCAGGTGGACGCTCGCACGGCAGAGATCTTGGGACGCGATCCTCAGTCCCCCGCCTGAGACCCTCTGGCTACAATTCCCCCACCACAAAGGGGAAGCTTTGAAATACCTGATGTGGCTGCTCAATGCAGCCATTTTTTTTGCGCTGTTCGCGTTCGCGCTGAACAACCAGGACAACGTCACCCTGCACCTTTTCTTCGGCGTGAGCTGGCAGGCACCACTGGTCCTGGTGGTTCTCTTGTCGGTGCTTGTAGGCGTGTTCCTGGGGGTTATCGTGATGGTGCCTCTTTGGCTGCGCGCCAAGAGGGCACGCCACCCAGCCGGCCTGCAAACAAATGACAGCGCCGACACGTCTTTGATGCCCAACGAGCCCGACCGCCCCCATGGACTTTGATTTCACGTGGCTGCTGTGGGGACTGCCACTGGCTTTCGCCTTGGGCTGGGTGGCCTCGCGACTGGACCTGCGCCAGTGGCGCATTGAAGGTCGCCAAGCCCCCAAGGCCTACTTTCGCGGCCTTAACCACCTGCTCAATGAGCAGCAAGACCAGGCCATCGACGCCTTCATCGAGGCAGTTCAAGGCGACCCGGACACCGCCGAATTGCACTTCGCCCTGGGCAACCTGTTTCGCCGTCGCGGCGACTACGACCGCGCCGTGCGGGTGCATGAACACCTGATCTCTCGCGCGGACCTTAGCCAGAAGGACCGCGATCGCGCGCAATATGCGCTGGCCCTGGACTTCCTCAAGGCCGGCCTGCTCGACCGGGCAGAAGTCGCCTTGCAAAAGCTTGAAGGGTCCGACCACGAAACCGAGGCCAGCATGGCATTGCTCGGCATCTACGAGCGATCACGCGACTGGACCCGTGCTCAGGCGATCGCCCGCAAGCTGGATGCAGCCGACCCGGGCAGTTACGCCACCCGCCTGGCCCATTTTCTGTGCGAAGAGGCCGAATTGGCGCACCGCGAAGGTGACCTGACCAGAACTCGAACCTTGTTGGAACAGGCGGTCTCGGCCTCGCCCCAACTGGCCCGAGGCTGGATGAGCCTTTCAGCCCTGGACACGCAGGAGGGCAACGCTTCTTCAGCACTGGACAAGCTGCTCATCCTTGAGCGCCATTCTCCGCAGCACCTGCCACTGGCGGTCGGTCGCTTGGCCGAATTGGCCCAACAGACCGGGCGTGTGCCAGAAGTGCTGCCAATCTTGCAAGCGGCCGACGCCCGCGGGCCGTCCATCGACATCACCCAGGCACTGGCCAGTCTTCAGCCGAGACCCGAGGAGGCTCGCCAGCAATTCCTCCACCACTTGGAGCGCGAGCCGTCACTGGTCATGGCCACGGCTTGGCTCGATGCCGAGCCCGAGGACGGTCGGCAAGCGCCGTCCCCGGTGATTCGTGCACTTCAAGTGGCCAGCGCACCCCAGAGACGGTACCGCTGCGCCGCCTGTGGCTTCGAGGCCCAGCGGCACTTCTGGCAATGCCCAGGTTGCCAGACCTGGGACAGCTACCCGGCCCGGCGGGTCGAAGAGCTGTAAAAAACCCCGAGGACACCAGCGATGTCCTCGGGGTTGGCTTGGAGACAGGCGTCGATTGACCTTTAGGCCTGTGGCGTCCCGAATCCGCCACCGCCCGGGGTGTGGATTTCGAACACATCGCCCACACCCATCTCCACCTGGGCAATGTGACCGAGTGGCTCCACGCGGCCATCAGCCCGCACCACCTGATTGACCCCCAGCGCACCAGGTTGGCCGCCAGCCATGCCGAACGCCCCCTGTGTTCGACCGTTGGACAGGATGCTGGCGGTCATCTGATCCAGGAAACGCACACGGCGAACGGCGCCATCGCCACCACGCCAACGTCCGGCCCCACCCGAGCCTGGACGGATGCCATAGCTGTCTAACCGAACCGGGTAGCGGAACTCCAGCACCTCGGGGTCGGTGAGGCGGGAGTTGGTCATGTGGGTCTGCACGGCGCTGGTGCCGTCAAAACCATTTCCCGCCCCCGATCCACCGGCGATGGTCTCGTAATACTGGTGCGTGTCGTTGCCAAAGGTGAAGTTGTTCATCGTGCTTTGGCTAGACGCCATCACGCCCAGCGCGCCATACAGCGCGTTAGTGATGCAACTTGAGGTTTCGACGTTGCCCGCGACCACTGATGCGGGCGGATTGGGGTTGAGCATCGAGCCCTGGGGAATGATCACCTTCAACGGCTTGAGACAGCCGCCATTGAGCGGGATGTCATCGTCGACCAGCGTTCGAAACACGTACAGCACCGCCGCAATGCAAACCGCCTTGGGGGCATTGAAGTTGTTGGGTTGCTGTTCGCTGGTGCCGGTGAAGTCGACCACCGCACTGCGCGCGACAGGATCGACCCGGATCGACACGGCGATCTGCGCGCCGTTGTCCATGGGCAGAACAAACGAACCATCTTTTAGCGTGGTGATCACCCGGCGCACAGACTCTTCGGCATTGTCCTGCACGTGGCACATGTAGGCCTTGACCACCTCCAGCCCGAACTGGTCCACCATCTTGGCCAGTTCCTGCACACCCTTCTCATTGGCCGCCACCTGAGCCTTGAGGTCAGCCATGTTCTGGGCCACATTGCGGCTGGGGTAACGGCCGCTGTTCAGTAGCGCTTGCATTTCCGCCTCACGAAGGCGGCCCTCATCAACCAGCTTGAAGTTGTTGATCTGCACGCCCTCTTCCTCAATGCAGGTCGAGAAGGGCGGCATCGAACCCGGGGTGGTGCCCCCGATATCAGCGTGGTGACCGCGTGAGCCCACGTAAAAGGTTGGCTCGTCTTCGTCGCCCACGTAGACGGGCGTGATCACCGTCACATCGGGCAAGTGCGTGCCACCGTTGTAAGGGTCATTCAGCACGTAGACATCGCCCCGCTTCATGCGGCCGGCGTTCTGGCGGATCACCGCCTGAATGCTCTCGCCCATGGAGCCCAGGTGAACGGGCATGTGCGGGGCGTTGGCAATGAGGTTGCCTTGTGCATCGAAGAGGGCGCAACTGAAGTCCAGTCGCTCCTTGATGTTCACCGAATAGGCCGTGTTCTGCAGCTGCAGCCCCATCTGTTCGGCGATGTTCATGAACAGGTTGTTGAAGACCTCCAGCAGGACCGGGTCGACCGTGGTGCCCACGGCCTGACGCGCGACTCGCGCTTCTCGACGCTCAAGCATCAGGTGATTCAGTTCGGTCAGGCTCGCCTCCCAGCCGGGCTCAACCACCGTGGTGGCGTTCTTCTCGGCAATGATGGCCGGGCCCTGCAGCACATCGCCAGGCCGCATGTCCTCTCGCACGACCAGAGCGGCATCGCGCCAGGCACCGTCCGCGTACATGCGGACGGTTTCACGCCGGGGCACTTCGCGCAGCGAATGAACGGGCAGCCGCGGCTCCTCTGGCGCGTCACCCGCCACCACTGCCTCAACCGACACCGCCTCCACCACCAGTTGCCGGTCTTCCATCAGGAAAGAGAATCGCTGACGGTATGCCACCGAGAAGGCGGACTGGATTTGAGCCAATGTGCCAAAGGGCACCACCAACGCGGTGTCCGTGCCGTCGTAGCGCACATGAAGGCGACGCAAGACCTGCACCGCGCCGCTGTTGACCTTCTGGCCCTCGAGTTCTGCCGTGGCGGCCTGAGCCAATTGGGCCAGGCGAGCCTCGATGTCAGGCAGCGCGTGATCGTCGAGGGCAACTTCTACCGCAAGCTCGCGGATCACGTTCTGGTCCGCCAGCCCCATGCCATAAGCACTCAGCACGCCCGCCAGTGGGTGAACGAACACGCGGGTCATGCCCAGGGCGTCGGCCACAAGACAGGCGTGTTGACCGCCCGCACCACCAAAGCATTGCAAGGTGTAGCGGGTGACGTCATAGCCACGGGCCACCGAGATCTTTTTGACGGCGTTGGCCATCTGCTGAACCGCGATCTCGATGAAGCCCTCTGCCACCTCTTCTGCCTTGCGCCCGGTCTGTGCCGCCAGTTCGGCAAAGGCCGACTGCGCGGCCTCCAGGCTGAGCGGCTCATCGGCATGAGGACCAAACACTCGGGGGAAGTAGGCGGGCTGGATTTTGCCCAGCATGACGTTGGCATCTGTCACGGCCAGCGGGCCGCCTCGGCGGTAACTGGCTGGCCCAGGATTGGCCCCTGCACTGTCAGGACCAACGCGAAAACGGGCGCCGTCGTACGCAAGCACAGAGCCCCCACCAGCAGCCACGGTGTGGATGCTCATCATCGGGGCACGCATTCGCACACCCGCCACCTGAGTTTCAAACTCACGTTCAAAGGTGCCGGCGTAGTGCGACACATCAGTGGACGTGCCCCCCATGTCAAAACCAATGACCTTGTCTTGTCCCGCCAGCTTGGCGGTTCGCGCCATGCCGACGATGCCACCGGCGGGACCGCTGAGGATCGCGTCCTTGCCCTGAAAGCTGTGGGCGTCGGTCAGCCCGCCGGAAGACTGCATAAAGAACAGCGGCACGCCTGGCATCTCGCCCGCCACCTGCTCGACGTACCGGCGAAGGATGGGCGACAGGTACGCATCCACCACGGTGGTGTCCCCTCGGCTGACAAACTTCATCATCGGGCTGGTTTCATGGGACGTGCTCACCTGCGTGAACCCCACCTCACGCGCCAGGCGGGCGGCCACCTGCTCGTGCGCCGCATAGCGATACCCGTGCATGAACACGATGGCAGCGCTCCTGAATCCTTGCTGGTAAGCAGTCAGCAAGGACTGGCGCAACTGCACCTCGTCCAGGGGCTGCAAGACCTCACCAAAGGCGCCGATCCGCTCGTTGGCATCGATCACCAGGCTGTAGAGCAGTTCGGGCAACACGATGTGTCGGTCAAACAGGCGCGGACGATTCTGGTAAGCAATGCGCAGCGCATCCCTGAAGCCACTGGTGGTGACCAGAACGGTGGGCTCGCCCTTGCGCTCCAACAAGGCGTTGGTGGCCACCGTGGTTCCCATCTTCACGCACGCCACCTGTTTCGGGGTGATCGGCTCATCGGCGCCCAAGCCCAGGAGGTGGCGAATGCCCGCGACAGCCGCATCCCGATAAAGCTCCGGGTTCTCCGACAACAGCTTGTGAGTGGTCAGTGAACCATCGGGCCGCTTGGCCACGATGTCGGTAAAGGTGCCTCCCCGGTCAATCCAGAACTGCCACAGGGCAGACGACGCGGGCTGCGATGAAACGGAGTCAGGTATGAACATAAAACCTCTGGACGGAGTGGAGAAAGGAAGATGACCAGGGGGGCCTCGCCACCAACGCCTTCAACGGCGCAGGCCCAGGCGCATGACCTTGATTGGGGCCCCGTGTGCAGGAAAAGGGGCAGCGATCAGAACGAGGCCGCCGAGCGGGCAGCTTGGTCATAGAGGCCTGACAGCACGCGCAGAAGGCGCGCCAGCTGGCCGATGTCCTGGTTGAGGCGCTCGTCCGCCTGCAATGCGCCAATGAGGCAAGACTCGCGAATCGCCCGATACCGCTCGACACAGGCCTTGCCCTCGGGCGTGGGGGCGTAGGTGACTTCCTTGCCGTTCTTGCGGGAAGCCACGACAGACAAGGCCTGCAGCTTCTTGAGCGAGTAGTTGATGAGGTGGGTGTCCTCGACATTCATGAGGAAAGCGACGTCTGCCAAGCGCTTGTCGCGGGCGCGGTGGGTGACGTGGTGCAAGACCAGCACATCAAGGGCTGTCAGGTCTTTCAGGCCAGCCGCGCTCATGCAGTGCACCACCCAGCGCTGAAACGCGTGGCTCGCGACGATCAACCCGAATTCGAACTCGCTCATCTCTGCACTGCGAGGGGACACCAAATGCGCGGACGAAACGATGGGGGCGCCCGATGCCTCAGGAGCACGGGGAGAGGACTTGGAGGTCATGAGGGGGTGGAGGTATTAAGTACCAATATATTAACAACACTTCGTAAACATTGCACTTATGTTTTATCAAAGTCGACATAAATTCGTGATAATAGTCAAATCGTCTTATACGACGATGCCGCCAGCCTGATCCGATCCGAACGTCCAATGGGCCTCGGGTCGCGAGCCGGCTGGCACTCCGCCCCTTCAACTTCTGGAGACCTCCACATGCTGAAAACTCGACTGATCAACGCGACCCTGGCCGCTTGCTCCATGGCGTTCGCCCTGCCCTCCATGGCTCAAAGCATCAAGTGGGACATGCCCACGGCCTATCCCGCCACCAACTTCCACACGGTCAACATCAGTCAGTTCGCCAAAGACGTGGACCAGGCCACGGGCGGCAAGCTCAAGATCACGGTTCACTCAAACGCCTCGCTGTTCAAGGCCAACGAAATCAAGCGGGCGGTGCAAGGTGGCCAGGCCCAGGTTGGCGAGATCATCCTGTCGGGGTATCAAAACGAATGGCAGGTGTTCGGGGCTGACGGTCTGCCCTTCGTGGCCGACAGCTATGAAGAGGCCGAACGTCTCTACAAGGCGCAAAAGCCAGTGCTGGACCGCAAACTGGCCGAACAAGGCCTGAAGCTGCTGTTCAGCGTGCCTTGGCCACCCCAGGGCCTCTACAGCAGCAAGCCTGTCAACAGCGCTGCCGACCTGAAGGGTTCTAAGTGGCGCGCCTACAGCCCAGCCACCTCGCGCATTGCCGAACTCGTGGGTGCACAACCCGTGACCGTGCAAGCAGCCGAGCTGGCCCAGGCGCTGGCCACGGGCGCAGTAGAAACCAACATGACGTCGGCCGTGACCGGGGTGGACAGCAAGTTCTTTGACGCCGGGGTCAAGTTCTACTACGACATGCAGGCTTGGCTGCCCAAGAACGCCGTGCTGGTGAACCAAGCCGCCTTCAATGCCCTGGACAAAGCCGCACAAGATGCCCTGCTGAAGGCTGCAGCCACCGCAGAGGCGCGCGGTTGGCAGGAGTCCAAAAAAGTGAACGAAACCGCCAAGGCCACCTTGCAGAAAAACAAGATCGCCATCGAGGCACCCAGCACGCAACTGAAGGCAGACATGCAACGCGTGGGCAGCAGCATGCTGCTGGAGTGGCTGAGCAAGTCCGGACCGGAAGGCAAAGAAATCATCGACGCCTTCAACAAGAAGTAACCGCCCGCTTGCTGCGCGTTCACACGGCCCCTCTTCCCGGAGGGGCCTGCACAAATTCACTCCCTATGCGAAAAATCCTAGATGGACTCTTCATGGGTTCGGCATGGCTGGCCGCCTTCTCCATGATCATCGTCCTGATCATGGTGCTCCTGTCGATGGCCGGCCGGACGCTGAACTTCTACCTACCCGGCGCTGATGCCTATGCGGGTTATGCCATGGCGGCCTCCGGCTTCCTGGCCCTGGCCCATACGCTGAAGCGCGGTGAACATATCCGCGTCACGCTGATCGTGGGCAAGCTCAATGGGGCAGCCCGCAAGGCAATGGAACTCTGGGCATTGACCGTTGGCGGCGCCCTCAGTGCATTGGTCGCCGCCTACAGCTGGCGACTGGTGCTGCAGTCGCACCAGTTCCACGACATCTCCACAGGCAACGACGCCACGCCACTGTGGATTCCCCAGTTGTTCATGGCGCTGGGCGCCACCGTGTTGTTCATCGCCCTGCTTGATGAGTGGGTGCTCGAATGGCAGAACCGCCGCAGCCACCAGAGCGAGGAGACCCGACATGAATGAACTATTGGTCACAGGATTGTTGATCTTGTTTTTGTTCGTGCTGCTGGGCAGCGGCATCTGGATCGGGCTGACGCTGGCTGGCGTGGCCTGGATCGGCATGGAACTGTTCTCCACCCGCTCGGGTGGCGATGCCATGGCCATCACCATCTGGGGCGCGTCGAGCAGCTGGACGCTCACCGCCCTGCCGCTGTTCATCTGGATGGGCGAAATCCTGTTCCGCACCAAGTTGTCCGAAAGCATGTTCCGGGGTCTGGCACCCTGGGTGAACGCGCTGCCGGGCCGGCTGCTGCACACCAACATCCTGGGCAGCACCATCTTTGCGGCGGTGTCGGGCTCATCAGCAGCCACCTGCGCCACCATCGGCAAGATGAGCATCCCAGAGCTGACGCGTCGCGGCTACCCGGCCGAAAAGATCGTCGGCTCGCTCGGCGGTGCCAGCACCTTGGGTCTGCTGATTCCGCCCTCGATCATCATGATCGTCTACGGCGTGGCGGCCGAGGTGTCGATTGCCAAGTTGTTCGTGGCGGGCGTGATCCCGGGCCTGATGCTGGCGGCCTTGTTCAGCGGCTCGCTCGTGGTCTGGGCGCTCATGAACCCTGAAAAGGTGCCGCGCAGCGAGGGCAAGCTCACGTTCCTGCAGAAGCTCAATGAATCGCGGCACCTGATCCCGGTGGTGCTGCTGATTGGCGGTGTGATCGGCACCATCTACAGCGGCATTGCCACGGCCACCGAGGCCGCCGCCGTGGGCGTGGTGGGCTCGTTCATCCTGTCGGCGGCACAAGGTTCGCTGAACTGGACCAGCTTCAAGGAAGCCCTGCTGGGCGCCACGCGGCTGTACTGCATGATCGGCCTCATCCTGTGTGGCGCCGCCTTCCTGACGCTGGCCATGGGCTACATCGGGTTGCCCCGGCAGTTGGCCGAGTTCGTGAACGGCCTGGGCTTGTCGCCCGGGGCTTTGCTGATCGCTCTGGCCATCTTCTACATCGTGCTGGGCTGCTTCCTGGACGGCATCTCCATGATCGTGCTGACCATGGGCGTGATCCTGCCGACGGTGACGGCCGCCGGTATCGACCTGATCTGGTTCGGCATCTTCGTGGTCATCGTGGTGGAGATGGCGCAGATCACACCACCCGTGGGCTTCAACCTGTTCGTGCTGCAAGGCATGACCAAGCGCGAGATCACCTGGATTGCCAAGGCGTGCATGCCTTACTTCTTGGTGATGGTGCTGGCCCTGTTGCTGCTGTACTGGTTCCCGGGCCTGGTGACCTGGATGCCGTCGCGCATGTGATTCGGCGCATCGCCTAAGATGCCAACCCTGCTCGGGTACCCGGGCAGGGTTTTTTGTTGTCTGGAAAAGCGACGTGTTCAAGAACGTGACGATTTACCGCGTGGGCCCCGGCTGGGCGCCTACGCTGGCCGAGATGGAATCGGCCATCGACCCCGCCCGCTTCGTGCCCTGCTCGGCCACGCAGGACAAGGCCGTGGGCTGGATCGAGCCCCGCGGCGAGGCCCATGGCCCGCTGGTGGAGGCCGTGAACGGCCAGCGCATCCTGAAGTTGATGATTGAGACCAAGGGCGTGCCTGGCTCGGTGGTGCGCAAGAAGGCACAGGAAGAAGCGGACCACATTGAGGCGACCACCGGCCGCAAGCCCGGCAAGAAGGAAACCAAGGCCTTGCGCGAAGACGCGCTGCTGGCCTTGTTGCCCCAGGCCTTTGCGCGGCAGCAATCCGTGTGGGTGTGGCTGGACCTGGAAAATGGCTTTCTGGTGACTGACGCCAGCAGCCAGGGCAAGATCGACGAAGTGGTGACGGCACTGATCCGCGCCTTCGACGGCCTGAGCCTTACCCCGCTGCACACCGCCGTGACGCCTCAGGCGCTCATGACGCAGTGCCTCACCGCCGCGTCCGACGAAGAGTGGCCCGGCGGCTTCGCGGTGGAGCGCGAGTGCGAGTTGCGATCAAGCGACGAAGAAAAATCGGTGGTGCGTTTCACCCGGCACCACCTGCTCACCGATGAGGTGCGCCAGCACATCGCCGAAGGCAAGCTGCCCACCCGTCTGGCCATGAGTTGGGAAGGTCGCATCGGCTTCACGCTGACCGAGGCCACGCAACTCAAGAAGGTGGCGTTCCTGGAGGGCGTGTTCGACGACCGCCCCAGCGACGACGAAAGCGGCTTCGACACCGATGTGGCCCTGAGCACGGGCGAGCTGCGCCAGCTCATTCCCGCCCTGATCGAGGCCCTGGGTGGCGAGCAGGCGCCGGGCTCGGCACCCGCCGCACAAGAGAGCGCCACGGCACTCGCCGCCAAGCCCGAGGGCTCGGTGGTGGTGGCGGACGACCCACCCTTCTGATCGCGCTGAGGCCACCCCATGACCGCCCTGCCCTCCGTGCTGGCCATTTGCGTGGGCGCCTGCCTGGGCGCGCTGGCGCGCTGGCGCCTGGGGCTGTGGCTGAGCACGCCCGGCGCGCTCATTCCCTGGGGCACGCTGGCGGCCAACGCCATCGGCGCCTATGCCATCGGGGTGTCGGTGGCGGTGTTTACGGCCCATCCCCACATTGACCCGCTGTGGCGGCTGGCCATCGTCACCGGCCTGCTGGGCGCCCTCACCACCTTTTCCACTTTCTCGATCGAAGTGGTCACGCTGCTGCAGCAGGGCCGCTTGGCCATGGCCGTGGGCCTGGCGTCGGTGCACCTGCTGGGTTCGCTACTGCTGACCTGGCTGGGCTTGCGCACGGTGGCGGCACTGGCGTAAACCCCTCGATCTGGCGTCAGGGCGGGCCGATACCATCGGCCGATGCGACCACTGACCTTCCTCTGGCTGCTTGGCCCACTGAGCGCCCTCTGCCTCGCGGCACCGGCCACGGCGGCGAACGCTTTGCCCACGCTGCGCTGCCAGCTGGAGAGCGACAACACCCCCCTCACGCTCGATGCCGTGCCCACGCCAGACCCTTACACGGTGAAGCCGATCACGCTGAACGACCGCTTCCGCTTCAAGGCGGTGGTGGTGGCCGACGCGAGCGGCCAAGCGATCGACCACGTGAAGCTGTACACCCAAGAGGTGGATGACGCCGGGCGGCTGGTGCTGCACCAGGTGAGCTACACGCGGGAGATGGTGGCGGCTTCGTTCGGCCAGCCCACGCTCACCGGGGTGCAGTGGGTGTACGCACGGCGCATGGAGCGGCAGTTTCAGTTTGAGTGCCACTGGATCGGAGGCCGACCATGAGGCGCCTCACGCCCTGGTGCCTGGGCCTGCTGGCGGCGCTGGCCTGCGCGCTGGCGGGGGCGCAGACAGGAGAAGCCAGGACACCCGGGTCGCGCCAGTTCACCATCGCGTTCGTGGGCGATGTGATGCTGGACGACACGCCCGGTCGCGTGGTGCGCAGCGGCCGAGACCCCTTCGCCCACGTGGCGCACTGGCTGCGCGACGCCGATGTGCGCGTGGCCAACCTGGAGGCCATTGTGGCCACCACCGGGCAGCCGGTGCCGGGCAAGCCCTACACCTTTCGCGCGCACCCACGGGTGCTGAAACCGCTGGCGCGGCACGTGGACGCGGTGGGCCTGGCCAACAACCACGCGGGCGATTACGGCCTGGTGGCGCTGGCCGACACCCTGCGGCGCCTGGACGCGGCCGGCATTCGCCGCTTCGGCGCCGGACACACCCTGGCCGAGGCACACGAGCCGCTGATCGTTGAGCGCAACGGCCTGCGCGTGGCCCTACTGGCTTACAACGAGTTCATGCCGCGCAGCTTTGAGGCCGACGTGGACCAGCCGGGCATCGCCTGGAGCGAGAACGAGCAGGTGACGCGCGACATCGCGCGGGCGCGCGCGGTGCACCGGGCCGACCTGGTGATTCCGTTCATGCACTGGGGCTGGGAGCACGAGCCGCTGGCCGCGCCCCGGCAGCGTGCCCTGGCCCGGCTGATGATCGAGGCGGGGGCGGACGCGGTGGTGGGCGGGCACCCACACGTCACGCAAGACGTCGAGGTGCACGCGGGCAAGCCCATCGTCTACAGCCTGGGCAATTTCGTGTTTGACGGCTTCAGCGAAGAGCCGCAAAAAACCGGCTGGCTGCTGCGCCTGGAACTGGACGCCACGGGCGTGCGCGCCTGGCGCACGCGGGTGGTGCGGCTGGACCGCGAGGGCTTGCCGCGCCCGCACCCCAAGGCCAGTGCGCTGTGCTGGGCGCGCGGCGAGGCCGAACCCAACGATTGCCCCAATCGCTGAATGAAAAGGGGGAGGAATCTAGCCCCCACCGCGCTGCATGTAGAGATCAAAGCGCTTCATGAAGCGCTGGCGCTGGTCGGCGCCCACGCCCTCGAACGCGAAGCCCACGCGCAACACCGGCAAGCGCACCAGTGCGATCACGCGCGGTGGCTGCACGGTCCAGCGCAAGACCAGCACGCCACCGGGCAGGTCTACCTTCGCCTGGGTGCCGTCTTGCCGCCACGGGTGTTCGCCAATGGCGGCGGGCAGCCAGCGCTGCCAGTCGGCCTCGGTGCAGCCCATGTCGCGCTCGAAGCGCTCAGGGTAGTGGGATTGCATGGCTCGCCCGGCCGCCTCAGCCGCCGGCGATGGGCGGCCAGATGGCCAGCACATCGCCCTCTTGCAACGTGGTGGTGGCGCGGGCTTCGGGCGCGATGTAGCGGCCATTCACCAGCACCAGGTGCACCAGCTTAGGCGGCAGGCCGTAGGGCTCGATGATGCGGGCAATGGGCGCGTCGGGCGGCACGTCCAGCGTGAGCTGGTTGCCGCGCCGTGCCTCAGGCGGCAGGTAGTCGGTCAGCGTGGCAAAGAGCTTGAAGGTGATTTGCATGGCCAGGATGTTGCCTCAGCGGCGGCGCTCATCGGCCGCGCCACTCCAATGCCCCTGCCCCTGCGCATTGGCGAGGTAGGCGTCCATCAGGCGGGTCGGGTCGGCCAGCAGGCGGTCTTTCCACTCGCCCAGGTGCACCTGGCCTTCCACCAGCCCGCGCATCACGCCCACGTGCTCGGTCCAGCCCACGCTGTTGCAGCCCACCAGCAGGTCGTCTTTGAACTGCAGGCTCAGGTGCTTGTGGCCGGCCTGGTCGGTCAGCTCCACGCCCTGCCCGCCGGGCAGCCCTTCCCAGTTTCCGAAGCTGCTGGAGATCAGGCCCAGGGTGTCGAGCACGTTGATCTGCGTCACGCCTTTGAGCTCGGTCTTTCGGCCCACCATGTTGAGCGCGGCCACGCGGGCCTGCTCGGCCGCGTTGGGCTGGATGGCGCTGACGATGGTCTTGCCGCTGACCTTGTCAAAGGCCTCGGCGCAATCGCCCGCGGCGTAGATGCCGGGCACGTTGGTCTGCAGGGTTTCGTCGGTGAGCACCCCCACCAGGCAGCGCACGCCGGAGTTCTCCAGGAAACCGATGTTGGGCTTGACGCCGGTGGCGCTGATCACCAGATCGGCCTCCAGGCACTCGCCGCTGGACAGGCGCACCCGCATCGGACCGGTGGGCATGGCCGACTGGCCGATGCCCACCACCTCTTCGATCTTGCCTTGCAGGCCGGGCGCGCCCGCGGCACCGCGCTCAATGGCCTCCACCCGCGTGCCGGTGAACACCTTGACGCCCTTGGTCTGGCACCACGCCTTGATCATGCCGCCGGCGGTGGGGCCCATCATGCGGGGCACCATGCGGTCGCCCATCTCCACCACCGACAGCTCCACCCCGCGCTGCTGCAAGGCTTCCATGATGATGCAGCCGATGAAACCGGCGCCCATCTGCAAGACCTTGGCGCCGGGTTGGGCCAGGCGGGCGATGGCCCGGGCATCGGCCAGCGTCCAGCAACTGTGCACGCCAGGCCCCTGAATGCCCGGAATGGGGGGCGTGGCGGGCGATGAGCCGGTGGCGATGAGCAGCTTGTCAAAGCCGATGGTGCGGCCGTCGCTGAGTTCGAGCGTGCGCTTGGCCGAGTCCAGCACCCGGGCGCGCACGCCGCGCAGCACCTGAATGTTCAGGCGCTCGAAGTGGTCGGGCGTGTGGCGCAGGTGCGTGCCTTCTTCCCCTACCTTGCCGATCAGCAGGTAGGGAATGGCCATGCGGGAATACGGTGCCTCGTTCTCGTCGCCGATCACGGTGATGGTGTCGCGAGGCGCGTGCTTGCGAATGGTTTCGGCCGCGATGACGCCGGCCGGACCGGCGCCCAGGATGACGTGGTGGGTCATGGTGCAGTTCTCCCCAAGAAAGAAGCGGTCACGCGGACCGCTTCTCCATGGTTGCAAGGCCGGGGCTCAGAGGCCCAGGCGGGCTTTGGTGTCGGCGGTGGGGCGGCCTTCGCTGTCCCAGCCGCGCACGGCGTAGTACTTGGGCAGCATCTCGGGCAGCTTGCTGACCATGCCCTTGGAGGCACCGGTCTTGGCGGCTTCGGTCAGCAGGCGCTTGGGCAGCGAGTCGTCGGCCTTGGTGAAGCCGGCGGCGTTGTTGAACTCGCGCTCCATGTTCCAGATGCGCTCGCCGATCTTCTCCAGCTCTTCGGTGGTGTACTGCTCGCCGCAGGCGGCCTGAAGCTGCGGGGCCAGGTCGGCCACGCCCCAGGCGAAGGTGGTGAAGACGCACAGGCCAGACGAGTCGAAGGCGGCGGTGGCGTCCTGGAAGGCCTTCACCAGCTCGGGCTTGCCCTCGCTCTCCACCGGGTCGGTCTTGACGGGAATGCCCAGCACCTCAGAGGCGATGGTGTAGCCGCGCAGGTGGCAGGCACCGCGGTTGCTGGTGGCGTAGGCCAGGCCGATGCCCTGGATGGCGCGGCCGTCGTAGGCCGGGAATTCCTGGCCCTTCACGCTCATCGACAGGTCGGGGTGGCCGTACTTTTTGGTGAGGCGGGCCGAGCCCTGGGCGATCTCTTTGCCAAAGCCCTCGGCCTTGCCCACCATCTCGGCGAAGGCCGCCAGCGCGGCGGCCGAGCCAAAGGGCGCATCCACGCCGATCTGCTCTTTGGTGAGCACGCCCATCTCGTACAGCTCCATCACCGCGCCCACGGTGGCACCAAAGCTGATCGGGTCCATGCCGTACTCGTTGCACAGCAGGTTGGCGTACTGCAGGGCCTCCAGGTCGTTCACGCCGTTGGCCGCGCCCAGCGCCCAGGCGGCTTCGTACTCCAGGCCGCCGTTGGCGCCCCAGTACTGCGGCTTGTTCTGCACCGTGAAGTGGCTCTCGTCCATCTTGCTGATGCGCCCGCAGGCGATGGTGCAGCCGAAGCAGGCCTGGTTGGTCACCAGGTGCTTCTTGCCATCGGTCTCGCGCGGCGTGGCCATGGCCTCGGCCGAGATGTCCTTGGCGCCTTCGAACTGCACCTCGCGGTGGTTGCGCGTGGGCAGGGCGCCCATTTCGTTGATCACGTTCATCAGCACCTGGGTGCCGTAGGTGGGCAGGCCCTGGCCCGTCACCGGGTTCTCGGCCAGGATCTTCTTCTTCTCGAAGGTGACCTTCATGAAGGCCTTGGGGTCGCGGATGTTGCCCACGCCCTTGGTGCCGCGCACCGCAATGGCCTTGAGGTTTTTGCTGCCCATCACCGCGCCCACGCCAGAGCGGCCGGCGGCGCGGTGCAGGTCGTTGACGATAGCGGCGTAGAGCACGCCGTTCTCACCGGCCGGGCCGATGCTGGACACACGCGTCAGCGGGTCTTGCAGCGAGGTCTTCAGCGCCTCTTCGGTCTTCCAGACGCTCTGGCCCCACAGCGAAGACGCATCGCGCAGCTCGGCCACGTCGTCGTTGATGTAGAGGTACACCGGCGTGGGGCTCTTGCCCTCGACGATGACCATGTCCCAGCCGGCCATCTTCAGCTCGGCGCCCCAGTAGCCGCCCGAGTTCGAGCAAGCGATGGCGCCCGTGAGCGGGCCTTTGGTGATGACGGTGTAGCGCCCGCCGGTGGAGGCCATGGTGCCGGTGAGCGGCCCGGTGGCCCAGATCAGCTTGTTCTCGGGCGAGAGCGGATCGACCTTGGGGTCGATCTCGCTAATGAGGTATTTGCTGCCCAGCCCGCGCGAGCCCAGGTAGGCATGCGCCCACTCCATGTTCAGCGGCTCGGACTTGACGGTGCCAGCGGTGAGGTTGACGCGAAGGATTTTTCCAGCCCACGACATGATCGTTCTCCTAAATGGTTCGGGCTCAGGCGGCGGAAGGCTGGTTGCCCAGCTTGTCGGCCCACTGCTTCATCTTGTCCAGGCCGGTCCAGTTGGCGTCAATGAAGGTGATGGCGCCCGTGGGGCAGGCCTCGGCGCAGGCGGGCTCGCCACCGCACAGGTCGCACTTCTGCACCTTGCCGGTTTCCTGCACGTAGTTGATGGTGCCGAAGGGGCAGGCGATGGTGCACACCTTGCAACCCACGCAGGTGCTGTCGTTCACCACCTTGGCGCCGGTGAGCTTGTCCACCGTGATGGCCTCCACCGGGCAGGCGTGCAGGCACCAGGCCTCGTCGCACTGGGTGCAGGTGTAGGGCACCTTCTTGCCGGTGTGGTGGAAGTCGAACACCTTGATGCGCGACTTCGAGGTGGCGTAGGTGCCGTAGTTCTCGAACGAGCAGGCCATCTCGCACTGCAGGCACCCGGTGCACTTGTCCGGGTTGATGTGAAGGATTTTTTGCATGTGGGTCTCCAGGTGGGGCAGAGACTGCGCGCTGCCGGGTCTTATGCAGTTCTCTGCATACGATTGTTGGGGTACGCCCATGGGTATTGCTGAGGGTTTTCCCTGGTCGGGAAAGCGGTTTCGGGAAAAGTCTCAAATTGAGACAACGCCCGCCGCCATGCCGCCCGCCAGCCGCACCCTGCCGATGAAGGGCCATCCCACCGCCAACAGACCCGACCTTGGGCACAGGGGCAGAATCACCGGTTCTTCGCGCCCGGCACCCGGTTCACCCAACGGGGACAGCACCAGGCCCTGCACGCGCGCGTCGCGTCCTTCACCCACTTTCATTGAGCATGGAAAACCTTGACGTCACCGTTCTGCGCACCCTGCACCAGTGGCGCGCCCAAGGGCACCGCGCCCTGCTGGCCACCGTGATGCGCACCTGGGGCTCGTCGCCCCGCCCGGTGGGCTCCACCATGGCCTTGTGCGAGAACGGCGCGGTGGTGGGCTCGGTCTCCGGTGGCTGCATCGAAGACGACCTGATCTACCGCTACAGCCGCGTGCACGCACCGCACAGCGCCACCACCGGCCTCACGCACGACATCCCCACCGGACCGCCCGAGCGCGTGACCTACGGGGTCACGGCCGACGAGGCACACCGCTTTGGCCTGCCCTGCGGCGGCACGCTGGAACTGGTGCTGGAGTTCGACCCCGACCCCGCCAGCCTGCAAGCCCTGCTGGAGCAGCTCGCGCGTGGCCAGCTCATGCAGCGCAGCACCCACCTGGGCACCGGCGCTGTCACCCTCACCCCGCTGACCGCGCCCGCGCCGCTGCGCGAAGAAGGCGGTGTGCTGCACAACACCTTCGGCCCCGAGTACCGCATGCTGCTCATTGGCGCCGGGCAGCTCACCGAGTACCTCAGCACCATGGCTTTGTTCAGCGGTTTTGAGGTCACGGTGTGCGACCCGCGCGAGGAATACCGCGAAGGCTGGCGCGTGCCCGGCGTGACGCTCTCGAAGGAAATGCCCGACGACCTGGTGCGCACCTTCGGCGTGGACCGGCGCACCTGCGTGATCGCCCTCACCCACGACCCCAAGCTCGATGACCTGGCGCTCATCGAGGCGCTGGAAACCGAGGCCTTCTACATCGGCGCCATCGGCTCGCGGCGCAACAACGAGGCCCGCCGCCAGCGCCTCATCGAGCACTTTGGCCAGACCGACGAGAGCCTGGCGCGCCTGCGTGGGCCCATCGGCCTGTACATCGGCAGCAAGACCCCGCCCGAAATCGCGGTGAGCGTGATGGCCGAGGTGCTGGCCACCAAGAACGGCGTGATCCTGCCCAGCAGCGTGGCGGTGGGCCCGGCCAAAGACGCCGAAGGCGCGCTGGCCAGCG